>Ga0209274_10000711_pt1 | contig 18363 bp, 16 predicted proteins | sample HubBroMetageREF1_FD_188343 | JGI IMG/M metagenome (GOLD analysis project Ga0209274, IMG submission 188343) | Reference soil microbial communities from the Hubbard Brook experimental Forest, New Hampshire, USA - Hubbard Brook CCASE Soil... | ecosystem: Environmental > Terrestrial > Soil >...
GCCACATCATACATCTCGGCCCAATCGAGAATTCCGGGAACGTAATTGTCGATGCAGTGCGACAGGCTCATGACGCTGTCGCAAAACGTGTTGAGATAGCCGCTGATCATGGCGGCGCGAATGCGCGGTTCCAGCGCCGCGGCGAAGGTGGTGACGGTGCCGCCACCGGAGATACCCATGCATCCCACGCGGCGCGCATCGAGTTCCTGGCGGGTTTCAATCCAGTCGATGGCGCGCATGACGTCATAGACGCGCCATCCGACCATGGTTTGCCCGAGCAACAGGGCCGCGCCAGCGGAGGGCTGGCAAGCGGTCGCCTCCGCGCCCTTCTTCCGGGTGACCGGATCGCGGCGGCAGCCGAATCCGAGTGGTTCGATGGCTACCGCGGCCATGCCATGCTCGACCACCTGGATAGCGAAATCGTGTTGATATCCGGGCTTGTTGGTGCGGTCGTGCCCCTGTGCGTCAATGCCCACGATGTCGTCCACACCGCGCCCATGACCGGGCAGGCAGATCATGGCGGGGTGCGGCGGCGCGGAATTGCGCGGGGTCAATAGGTATCCGAGCACGAAAGCCCCCGGCCGGCTTTCGAAGACGAACTTCTCGCGGCGGTACGCTGGAAAATCGCGCGTCTCGATGGTCTGCGGCTGCAGGGGGGCGCGTTGCGCGGGAAATCCGCCCACAAGTTCCGTCAGTTTCGCGCGTAAGCGCTTCTGCCAGGACTCGGCCTGCTTGCGGTTCTGCGCCCGGAAGGTGAGCCGTAGGGGCGCCGACTCGTAGAGTTTACGGGTGTAAAGGACCGGGTCGAACGCGGCGGCATCGACCTTGTCTTCGAAGCCCTCCAGCGGGCCGCCGTAGTTGCTCTGGGCAGTGGCGGTCGCGGAAAATAGCGCCGCGCTTCCAGCCGCCAGTTTGCCAAGTTCCCTGCGTGTCATGCGATGGCTCCGGATTTCCTTTGCAAGCGAGTTTGCGACTCCAATTATATCCTGTGGGCATGCCGGCTCTGCGATTCCACTCGGGGCATGATTTATTCGCCATGGTTCCGCCTGCTGGCACTGCCAGCACTCGTGCTGCCTGTTTTTGCGGACCAAGCCAGCAAGAGAGCGCTCATCGAGGACACGCTCGCGCTTACCAAAGCCGACTCGTTGACCCGGAACGCGCTGGACCAGGAAAGCGGCGTCCTGCGGCAAGAAAACTGGGTGCCGCATCGTCTTCATGGAACTGCTCCAACTGGACGTGTTTTTTTGCCGGAAATGACACGTCTGAGCCGGGAGTTTAGCGAGAAGCCGCCAAAATCGCCGCCGACAAGGCCAAGTAGCCTCCAGATTCACCAGCAACAGCAGGGTAGTCTTCGACGATCATGTCATAGGGACAGTCCTTTGGGTCCAGGTCGATCGCACTAAATGAAGGTGCTACGTTCGCGGTTAACTCCGTAGCAACTTACAGCGTCACTCGGAAGGCGCCAAAACGCCACCGGGTGTGTATGTGCGCGGCGGCAACCACTTGTTCGCCATCGGCACGAAGCAGTAGACTGGTTCCATGATCACGGGCGCGCACATGGTTTTCTTTAGCAACGATCCAGAAGCGGATCGGGCGTTTTTCCGCGATGTGCTGGAGTTTCCGTTCGTGGATGCCGGACATGGCTGGCTGATCTTCAAACTGCCCCCTGGGGAAGCCGCTCTTCACCCCACGGACAACGATTCCGTGCAAGGCGGCGCCGCGAATGCGATGCTGGGGACGGAGTTCTACCTGATGTGCGACGATTTGCAGGCCATGATTCAATCGCTGGCGGCCAAAAACGTAACCTGCGGGGCGATCGACAAAGCGCGCTGGGGGATGAAAACCACGATTCGTTTGCCTAGCGGCGGCGCGATTGGCTTGTACCAACCTACGCATCCGACGGCACTGGGGCTTTGACTCCTGCCCAATCTCAAATGCTGGTAGCTTCTGCGCAAATTGTGCAGAATCGAGTGCTGGCGGGCGCCCCGTTGGCGATGTGGATGACGAGTCGCTCGCCTATCTGAGGCCCGGCGACGCCAACTCCCGATCTTCCTGGTTCTCAGTATCCTGACAGAAGATGAAGGCGGCAACGCGCTTGAACTAAAATGAAACTAATGCGAATCGGTGCCTTCCCGCTGTCCGCCTGCCTGGCCGTGGCCTGCCTTGCCCAAACGCCCAAACCCGCCACGGTTCGCGGCACGCTCGTGCAGCGCGCCGGAAAACCGCCCGCCATCGAAACCGCCGACCACCACATCGTTTCGCTCGACGGCGACGAGCCCACCATGGGCGTGCTCAACGACAAGCGCCTCGCCGGCTTCGAGCTGGAAGCCAAGGGTCACTTCGCCGCCCCCGACCAATTCCGTGTGGACCCCATCCACACCAAGGCCATGTTCGTCCACAAAGACGGTCACGTGAAAGTGATCACCTACTGGTGCGACGTCTGTTCCATCCGCACCTACACGCCCGGACCGTGCTGGTGCTGCCAGAAAGAAACGCTGCTCGATCTTCGGGATCCGGACGAGGACCGATAAATGCGCTCGCTCGCCGCTGTACTCTTTCCGCTTATGTCTATCGCCGCCGATTACTCCGCACAGAAAGCCGTCGTAGACGGCATCGAAGTCGTGCGCCTGGCCCACGCCGCGCGCGGCGCCGAGGTGGCCATCGCGCCCTCGCTCGGCAACCTGGCCTACGAGTTCAAGGTGAACGGCAAGAACGTGCTCTGGCTGCCGTATGCGACTCTCGCCGAGATGAAGACTAATCCCCAATTCGGCGGAATTCCGTTTCTGGCGCCATGGGCCAACCGCCTTAGCGAGGACGCATTCTTCGCCAACGGCAAGAAGTTCCGGCTCAATTCCGATCTGGGCAACATCCGCCGCGACCAGAACCAGCATCCCATTCACGGCCTGCTGAATTTTTCGGCGTACTGGGAAGTTACGGCGCTCCAAGCCGATGCCGATTCGGCCCGCGTCACCAGCCGCCTGGAATTCTGGAGGCATCCCGAGATGATGGCGCAGTTTCCATTCGCGCACACCATCGAAATGACCTACGTCTTGCACGACGACATTCTGGAAGTCCGCACGGCGATCGAGAATCTTTCCGCCGATCCCATGCCGGTGGGCATCGGCTATCATCCCTATTTCCAGCTTCACGACGCGCCCCGCGACCAGTGGAAGGCGCATCTGGCCGCGCGGGATCACCTGGCGCTCTCGAAGATGTTCATCCCGACCGGCGAACGCAAGCCCGTGGAATTCCCCGATCCGCTGCCGCTGTCCGGCGTGGCGCTCGACGATGTGTTCGGCGGCTTGGTGCGCGACGCCTCCGACCGCGCCACGTTTTCCGTCGAAGGCCTGCATGAGAAGATTTCCGTGATCTATGGCCCCAAATACACGGTCGCGGTGGTCTACGCGCCGGCCGGACGCCAGTTCATTTGCTTCGAACCCATGTCCGCTATCACCGACGGTTTCAACCTGGCGCACGCCGGCGTTTATAAGGAATTGCAGAGCATACCGCCGGGCGGCACATGGCGCGAGAGCTTCTGGATTGTTCCGAGCGGATTCAGATGATTTGTGGGACGGACCCGAATGACCACACAAGCGGAAAAAGCGGAGATCTTTCGCGCGCTGCATCGTGGGCCGGAGGTCCTGGTGCTGCCCAACGCCTGGGATTGCGCCAGCGCGCGCATCGTTGAAGAAGCCGGGTTTCCAGCCATCGCGACTACAAGCGCGGGCGTAGCCAACGCACTGGGCTATCCCGATAGCGAACGCATTCCCGCCGCGGAAATGCTGGCAGCCGTCGCGCGCATCGCGCGATGCGTCCGCGTCCCCGTCACCGCGGACCTCGAAGGCGGCTACCGGGATATCCCCGCGACGACCGCCGGCCTGGTCGACTCGGGCGCCATTGGCTTGAATCTGGAGGATGCGGGCGGCGACGCCGCGCAGCACGCCGCACGCATCGCCACCGTGCGCCGCGTGGGCTGCGAACTGGGTGTGAACCTGGTAATCAACGCCCGCACCGATCTGTATCTGGATCGCATCGGCTGCGATCCCGCCTCGCGCTTCGATCGGTCCTGCGAGCGATTGCGGGCCTACATCGATGCGGGCGCGGATTGCGTCTTCGTTCCCGGCGTCGCGGACGGAGATACGATCCGGCGCTTCGTCGAAACGTTGCGTTTCCCGTTCAACGTCCTGGCCGTCGCGGGAACGCCGCCAATCCCGCGCCTGCGGGAGTTGGGGGTGGCGCGCGTCAGCGTTGGCTCGGCGCTGATCCGCGCAGCTATGGGATGGACGCGCCGTATCGCGCAGGAACTGAAGACCAACGGGACCTACGAGGCGATGTTACAAGGCGCCATCCCATACAGCCTCAACCGCCTCTTCGAGAGATAGCGGGGCACGGAATGCGCCGTCTCTTCGAAAAAGGCGGGACCGTACATCGTTTCGGGCCACGACCGTACGGAAGTGCCCCCGCCGGCGCTTGACGCAGATAAGCCTCCCCCTGCAAAAGCCATCCTGCGCCCGCCGGAAAAATTGCTCCGGACTACTCGCAATCCGGAATTCCGCCGATAACACCGGCAGGTCCAACTCATGAGCTTTTCTTCTACCGGTAGCGCCCGCTTCGCGCTTCCGATGGCTTCGAATTCCATGTTCGCCAAGTTTCGCGGGGAACGGCTCAAGCTGATCGCTCACGCTGCTTTCGCCTTATCGCTGTTGCCCGTGTTATCGGCTCAGCCCCAGTCTTCGCCGCCACCCGATTTGGCCGACGCCAGCCTTGAAGACCTGATGAATATCGAGGTGACCTCGGTTTCCAGGAAGGAGCAGAAGCTTTCGAACACCGCGGCCGCAGTCTATGTGATTAACCAGGAAACCATTCGCCGGTCGGGCGCAACCAACATTCCGGACCTCTTGCGAATGGTCCCGGGGGTGGACGTCGCCCAGATCGACGCCAACACCTGGGCCATCAGCATTCGCGGCTTCAACGACAGGTATGCCAACAAGGTGCTGGTTCTGGTCGACGGACGTACGGTATACACCCCGACTACCTCCGGTGTCTACTGGGATCAGTTAGACGTGCCGCTCGAGGATATCGAGCGCGTAGAGGTCACCCGCGGACCGGGGGGAACCGTCTGGGGCGCCAACGCCGTCAACGGAGTGATCAACATCATCACCAAGAGCGCAAAAGCCACTCAGGGCGCTCTAGTCAGTACGGGCGGAGGTTCCCAGGGGGCGGCCCGGGGATTGGCTCAGTATGGCGGTGAAATCGGGCAGAGCGGGACCTTTAGGGTTTTCGGCGACTATTTGAACCAAGGGAATCTGACGGCATCGGACGGCTACAGCCCGGCTGCCGATGGCTGGCACATGCTGCATGGCGGGTTTCGGTCCGACTGGACGCTCTCCCCCAGCGATTCCCTGACGGTGCAGGGCGACCTTCTCGAGACTGGCGAGGGACAGACGATTAATGTCGTATTCGCCAATCAACTTCCGCTTGAGGAAACCTTTAACGATGCGGTTGCGGTGGGCTCGGGCAACCTCCTGGCGCGATGGAACCACACGCTGGCCGGCGGTTCCAATACGTCCCTGCAGGTCTACTTCGACCGGGAAGATCGCCACGACGAGGGAGTGCACGAAGGCCTGAATACGTTGGACGTCGACTTCCAGCATCATCTGCGCCTGGGTTCCCGCCACGATATCGTGTGGGGCGCCGGTTACCGGGTCACGGCGGACAACCACGCCGACGGCTACGGAAAAGCCTACGTCCCGCTTTCCCGCACGAACAATCTCTACAGCGCGTTTGTTCAGGACGAGATCGCCCTTACCGATACTCTCCGGTTCACTCTAGGCTCAAAGTTTGAGCACAACGCATATACGGGGTTCGCGTACGAACCGAGTGCAAAGCTCCTGTGGCAGCCGGCCCCCCGGCAAACCGTCTGGGTATCCGCCTCCCGGGCCATCGTGCAAACCAGCCGGGAAGAAGCGGATCTCATCGTCGATGAGTATACACTTCCGGCGCAAGGCGGCGGTTTTGGCGTGGCCCAAGTGCTGGGGAATCCCGACGCCAAAGCCGAGATACTTTACGATTTCGAAACTGGCTATCGCGTTCAGGTCAACAAGGGATTCTCGCTCGATATCGCCGCATTCTCGAGCTACTACCACGACCTTGCCGACGTTCTCCCCGGAGACCCCTTCTTCACGCAGGACGAAGGGCCTCCGCACTGGATTCTTCCTCTCGTTTTCCAATACGTAGCGCGCGCCCATACCTACGGCGCGGAAGCCGACGTTGACTGGAAGGTTAGCCGCCGTTGGCGAATCAGCCCCGGCCTCAGCGCAATTCATCTGACGAGCTCAAACAACGAAGGCGGCCTGGAAGTGCCCGAGGACGAGGACAACACGCCGGAGTTTCAAGCGCAGGTCCGCTCTTCGCTGGATCTGGCGAAAAACATCGATTGGGATGCCGCCATCTACCATGTCGGGCGCTTGCGGGACGGCGGGGACGGAGCGGTTCCGGCTTTCAACCGGGTGGATTCGCGGCTGGCATGGCGAGTGGGCAAATCCACCGAACTCAGCGTTGTGGGCCAAAATCTTCTCACACCCCTGCACGCGGAGTTTCACAACGCGTTCGAGGTTCGGCGCACGCTCGTGGAGCGGAGCGTCTTCGGCAAGATCACATGGAGATTCTAGAACAGGCCGGAAGCCGGAGTTGCCGGCGCAAGAGATGCGTGAGCCGCCGTGGCGCCACTCTGGGTCTCGTCATAGCCCTGGGGAACTGTCTTGCCGCCGAATCGCCGGAACAGCCGTTAGACGAATATAGAGTGAAGGCAGCCTTCCTTTACAATTTCGCCAAGTTCGTGGAATGGCCCTCCGAGGCATTTCAGAGCCCGAATGCGCCGTTCGCGATCTGTGTTCTGGGCCGCGATCCTTTCGGCCGTTCGCTGGAAGATACAGTGGCAGGCCGGACAATTGAGAGCCGATACTTCGTGGTACGCCATATCTCAAGCGTCAAACAAGTATCCGGGTGCCACGTTTTGTTTATCGGCTCTGTCGAAAGCAAGCGCATTTCGCCCATGCTCGCGGAGATCAAGACGGCTGGCGTTCTTACGGTTGGAGATTCCGATGGCGCGGCCTCCGAAGGCGCGATCATCAGCTTCAAACTCGAAGCCGGCAAGGTTCGCTTTGCAATCAACGCCGCCGCCGCCGAACGGGAAAAGCTTCGAATCAGTTCGCGGCTGTTGAGCCTCGCAGTCGCCGTCGCACAATAGCTGCGCGAAGGCAGCGCTGTATGAGCTTCCACATCTCCATCCCGGTTGCTCTAAGGTTATTTGCGGGCCAGCCGATATGTTCCTCAGGGCCAGCGCCTTTCGCGATTCGTCCGCACAATATGAGACCGGCCGCGGCATTTTCGAACAGATCCATAGGGGTCAGGCTGTCGCTGCTGATCGCCCTGAACAGCAGCGTGGCCCTGACTTCGGCCGGTTTCGCCCTGTTCGGGTACGAAAGTTTCCTGCAGCGCGGCGCGGCCGCCCGGGAGCTGTCCGCGCAGGCGCGCATCATAGCCGAAAGCAGCACCGCCGCGCTGAGCTTTAGCGATGAGCGTGCCGCCACCCAAACGCTGGCTGCCCTCCGGGGCGACTCTCACGTGGTTGAAGGTATCGTTTATGACAGAAATGGACGCCCCTTTTCGCGTTACGAGCGGGCCGGATCGCCCCCCGCTTCCCCCGCGCCGCAATTGCGGAAAACCGGCGTCTACTTCGAGAACGGGGCTGTGCTGGTGTTCCAGCCGATCCGGCTGGGCGACGAAAGCCTCGGCACGATCTTCCTGAAGTCGAATAACGAAGTGCGCGCAAGGCTCACGCAATACGTCGGCATTGTCTGCCTGGTGCTGTTGCTTTCCCAGGGATTCGCATTGTTGCTCAGTTACCGGTTGCAAAGTACGATTACCGCGCCGATTACGGAACTGTCGGGGGTGGCGCGGTCGATTTCAGTCGACAAAAACTACGCCGTGCGGGCCGTGAGACACGGAGGCGGCGAGATCGGAATACTGATCGACTCATTCAATCACATGTTGTCGCAAATCGAGAATCGGGAACTGGCGCGCAAGGCAGCCGAGGAATCGCTCCGTGAAAGCGAGGAACGCTACGCTCTCGCGGCCCGCGGCGCAAACGACGGTCTATGGGACTGGAAACTGGCGACCGGCGAAATCTATTTTTCGTCGCGCTGGAATCAGATGCTCGGGCGCCCCGATCGCGACCGCTGGTCCGATCCCGAAGAATGGTTCGGCCTCATACATCCCGCCGATCGCGACCGTGTGAGGGCGGCGATCGAAGCTCACCGCTTGGGCGCCGCACCGGAATTCTCCAGCGAATACCGTATGCGTCACACAAACGGAAGCTTTATCTGGGTCCTCACCCGGGGAATCGCCGTCAGAAATAGCGAGGGAACCGCCATTCGCATGGCGGGATCGCAAACGGACATCACCGAAGGTAAGGTTGCCGACCCCTTAACCAGCCTCCCCAATCGTCTGTATTTCCTCGATAAGCTCGAGTGTTCATTAGACGCGGCGCGCCGAAGTAAGAACCTGTTCGCGGTGCTGTTTCTCGACTTGGACCGTTTCAAACTGATCAACGACAGCCTGGGTCACGCAGCCGGCGATGAACTGTTGACCGGGGTTGCCGGGCGGTTACGGGCGAGTGTCCGCACTGGATGGAAAGCCCGGCAATCTGCCGTCGCCCGCCTGGGTGGCGACGAATTCGCGATTCTCCTCGGTGACGTGGGGGACGCAGCCGATGCCGCCGTGGTCGCACAGCGCATACTCGACAAGCTCGACCCCCCGTTTCGCCTCGATGGGCGCCAGGTGTTTGCCACCATCAGTATAGGGATCGCGCTGAGTTCCTCCGGCGACACGCCGGAAGACCTGCTGCGCAACGCGGACACCGCCATGTACCACGCCAAGTCCAGAGGCAAGGCGCGTTTTGCCGTGTTCGACGAAGGAATGCGGGAGCGGGCCGTTGCGCGCCTCGAAATCGAAACCGGGCTGCGGAAAGCCATTGAAGCACAGCAACTAATTATCTATTACCAGCCGGAGATTTCCGTAAGCACCCAACAGGTTATCGGTTACGAAGCGTTGGTCCGCTGGAATCACCCGGCCAGAGGCATCCTCGCTCCGAGCGAGTTCATCCCGATCGCCGAAGAAAGCGATCTGATCGTACATCTGGGGAGATGGGTGCTTAAAGAGGCTTGCAGACAGATGGCGGAGTGGCATAAGAGATTCGTCTTCGATCCGCCGCTCACCATCAGCGTCAATATTTCTTCAAGGCATTTGAACGACGGCGGGCTTGTAGAAGATGTGGAGCGCGTTCTTCGAGAAACCGGCCTGGATCCGAAGTGCCTAAAGCTGGAGGTGACCGAGAGCTCCGTTATGCAGGACCCGGAAACGTCGCTCCGCACGCTGCGCCGGCTCAAACTCATGAGCATTGGGCTGGAGATCGACGATTTCGGAACCGGTTACTCCTCACTCAGCTACCTGCAGCGGCTTCCGTTCGACACGGTAAAGATCGATCGTTCCTTTATCAAGGAACTGGGAGCCGGCGCGGAGAGTTCGGAAATCGTTAGAACCATCGTGGAGCTCGCGCGCTCTCTGGAAATGGATGTGGTGGCCGAAGGCGTGGAGACGCGAGAGCAGCTTCAGACGGTGACCGCACTGGGCTGCGATTACGTGCAGGGTTACTATTTCGCAAAACCGATGGGCGCACCGACGACGCAGGCGCTCCTGGCTACGAGAGACGAAATGCAGCGTGCCTTTGCCGCGCTACGGGGAGCGGGTTCACGCGACCCGCGAGGGGATGCGCAGCATGAAACAAAGTCACGCAAAGACGATGTTCCAGTGGAGAGCCGGGTATTGTAGCCTCACGCGCCCAGCCAGCCGATAGCGTGCCCAGAGTAAGACGGCTGCGCCATCGTGTTCCAGTTCCGCCCCTTGTTCTTCCCTAGTTCCGCCCCGGCCGCGCGATACCATCAAAATCTGCTATAGTCGGTTGGAATACCGCAAATAATCCGGTTTCCGAACGTCTCGAAACACGAGCCCCTTCAACACGGCATGAAAGGAGTGTCTGGTGAGTTCAACGAACGATTCTGAGGTTCCCGGCAAGCCCAAGCGCGTCGTCTCCCGGCGCGGATTCATACGCGGCGCGGGCATAGGCGGCGGCGTCCTTGGCGCGGGATTACTCGACAAAAAGGCCCTGGCGTTACCCCCTGCCGAGGCCAAGTTCGTGGGCCCTGGCGAGGTGCCCATCACGCTCAAGATCAATGGCAAACCGCAAACCCTGAACCTGGAGCCGCGCGTCACGCTGCTCGATGCGCTGCGCAATCGCCTGGAGCTGACCGGCGCGAAGCGCGTGTGCGACCGGGCCACCTGCGGCGCCTGCACCGTCATCCTCAACGGCAAGTCCGTTTACAGTTGCACGGTTCTGGCCATCGATGCCCAAGGCAAAGACATTCAGACCATCGAAGGCATTTCCAACGGCAAGCCGCACCCGGTTTCCGAAGCCTTCGTCAACAACGACGCGCAGCAGTGCGGCTACTGCACGCCCGGATTCGTCATGGCGGCCAAAGCCTTTCTCGACCATAATCCGAATCCCACCTACGAAGAGGTGAAGGAAGGGTTGTGCGGTAATCTCTGCCGCTGCGGCACTTACGTGGGTGTGCGCCAAGCCGTGCTGGAAGCCGCCAAGGAGATCAAAGGAGGAAACCATGCCTGATTACAGTTGGCCTCCGATGGATCAGCGGCGGGTGATCGGGAAACCCACCAAGCGCCGCGACGGACTTGAGAAATCCACGGGCAGGGCGAAGTACTCGTCCGACCAGAAGCCCCCCGGAACGCTGTTCGGCGCAATGCTGACTTCGCCCTATGCGCACGCGCGCATCACCAGCATAGATACCAGCGAGGCTGAGCACATGCCGGGCGTCACTGCCGTGCACCTGATGACCGCGGCAGGCAAAGAGGTGCAGTGGGAAGGCGCGGAGATCGCCACCGTAGCGGCGGTGAGCGAAGAACTCGCCAACGATGCCCTGCGCAAGATCAAGGTGCAATACGAAGTCCTGCCGCACCTGGTGCATGAGAACGACCTCGCCAAAGCCGGCAATCGCGCCAAACCCGCGGGCGAGGTGGTCACCGGCGATCCCGACAAGGCCTTCCAGGAAGCCGACGCCACGATAGAAGGAACCTACGGCATTCCGGTAATCACGCACTGCTGCCTGGAACCGCACGGCAACATCGTGCAGTTCAATGGCGACCACATCGACTTGTGGCCTTCGACGCAGAACGTGTCGGGCATCGGCGGCGATCTGGGCAAGTCGCTGGAAGTGGCGGCCGCCAACATACATGTGCAGATGCAATACATCGGGGGCGGCTTCGGCAGCAAGTTCGCGGCGGATAGCTGGGGCGTCGAGGCCGGCCTGCTTTCGAAGGCCAGCGGCGGCAAGCCCGTGAAGATGTATCTCGACCGCGCCACCGAATTGAAAATCGCCGGCAACCGTCCGTCAGCGTTCGCCGATATCAAGGTGGCCGCCAAGAAAGACGGCACCATCACCGCTTGGCAATCCACATCGTGGGCCACGGGCGGCATGGCCGGCGGTGGCATGCCTCCGTTGCCTTACGTCTTCAAGAATATCCCCAACATACGGACGAACCACTCGGCTGTGGCGGTTAATGCGGGCGCTGCGCGCGCTTGGCGCGCTCCGAACCATCCGCAGGCATCGTTCCTCACTTGCTCCGCACTGGAGGACCTGGCCGCCAAGCTGCGCATGGATCCGCTTGAGCTGTTCAGCAAGAACCTCGGCTACACCGAGCGCGAGGCCACCTACAAAACCCAATTGCAAAAGGCCGCGGAAATCATGGAATGGCAGAAGCGCTGGCATCCGCGCGGCGAAGGGGCGTCGTCCGGGCATGGTCCTGTGAAACAGGGGCTGGGCGTTGCGATTAACACTTGGGGCGGGGGCGGACACGCCAGCAAGTGCCGCACGACCATCAACCCGGATGGTTCGGTCGTGGTGGAAATCGGGACTCAGGACTTGGGCACCGGCACCCGCACCGCCATCACCATGGTGGCGGCCGAAACGCTGGGCTTGCCGCTGGGCGCTATTACGTTGCGCATCGGCGATAGCGACTACCCGCCGGACGGCGCATCTGGGGGCTCCACGACCATTGGCGGCGTTTCGCCTTCCACGCTGAAATCCACCACTAACGCGCGGAACAAATTGTTCGAGGTGGTGGCGCCGGTTCTCGGTACTTCACCCGACCAACTCGCGGCTATCGATGGCCGCATCCAGGTGAAAGACAATTCGTCCAAGAGCCTGCCCTGGCAGGACGCCTGCCGCAAGTTGGGGAGTAACAAGATCTCGGAAATGGGCGAGAACAACCCGCGCAATCCCGGCGGATTGATGTCCCAAGGCGTAGGCGGAATCCAAATGGCCGATGTCTCTGTCGATATCGAAACCGGCATCGTCAAGATGAACAAGTTCGTGGCGGTGCAGGATTGCGGGCTGATTATCAATCCTAAACTCGCGGAAAGCCAGATTCATGGCGCGGCCATTATGGGCATCTGCGCCGCCTTGTTTGAAGAGCGGGTGATGGATGAGCAAAGCGGCAAATATCTAAACGCCGACATGGAGTTCTACAAGCTGGCCGGCATTGCCGACATTGGCGAGATCGTGGTGTACCTGGACATCACGCCCGAGAACGATAAACGCGGTGTGATCGGGCTGGGCGAGCCGCCGGCCATCGGCGTAGTCGCCGCAATCGGCAACGCGGTGGCCAACGCCATCGGAGTCAGGGTGCCGCAAGTGCCGCTTACCGCCGACCGCGTGCTGGCGGCTCTGGAAGGGAGGAACGCATAAATGCAAGCCTTCGAATATGCCAACCCCGCCACCGTCCGGGAGGCCGTGGGTATGCTCGGCGCGCGCTGGGGCGAAGTGGATGTGCTGGCTGGCGGCACGGATTTGCTGAGCCTGATGAAGGAACACATCGAAACGCCGCGGCGTGTAGTGAATATCAAAAACATCAAGGACCTCGGCGGCATTAAGAAACACGGCACGGAGTTGCGCGTCGGTGCGGCCGTAACGCTCGACGAACTAGAGCGCGATCCCGAGATCCGGCGATATTTCCCGGTGCTGGCGCAAGCCGCGCTTGGCGTTAGCAGCCCGCAAATACGCAACATGGGAACGGTGGCCGGCGACATTTGCCAGCGGCCGCGCTGCTGGTATTACCGCAACGGCTTCGGGCTGCTGGGCCTGGATAAAGATGGCAAATCGCTGATTCCTGGCGGCGAGAATAAATATCACGCGATTCTAGGGAATGCGGGCCCGGCGTATTTCGTAAGCGCTTCCAGTCTGGGTCCGGCGCTAGTGGCGCTGGGCGCGAAGATCCGGCTGGCTTCGGCTTCCGGCAGCCGCGATGTGGAGGCCGCCAAATTCTTCGTCACACCTCAGAACGCCGCCGGCCGCGAGATCGCGCTGCTGCCGAGCGAACTGGTCACCGAAATTGTTTTGCCGGCGACGGATACCCACAGCGCCACCTACGAAGTGCGTCAAAAGGAGGCGCTGGATTGGCCCCTGGCTACCGCTTCCGTGGTTTTGAATATGACGGGCGATACGGTTTCCAGCGCGCGGATTGTGCTGGGACACGTGGCGCCCACGCCGTGGGTCGCGGCCGAGGCGCAACAGGCGATAGCTGGCAAATCCGTCACGCAGGCGGTCGCCGCGGAGGTGGGCAAGGCGGCGGTCGAAGGCGCTACGCCGCTCAGCCAGAATCGCTACAAGGTGCAACTGGCACGCGTGGCCGTAAAGCGTGCGGTGCTCATGGCCGCAATAGGAAAGATATAGCATGGAAATCTCCGGAGTGGCCAGCATCGGTATGGACCGCTGCCAGAACCTCAACTGGAATGGCCAGTTAATAGACGCCGAATGGGACTCCACAGTGCAGCGCGGCAACGGGCGCATCTTCTGGTGCCAGCATACTTACAACTGCCTTGGCCCGGACGGCAAGGTCGCCGATGAGCGGGAATGCAGCCCGGCCAGGGCGTGCTACAGGCCCCTGTAGACTAGTTGCGGTTTTCTACGCGGCTTCCTTGGCGGCGCTGCCGCAAACGTGGGAGGCACAATCGAGCGGCACCAGCGCGTCCTTGCGCGGTGTGAACGCCGTCACTAAATCTGTAGTCTGGGCCAGCGGCGCGGCGGGCACGGTCCTGCGCTCGCTGGATGGCGGCGCGACTTGGCACGCCGTCGTGGTACCAGGTGCGGCCGATTTGGATTTCCGGGCCGTGCGGGCGTGGGATAGCCGCACCGCCTGGGTAATGAGCAGCGGGCCGGGTGCTAAGTCCCGTATCTACAAGACCGCCGACGGCGGTGCGCATTGGTCGATGCTCTACACCAATCCGGATGCCGGCGGCTTCTTCGATGCATTGGCATTGTGGGGTGCGCGCCGAGCTGTGGTGCTGGGCGACCCGGTGGACGGACAGTTCGTCATTCTGACGACCGATGACGGAGGCCAGACCTGGCAGCGGCGCAAATTGCCGCCGGCGTTGCCCAATGAAGGGGCCTTCGCGGCCAGCAATTCCTGTCTGGTAGTGCGAGCCGGACGCGAGGTTTGGTTCGGCACGGGCGGACTTTCGGGCGCGCGCGTGTTTCATTCGAGGCACGGCGGCGATCGTTGGGATGTGGTCAGGACGCCGCTGCGCCACGATAGCGCCGCGGCAGGCATCTTTTCGCTGGCTTTTGGAGACTCTTCGCACGAAGTCGCTGTCGGGGGAGATTACGGTAAGCCCGCGGACAGCGGCGGCAACGTAGCTATAACTTCAGATGGCGGGCGCACGTGGAGCGAGCCGGCTGGAGCGCACCCGAAAGGTTATCGTTCCGCCGTAGCTTATCTTGCCTCCCGCAAGCTCTGGATCGCAGTAGGAACGTCCGGAACCGATATTTCAAGCGATGGCGGCCAGAGGTGGATTCCCATCGATAACGGCGCTTACAACGCCATCAGCGCGACTGGCGGCGATTCGGCATGGGCAGTGGGACCCCATGGCCGCATAGGGAAACTGCGTCTCAAGTGAGGCTCGCCATCTTTTCGGCGAATTCCGCACATTGTGCGAGACTTTACCGATCGTCTCCGGAAATGCGTAGAGAGCGCCGTCAGGTGAAAATCGACGTAGTTAAGCCGCCCGCACATCCACGATGCAGGACGTCATAATCGTGCGGTGCTGGGGATGGCGGAACTCCAGGTGCATGCCGCGTCCAATGAAAGCGGCCTTCAGCATCGAGCCACCCCAGTTGGACCCTTCGATGTGCACCAGCACCGGCTCGGGACAAAACGTCGGATGCCCGGAGATCAACGCCTGCCCGTTGCCGCGATTCACCAGCGTGTACGCGCGGTTCTGCGTCTCCACACGCAGCACCGCGCCCTCCGGCAGCCGGTCGAGGAACACGCCGCCCTCCACTTCGGACGCGATGAAATTGTGGTTCACGGCGTCTCCCAGATTGGGGTGCGGCCGGAACAAGTTCGGCACGGGCATGCCGACTTCGGTATCCATAACAGGGTCCGCTCCCATTTTAATGCATAAACAGCGGATTCGCTGGTGAGGTTGTTAACCAATTGTTACGGGTGTGCGGCGGTACACTTTGTGTAGGAGCGCTTATGCCTAACCCTGACGGTACGCACGCGGCAGTGCGTCCGCGCACCGCGGTGCTGACTGCCGGTTTCGATCCGCACCTCTCATTCGGATCCGCGCGGCCCGCCGTCTTTAGAAGTTCCACCTACGTGTTCCCCAGCCCCGAGGAGGCCGAACACGCATTTTCGGTTCTAGCCGGCCGCGTGCAAGCCGAAGAAGGCGAGCGCGCGGACCTGATCTATTCGCGCTTCTCCCATCCAAACGCCGAGATCCTGGAAGACCGGATTGTCCCGCTAGAGCCGGGGGCGCAGGCCGCGGGGGTTTTCAACTCGGGGATGGCGGCGATCATGACAGCCTTCCTGGCGGTGGCGAGGCCGGGCACCACGATCGTGTACACGACGCCGCTCTATGGCGGCACCACAGGCTTGATCCACAGTTTTCTGGAACCGTTCGGCGTACAAGGCGTGCCGGTGCCGGGCGGCGACAGCGAAGCCATCGATCGCGCGATCCGGTCGGCCCGGAACGTGAGCATCGTGTGTCTGGAGACGCCCGCGAATCCCACCATGGTGGTGACCGACATCCGGCGCGCGTCGGATGCCGCAAGGAACCATCCGGACCGGCCGGTGGTAATGGTGGACAATACGTTTCTGGGCCCCACCTTCCAGCATCCCTTAATGCTGGGCGCCGACCTGGTGCTATATTCCGGAACTAAGTATCTATCGGGCATGAGCGATATGGTGGCGGGCGTGGCGCTCTCGGCCGACCCGCAGCTCATGCGTAAGATACTGGCCAGGCGCAGCATGTTTGGCAATATCCTGCAGCCCGACGAGTGCTGGATGCTGGAGGGCCGGCTGTCCACCGTGGCGTTACGCATGAACCGGCAGAGCAAGAATGCACAGCGGCTGGCCGAAGCGTTGAACGGGCACACAAAGATCCGGCGCGTGCTCTATCCAACGCTGTTTCAAGATGCGGAACAGCGCCGCATATACGAGGAGCAGTGCGCGTATCCGGGCGGCATCTTCTCGCTGGATTTCAAGGGCGGCCGTGCGGCGGCCTTCGATTTTCTGCGCAGTCTGGAGATCGGGCACAATGCCGTTTCGCTTGGCGGAGTGGAGACGCTGGTGTGCCATCCGAAATCCACCACACATTCCGGCATGTCGGCACAGGAACTCGACGAAGCGGGTATTGGCGACGGGCTGGTGCGCGTTTCGGTGGGCATCGAGGATTGGCGCGACGTGCTGGCGGATTTCGAACAGGCGTTGGAGCGCGTAACGTAGAAACGCCCGCCACGCGACACAACTGCAACTGTCACTCAGTAGCCTTGCTCAGGAGACGGATTTGCGGATCGCGCGTGCCTGGCCAAAGATATTCGAAGTGGGCGGCGATGCGCACGTTCTCGAGCAATGCGGGGCGAAAGCAAGCCAGGCATCCGCCTCCCTGGTGCCGCACGCTACGATACATCACGCCATTCGATCCATCCGCCAGAAGCCGGCGCGCGAGAGCCTGGGAGGCGGTGTAACTCGTGGGGTCGTGGTACGGCGTATTCTCCGGCGCGTTGGCCCGCACGTCGTGGAACACGGCGTGAAAATCGGCCTGGTAGAGGCGCATCTGCACGCGTGTTTCGAGGACACCGATTTCCGCCAACTCCAGCGTGCGATGATAGACCACTTCCGCATGTGCGGCATCGAGCGAATTGGCGGCGTACCACGCTCCGCGCTCCGGGCTGCTAAACCGGCCGCCGGTGGGACGCGGATGGCAAAATGCCGCCATAATCACGCTGGCCATGGGGCGGCTGGCGACCCACTCCTCCCTCGGCACGCGATGGAGGGTGCCCAGTTCCATGGAGACGCGGTCGTTACTCCAGGTTTCCAGATCGAGGATGAGCGGCAGGTCGGCAGGCACCGCAACCGTGTCCAGAATGCCTCTGGAGGGATACAAGCTGGGGACCAGGCGGCAGGTGCCGGCTAAACGCAGCTTGCGGGTGGGCGGCGTCAGTTCCACCCGCCACGCCTCCCGTCGAGCAGGCGCCGGACCTGGTAGAGACCGTCCATCCCCCCTTCGGTCATGAGGCTCAGGGCGGGCTGGCCGCCGAAGAGCGGATTGCCATTGGGCAACCGGACCCATCTGTTGGCCAAATCCGGCTCCGGGTAAAGGATGTGGAGATCCTTATAGATGCCCAGAACGAGGGAGATACGCATCAACATATCGTACGGAAGTGTCGAGACGTGCCCGGCCTTATATTTGAAGAAAGTGGATGGAGCAGGCCATCCGAGCAGAGCGCGCTGTTCCTCGGCGTGCAGTTGCCAGGCGGCGCCGACATTGAGGAAGGCGCGCATGGCCGGACCGGACATGCGGCGGCGGACTTGTGGATCGCGGCGGTCCCTTGGGGAAACCTGCTCAGGATCGATCTTTTGACGGCGCGCGGCGGTTGATTCCATATCTAGAGTATATACTCCGGTTTGGTAGTAGTCAAGAGGTGCGGCAGATTGCGGACGCGTAGCGCAAGTCCTTGCAGAGATGTTCGCATCGGATCCATCTTCCGGATCCTCTGGCACGCTGTAAAATGGCCCTACCCGGACTGGACGGGCCACACGCGAGATGTTGGCTCAGGCTATCCTTAGAGGAGGTGGGAATGAGGAAAAGGGGCTTGCCTGGGAGGGGGGACTTGCGCGAATCCGGGCGGCGCGGCTATACTGGCATTTTCCAGACCGTGTTTATGA
>Ga0209274_10000716_pt1 | contig 18272 bp, 16 predicted proteins | sample HubBroMetageREF1_FD_188343 | JGI IMG/M metagenome (GOLD analysis project Ga0209274, IMG submission 188343) | Reference soil microbial communities from the Hubbard Brook experimental Forest, New Hampshire, USA - Hubbard Brook CCASE Soil... | ecosystem: Environmental > Terrestrial > Soil >...
TCGCGCAAGGCTCCCTGGCCGCTGATGACCTTCAGCATCTGAAAGCGATCCTCGACGATGAAGCCCTGAAAAAGATGGCGTCGCCGAAGCCACCGGACTTTCCCGACGACGCCGTGATGGTCCGCGAAGTGGAAACCGTGGATGCACAAATCGACCACGCCGGCACAACGCAACACTTCACCACCATCAAGGAACGGCTGAAGACTACCGCCGCCACCGGAATGGACGACTATCTCGATAACGGGGCGCCCTTCCAAAAGACGCTGAGCCCGATCATGAAGTGGTTCGAGGGTCTGGAGAAAAAGAGCAAGTCGGACTTCAAGGATTCGAAGGCCCAATACTGTGTAGCGATGAACATCGGGTAGCGCGGAGCGGTTAGCGCGATGAAAAAACCCATTGCATTTCTTGCACTCCTGTTGGGATTGGCGCTGGCCGCGACTGCGGGCTCCGCCCAAACCCCGAATGCTCCGGCAATTCGGCTTCTTCTTAATGAAGTCCAGCCGGGTTCCCTATCCAGCAGCCAGTACTGCACTCTGGTGTTTCAGGACCATCATTTCCACTCCGAGAAAGCAAGCCGCCAGCACGGGAAAGACACTGACCGCAAGATTTACGAAGGCGAACTATCCGAAGCGGACTGGAATGCGCTCGGCGCAATTATTGACAGCAACGAATTTCGCGAACTCAAGGTTCCGCAAAACGTGGCGCCCCTGGTCATGCAAGATACCCACCCTTACGACATCAGCGTGGCGCGCAACGGCAACTTCCAGAATATTGAGTTCCTCGACAGCAAGAGCCTCAAACCCTACGAGCCGCAGATCAAGCCCTTGCTGCAGTGGTGGAAATCGCTTCGCGGACGGCGCATGGCGGAATCGAAAGCGCCTGCGAACGCAAGCTGCTCGCTCGACAGTTCGCACGCGATCTTCAGTCAGTAGCCCAAGCGAGCGGCCCAGCAGTCCTAATGCTCGTTCTGGGCCCGCCCGCTAGCTGGCTTCTGCGGAGGATCGGGAGCGACGTACACAACTTCTCCACGACGAGTGTAGTGCAGCTGCTCGCGGGCTTCCTTCTCAATGGCGGCGGGATCGGATTTGAGCGCTTTGATCTGATCGACGTACTGATTGTTTTCCGTCTGCAGGTGCTCGACTTCACTCCGGAGCGATTGCAGTTCGCTGCGCTTCTGGCGATAGATGACCATGCCGTTGGCACCGAACATGGCGTGCAACAGCACCCCTACGATCAGAAAGATAGCGGCCGCGGTTCCCAGACGACGCCACTCCAGGAGGAGCCACGACCAGACCGGCCGCGTGCTTTCCACCCAACGCGCCGCTGCAGCCTCCGCCTTGGGAGCCTGATCCCTGGCCTGGTCTTTGACATGACCCACGACATGACCCATCGCCGCGCGCAGTCCTTCCTCCCCTCGTGGGAGGATGCGCATTCTCGGCGGTGGTCCTAGTCGAAGATCCATGCTTTGGCTGCCGCGCTCAGTTTTGCAAGTTGTTCCCGGCTGCGCGCTTCGCAATACGCGCGCACCACTGGCTCCGTGCCCGAGAGCCGGTAGCAAACCCACGATCCGTCGGCGAGGACGAGTTTGAGTCCGTCGGTTCTCACCACATTGGCAACTTTGATGCCATGGAACTCGCTCGGATCGCGACGTAACTTCTCAGTAAACTTCTGTTTTACTTCCGGCGTCAAGCGGAAGTTCTCCCGCAAAGGGTAGAAGGAACCAACTTCGGCAAATAGGTTGGCCAGTTGCGTGCCCAGCGAGGCGGCTCGGCGAGCAACCATCTCGCAGCAGAGCAGGCCGGCAAGCACGCCGTCTTTTTCAGGAACGTGCTTGCGGATGGAGAGACCGGCGCTCTCTTCCCCGCCGATGAGGATCTTGTCCTGCTGGATAAGTTCGCCAATATACTTGAAGCCCACCGCAGTCTCGTGCAGTTCGATCTTGTGCTTTGCGGCCAGCGCATTGATGAGATTGGTCGTCGCCACGGACTTGCCGACTCCGTTCCTCCAGCCGCGGGTCTCGACCAGATAGTCAAACAGCAGAGCAATGATGTAGTTGGGTTGGAGGAACGTGCCGTCCTCATCGACAATCCCGAAGCGATCGGCGTCGCCATCGGTCGCAATGCCGATCCCGGCGCCCATTTCGCGCATCTTGTGACGCAGGTCCTCGAGCAGGTGATCGTCGGGTTCGGGGGCGAGCCCTCCGAAAAGCACGTCGCGCGTGTCGTGGACGGTGGCCACGGTTACGCCCGCCTCGCGCAGAAACGCGTCCGAATATCCCCGGGCAGCGCCCCACATCGGATCAAAGGCAATCTTGACGCCGGATTTCTTGATGACGTCGAGATCAACGATTTCGCGCAGACGAGAGAGATACATGCGGCGCGGGTCGATAGGTTGAGATTGAGATTGGGTCTGCGCCTCACCTTCCGTCGCCCGCGGCGCTCGCGGATTTGCGTCGAAGGCCGCGATCTCCCGCTCGATGGCCTGCGTGACTTCAGGAAGCGCGGGCGCGCCGTCAGGCGTCGAAAACTTAATGCCGTTGTATTCGGGCGGATTGTGCGATGCGGTGAAGTTGATGGCGCCGTCGGCCTTCGACTGGATCACGGCGTAGGAAATGGTGGGCGTAGGCGCGGGCTCGGCAATGACCATCGGCGTAATTCCGTAGCTGGACAAGATGTCAGCCGCCGTGGCGCAGAAACTCTCGCCGAGGAAACGGGGATCGCGTCCCACAATGACTTTGACTTTGGCTCCGCGCGTCCTCTGCGACGACATATAGCGCGCGATGCCATGCACGGCCCGATGGACATTGGCGAACGTGAACTCTTCGGCCATCACCGCCCGCCATCCAGATGTGCCAAACTTGATTTGCGTTGCCGTCGGCTTGCCTCGTATGCTTCGAGTAAAATCGAACCCTTCGATTTTATTTAGCTTCGATCTTAATTTAGGTTTCGATTTTACTGAATATGACTGACAAAAGGCTCGTCCTCACTTCCTGCGGTTCGCTCCAAGAAGCCCGAAACATCGCCCACACGCTGCTTGAGCGGCGACTGGCCGCTTGCGTCAACATCGTTCCCCAGATGGAATCCGTTTTTCGCTGGCAAGGGAAGATCGAGACGGCGGCCGAGTGGCTGCTCGTAATCAAGACGACGCGGGACGCCTTCCACCGTGTACGCGACGCACTGCGTGAGCTGCACTCCTACGAGCTTCCGGAGTGCATCGAAATTGCCATAGAAGATGGAAGCGGGGCCTACCTCAAGTGGATGGGAGAGTCCGTGCGCTAAGCATGCCCGTGTGGTGGCGGGGCTTCGCCCCGCGCCCGTCCCTCGACAAGCCTGCTAGATCGCGCTCAACGCCTGCTCGAGGTCCGCGAGAATATCGTCCACATCCTCGATACCGACCGATATCCGCACCAATCCGTCCGTGATGCCGATTTTGCGCCGGCCCTCGTCGCCGACAGCAGCGTGCGTCATGGTGGCGGGATGCGAAATCAAAGTCTCGACTCCGCCGAGCGACTCCGCCAGCGAACAGACCCGCACCTTGCGCAGCATCTGGTTGGCGTTCGCTAGCGATCCGATTTCAAAAGCGATCATCGATCCGAAACCAGACATCTGTCGCTTGGCCAGTTCGTGCTGCGGATGATCAGGCAATCCCGGATAAAAAACCCTCTGCACTTTCTTATGTTTCGAGAGATAGTCGGCGATCTTGCGGCCGCTGCGGTCGTGCTGTTCCATGCGAACCGCTAGTGTCTTGACCCCGCGCAGGATCAGCCAGCACTCGAAGGGCGACAGAATTGCCCCCGCGCACTTCTGAAGAAAAGCGAGTTTGTCCGCCTGCTCCGGTTTGGTGCAGACGACAACACCTCCCAACCCGTCGCTGTGTCCGTTGAGAAATTTCGTGGTGGAGTGGATCACCATGTCAGCGCCGAACTCAATCGGACGCTGAAAATATGGCGACATGAAAGTGTTGTCCACGACCACCTCGGCACCGTGCCGGTGGCTGACCTCGCTAAGCGCGCGGAGGTCAGAAAGCTGCATCAGAGGGTTGGTCGGCGTCTCCAGGAACACAAACCGTGTGTTTTTCTGGAGCGCGCGTTCCACATTGATGACGTCCGATGTATCGACGTAGGTGAATGTAAGTCCAAAGTTAACCAGGACCTGATCGAACAGGCGCGGCGTCCCGCCGTAAAGATTGTGGCCAGCCACGACGTGGTCGCCCGCTTTGAGCATGGTTGCGACAGCGTTGACGGCCGCCATTCCACTGGCGAAAACACGCGATGCTGTTCCCCCTTCGAGCGCCGCCAGGTTCGTTTCCAGCCGGTCGCGCGTGGGATTCGATACGCGCGCGTATTCGTAACCCTTGTTCTTGCCGATTTCCTCCTGAACATAGGTGGAAGTCGGATAGATGGGCACAGCGACGGCACCGGTGAGGGGGTCGGGCTCCTGTCCAACATGAATCGCACGGGTTGCGAAGCCCGACGGTTTCGTGGTCAACGGGTTCTCCTGGGTTAGCGCTTTGGCTCTTGGCGGTCGGTCATGAAACTTGAGTCGAGACGCGGCTTGCCGCGTCTTCCGCCGCCGATCGAGACGGGGCAAGCCCCGTCTGTACTTAAGGTCTCGAACGCACCAAGCCGCGGGCTAAAAACGAACAGCGCGGCTTTATATTCCGCCTTCAAAAATCTTCTTCGACAAATACCGCTCAGCAGAATCGGGAATCAGCGTAACCACCCGCTTCCCTGCCCCAAGCCGTTTTGCGATTTCAACCGCCGCATACACGTTGGCTCCCGCGCTCGAACCTCCGAGCACCCCTTCGCGGGCAGCCAGCTCTTTCACCATAGCGAAGGCCTGGTCATCGGTCACCATCATCACTTCGTCGCAAACGGAGCGGTCAAAATTCCCCGGAATAAAGCTGTTGCCGATGCCTTCCACTTTGTGTGGACCGGGCTTTCCTCCGCCCAGGATCGAGCCTTGCGTTTCCACCGCCACCGCATGCACTTTCGCCAGCCGCTCTTTTAAGTAACGGGCAACTCCGGTAAAGGTTCCGGCAGTTCCGCAGCCCACCGTTATGGCATCGACGCGCCCCTCCATCTGCTCAAAGATTTCGCGGGCAGTAGTTTCGTAGTGGTAGTCGGTGTTGGCGGGATTATCAAACTGTGCGGCCATGAAGGCCGAAGGGTCCGTCGCCAGCAGGTCCTTCGCGGCCTGAATAGCGCCTTGCATGCCCTCCGCCTCCGGAGTGCGCGTCACCTCGGCGCCGAAGGCCCGCATGATGATTACCTTTTCCTCGGAAAACTTCTCCGGGACAAACAAACGAACTTTGTAGCCGCGGCTCACCCCGATCAAAGCGAGCCCGATACCCGTGTTTCCGGCGGTCGCTTCGATCACCGTACCGCCCCGCCTGAGTTTGCCTTCGCTTTCGGCGCGCTCGATCAAGCCAATGGCGGCGCGGTCTTTCACGCTGCCGCCTGGGTTCAGGTATTCGAGCTTGGCGAAAATATCGGCCGCGCCCGGAGGGGCCAGCCTCTTCATTTGCAGCATCGGCGTCTCGCCGACCAGTTTCGATATATCGTCGCTAACCCGCAGGCGCGAATTTGAGGTCATTAACGGCACACTTTAGATTATGGAACTGGAGGGGCAGCGTCAATGAAGGGATTCTGTAATTTCGCAATTTGGTAACTTGGCAATTCGAATCGTGTGCGACTACTGCGCCCCGGAAGCCGGCTCGGGACCCGCGTAATATCCGCTTTTCGTGCGGACGGTGAGCTTGCTGCGGTTGTGCGAACGGGCATCCACTTTCACCTGACGATAGCCGCCCTGCGTTTTCGGTGTCGTCGGTTTGTATCCGATCGTGTACTGGCTGCGAATATCATGAGCCACGGTGCGGCTGATGGCGTCAACTTCGTCCAGCGTTTGCGGGAAAAAAGCGATGCCGCCAGTTCTCTCCGACATGATTTGCAGCGCCCGTTTGGCGTGCTTGGGATGCTCGTCCTTCTCCAGGATTCCAATGGCGTAGACGGTCGGTCCGCCGTCGCCCTGCAATCGCCGCACCGCTTCTTCCAGAGTTTCGCCGCTCTCGTTGTCGTCTCCGTCGGTCACTACAAAAATGACTTTTTTTTCGAGCTTCGCATCGGTCTTCAAGTGTTTCGCGGTGGCTGTAACCGCATCATAAAGCGCCGTACCCCCGCGCGTTTCGCTCTTGTCCAACCCCTCTTTCAGCTTCTTGACGTTCGCAGTGAATTCTTGGTCAAGGTAGAAGTCGTCGTTGAAGTTGACGATGCACACCTCATCATTTGGATTCGACGAGGTCACCAGATCGAGGGCAGCGATGTTCACTTTTTGCCGCTTCTCGCGCATGGAACCGGAGTTGTCGACGACGATGCACATGGCGACCGGAATGTCTTCATGACGGAACGAAGTGATGGTTTGCGGATGCCCATCCTCGAAGACGCTGAAATCACCCTTATCGAGGCTGGTGACGATGTGCTGCTTGTCGTCGACCACCGTGGCGTGCAGCACAACTTCTTCGACTTGCTTGCGGAAAACAAAAACGCCGCTGTCCGCCGAATCCGGATTCTGGGCAGAGTTCTGAGAAACGTTCGGAGAGGCTGCCCCCTGCCCCGTGGAAGCCGCCGGAGGCACGGCACCGGCCGGCGCCGACTGCGCCGCGGACTCGCCCTGCGCTTGCAAGTTAGAACTGGTTTCATCAATCGGCTTTGGGTAGGGCGCGGCTTTAGCCGTGCCGTTCAGGGCCTGCAAAAATACGGGCTTTAGCCCATGAGGGCCATGCTTTGCGAGTGGAAAGGCACTTAGGAAACCAGCCCCAGCCAGGAACAACGTCGTCAGAAGAAAGAAAACCAGCAGCGGAACATTATTCCGTCGGCGCATAGTAACCCGTCTTGGCGTAGACCCGGAGCGGCGGCAATCCTTTTGGCGGTAAGAGTTTCACTTTTATTTTACGCCATTTGCCATCGCGCACGGGATTCCTAGGACGGTATCCGATTACATATTGGTTGCGCAACTCAATCCCAATTTTTGTGGAAACGTCCGCCAGGTCGTTCGGGTTATCAATGGTAAAAGCCCGGCCACCGGTCAGTTCGGTGACGTCGCTGAGCAGGGCCGGTCCAAGCCGTTCTTCTTCGGTCGGGAAATAATGATCGTAGATGCCGATGGCATAGATGAGAATGTCGGCCTCTTTGACCATGGAACGGATCTCGCTCTCCGTATACCGGCTATGGTTGTCGCCGCCGTCGGAGATGATCAGCAAAGCCTTCTTGGGATATTTGGCCTGGCGCATTTTAGTGACGCCGAGATAGATCGCATCGAGCAGCGCGGTGCGGCCCCTGGGGACGCTGTAGATGAGCCGGCCCTGGATGTCATCCACCGAATTGGTAAAGTCGGCGATCTCCTCCGGCTTATCGGCAAAGGTGATCATGAAAAATTCGTCTTGCGGGTTCGCGGTCTTGAAGAACTCGATCACCGCCTCGCGGGCGCGCTCGATCTTGCTGCTCATGCTGCCGCTCATGACAAAGATCACGCCGATCGACACCGGAGCATCTTCGCTCGAGAAAGTCTTGATCTCCTGCTGGTCTTTGCCTTCGTAAAGGTTGAAGTTCTCGCGGTCGAGGCCGGTAACCAGCCGGTTCAAGGGATCGGTAATGGTCACCGGCACCAGCACCATGTCCACGTCTACCTTGTAAGGCTTGGTGTGGGTCTTGAATGCCGGATCAATCTCCGGTTCTTTCGGAGCCGCCGGCGCAACCCGAGTCTGGATGTGGACATCCTCGGTTGAAGTCTGGGCAAAAAGCGGGCGCGCGCCACACACAGCAACCACCAGAAGTACAACCAAGCAGAAGCGAGCCGAGAACTGTTTGCGGTACAGCATAGGCCCTGCCAAATCAGTGCGCATCCGCGCCTTGGAGGGTGGCAACCCGCTTCCCACAAGGCAGGTCACAAAGTCTCTACTGAGCGGGATACTAGCACAATCTCGAAAAAGTGTTGTCACCTTTTCGTCCGCCCCTAAGATTACGAAGCAGCCCAGAAGGTTGCTTCTGAGGGTGCGCACTTTTTTTCTCTTCCCACTGTGGACCGTACTTTTGCCCAGACTCCGGACCGCGACCAGATCGTCCCTGCTACAATTCTGCCTTCCAACTGTGGCAGTTATTTCCCCATTTCGAGCTTGGCGCTACGACCCTCAGCGCGTGCCGATCCAGCAGGTTGTGACCCAACCCTACGACAAAATCACCCCTGCCATGCAGGAACGCTACTACCAGGCCAGTCCTTATAACCTGGTGCGGATTATTCTCGGGAAACGCCTTCCGGATGATGGGGATACCGAGAACGTCTATACCCGGGCGGCGGCGTCCTTCAAGGACTGGCGCGAAACCGGCGTCCTGGGGCGCGACCCGGAACCTTCGATCTACCGTTATTCCCAGATATTTGAGCTTCCGGGAGACATTCCAGGAAGTCACACTCCGGGAAGCGAAGCGCAGGCCGAGCGCCGGGGCTTTATCGCCCTCGGCCGGATCGAGGACTATTCCACCGGCGTCGTGTTCCGGCATGAGCAGACGCTGGCCAAGCCGAAAGCCGACCGCTTGAGCCTGCTGCGCGCCAATCGAGCCCACTTCGGTCAGCTTTTCATGCTCTACAGCGGAGCGGGCAAAATCGACGCCCTACTCGATGCAGCGGCCGGTCCAGATCTGTCACCGGAGATCGAGGTCACCGACGAGTACGACGTCGTGCACCGCGTCTGGAAAATCTCCGACCCCTCGGTCATCGCCTCCGTGCAGCACCAGATGCGGGATCGAAAGCTGATCATTGCCGACGGCCATCACCGCTACGAAACCGCCTTGACCTACCGCGACCAGCGGCGAGCCGAAGCCGAGACGGGGTCGGGCCTTCCCACCCCTTACGACTCGGTAATGATGACCTTCGTCGACATGAGCCGCCCCGGCCTGGTGATTCTGCCGACGCACCGGCTCGTGTTCGGCCTGCCATCGTTTTCGGCTGCGCAATTTCAAGCGGACGCCCAGAAATTCTTCAACGTGGAAGAGGTCGATGCCGGAGTCGATGCACCGCGCGCCACCGCCATTCTGCAGCAGGCAGGGCACGCGGGAACGGCCCTGCTGGCGGTCACCGCCGACCGTGCATTTCTGCTGCACTCCCCAAAAGCGATTGGCGCCAGCTTGTTCGGAAAGCTTTCTTTGCGCCAGCAAGCGCTCGACGTCGTGCAATTGCACAAGGGTCTGCTGGAAGGTGTTCTGAAGATTTCGGAGGAAGCCATTCACAATCAGGAAAACGTTTCGTATTGCCGCGAGGCTGCCGAAGCGCTGGCGCAGGTGCGCGGCGGAAAGGCCCAGGCAGCGTTCCTGATGAATCCGGTGCGCATCGAGCAGGTGCGCGACATCGCCTTTGCCGGCGAAGTGCTCCCCCAGAAATCCACCGATTTCTACCCCAAGTTGCTAAGCGGGCTAACGATTTATGCGCTGGACTAGTATGCCGCAGTTCTCAGTTCCCAGTTCTCAGCTCCCCGTACCCCGCTTCCGGCTGAGAACTGAGAACTGGGAACTTAGAACCAGGGTTCTGGCCATCCTGTCGGCCATCATCACGCTTCTAACTCCGCTGCCCTCGGCGCTGCCTTATGCCCAGCCTTCTGCAGACGCCAGACGGATCTCCGTCTATTCTCCCGTCGCCACCTACTCACTCCCGGTTCTCGAGCGTGCGGGCCACGAGTATGTCGGCCTGCTCGAACTTCTGGAACCGCTCGGCCGCGTAAGCAGCCAGTCGGCCGGCCGGCGCTGGAAGCTGCGCTATAACGCAGTGGATGCCGAGTTTGCCGCCGGAAGAACGCGAGCCATGATTCGCGGCCGCGATTTCGATCTTACCGCTCCCTTCCTTATCGAGAACTCGCGCGGACTGGTCCCCATAAATTCGCTGGGCACGCTGCTGCCGCGCTTTCTGGGAACGCCGGTGAATTTTCACGAAAGCGCGCGCCGTTTATTCGTTGGCGATGTCGGCATCCAAGCCAGTTTCCGGCTGGAAGCGAGCAACCCGCCTCGCCTGCTGCTGAATTTCAGCGCTCCGGTGAATCCGACCATCTCCACCGAACCGGGCAAGCTGCGCATGGTGTTCAGGCGAGACCCTGTCGTTTCTCCAGGAAGCGAATCGATTTCCTTCGATAGCAACGTAATCAGGCAAGCCAGCTACTCCGAGAACAACGGTGACGCCGAATTAGACATCACCGCAAACCAGCCACTGATGGCCAGCTTCAGCAACGACCGAAGGACGATCGTCATTTCGGCTGTCCCCCAGACACCCGCCGCGCCGAGCGTCGCCGAGTCGCCGATCGCTAGCTCGCCGAATCCTAGCTCGCCGAACACTGGCTCGTCGAATCCTAGCTCGTCGAATCCTGGATCCGAGAATAATGGATCCGAGAATAACGCACCCAAGAATCCCGCGCAGCCCCCACCCGCAGCCAACACGGCCTCCAGCAACAGCGAAACAAATGCCAATTCCAACTTTCACCGCATTCTCGCCGTGGTCGATCCCGCGCACGGAGGCGACGAACGGGGTGCGGCCTTGACCGATTCCCTGGCCGAGAAAGACGTCACCCTCGGATTCGCCCGTCTGCTGCGCCATGAACTGCAGATTCGAGGTTTCGCAGTTGCCATGCTGCGCGACGGCGATAGCACGCTGACTCTGGATCAGCGAGCCGCGGCCGCCAACGTCGCGCGCGCCGGAATCTACATCACCCTGCACGCGGATTCCGAGGGCAGCGGCGCCCGCGTCTACACCGCGCTGCTTCCCGTGGAAGGACCAAGCAACGGAGCATTTCATCCCTGGAACGCGGCCCAGGCGCCGGCCTTGCCCGTCAGCCGCATCGTGTCCGCCGCAATTCTGGCCGAGATGACGAAGCGAGAATTCCCAGTGCGAGCATCGTCCGCCTCATTGCGTCCGCTGAACAACGTCTCCATGCCCGCAGTCGCCGTCGAACTCGCCCCCGGAACCGACGGCATCGCCGACCTGACCTCGGCCAATTATCAGCAACGAGCCGCGGCGGCCATTGCCGATGCCGTGGCGTCAGTGCGCGACCGACTGATGGTGCAGCAATGATCCCCCGCCATCTCCTAATCGGAGTCGCCGCGCTCTTGCTGCTGGTGGTGTCGATGGGAATCTACCTTCGCCACATGCGCCGTCAGGCGCGGGAATTCGATTCTCTTGCCGCCGATGAGTTCCCCGTCGCTCCACCAGCTTCCGGTCCCACCGAAACGGTTACCTTATATGTAGCGGATGACGGCGCGGGCGCGCTGCGAGCGCGATATGCAAAAATTCCTCTTCCCGGAGGACGCCAGCAGCGAGCCGAAGAATTATTGCGCGCGCTGCTCCGCATCTACCAGCAACCCGGCGCTCCGCACCCGCTCGCTCCGGCCGCGGACATCCGCAGCATCTTCCTGGTCGATCCCGGAGCCGCCGTCATCGATCTGAATGCCGCCTTCGCCGACCAGCACCGCTCCGGAGTTCTCAGCGAGCAGCTCACGGTGAATTCGCTGGTGGAAACGCTGGCCGTCAACGTTCCGGGGATTCAGCGGGTGAACATCCTGGTCGAAGGCAAGACGCGAGAGACGCTCGCCGGACACGCCGACCTGACCGAAACTTTCGATGTGACCACGATTGTGCAGGCGGGGAGTCGGTAAGGATCCTTGTGATCGGTGTCAGAAAGGAGGACTCGTGGCTAGTGGGCCTGCGCGTCCACGCATTCGGGTTCTCTAGCCCTATTCAGTTGTCAAACTCGCATGACTTAAAGGCCACCTTAGGCCAGGATCCTGCCGGCAGTCCCGGGGGCGTCTCGCCCTCGGCGCAGTTGGCGCTACTCGACCTGGTGAAGTGGTAAGCCGACAAATCACGCGGTCAAGGTACTGTCTGAGAACTGAGAACTGAGAGCTGACGGCTGAAAGCTCACGACTAAGAGCCGATCCATCCGCCGGCTGTTAGAATTCCGTCGATGATCTTTCGCAGCGATAACCGCACTCCCGAGCAGGTACGTCCCGTCAACATCATCCCCGACTTCATCTCCACCGCGGAGGGATCGGCGCTGATTGAGATGGGCAACACGCGCGTCATCTGTACTGCGTCGGTCGAAGAGACGGTGCCTCCATTCCTGCGCAACTCAGGCAAGGGATGGATTTCGGGCGAATACGGAATGCTGCCGCGCTCGACGTTGACCCGCACCGCGCGAGAATCCGCCAAGGGGAAGCAGAGCGGGCGCACGCAGGAAATTCAGCGCCTCATCGGACGCTCGCTGCGGGCCGTCGCCGATTTGAAGCGGCTCGGTGAGCGCACCATCTGGATCGATTGCGACGTGATCCAGGCGGACGGAGGCACACGAACCGCTTCGATCACCGGAGCATTCGTCGCGCTGGGCCTGGCTCTGCAACGGCTGATCGATGCGGGAACATTGAGTTCGGCGCCGATCAAGGATTTTGTGGCCGCGATCAGCGTCGGCATCGTGGACGGCGAAGTTCTTCTTGATCTTAATTATGAAGAAGACTCGCGCGCCGATGTGGACATGAACTTCGTCATGACCGCAGGTAATAAAATTGTTGAGCTGCAGGCCACCGCCGAGCACCAGGTATTCGACGACGCGCAACTGGCAAAGATGATGGCGATGGCGCGGCAGGGCATCCAGTCGCTGATCGCCAAGCAGCAGACGGTGCTGGGGTCGCTGGCGCTGCGGCAGTGAGGCCCAGAACCTACCACGGAGAACCAGGGGAGCGGAAAAAGCCTTTGAGTCTGTAAAGACCGAGGTCCTTCCCATTTTTTGAATTCTTCCGTGGCTCTGTATCTCCCGGGTGGGTGTGCTGTTGGCAGCGTCTGTGGTTTAGAATTGTGTGTTGCTATTGCACTCATTAGGAGGATTTATGAAACTCACCCCCGGCAAACTCGCCGGAATGAAGGCTGTATCCAATGAACGCGGCGTAATCGCGGCCGCGGCCATGGACCAGCGCGGCTCACTGCAGAAGTCTCTTGCCAAGGAAAAAGGTTCGGCCGTTTCTGACGCGATGATGGAGGAATTCAAGACGCTGGTGACCGAAGTCCTGACGCCACATGCCAGCGCCATCCTGCTCGATCCGGAGTGGGGGCTGCCGGCTTCGAAGCGGCGCTCGAAAAATGCTGGCTTGCTGCTGGCATATGAAAAGACCGGCTACGACAAGACCGGACCCGGGCGCCTGGGCGATCTGCTCGATCACTGGTCGGCGCGCCGTCTGAAGGAAGCCGGGGCGGACTGCGTCAAGATTCTCCTTTATTACACGCCGTTTGATCCAAAAGAGATTAACGACAAGAAGCACGCCTGGGTCGAACGGCTGGGAGATGAGTGCCGTGCCAATGACATTCCGTTCTTCCTGGAGTTTGTCACTTACGAAGAGGGCGTGGACGAAAAGGGTTTCGACTTCGCCAAGAAGAAACCGAAGGCGGTCATCGAAAGCATGCGCGAATTTACCAAAGACCGCTATGGCGTCGATGTAATGAAGGTCGAAGTCCCGATCAACATGAAGTTTGTCGAAGGAACCAAGTCCTACAAGGGTGAAAAGGCCTACTCGAAGCAAGACGCGATGAAATTTTTCAATGAGGCGGCCGCTGTCTCCACCAAGCCGTTCATCTATCTGTCGGCGGGCGTGAGCAATTCCGAGTTTACCGAGTCGCTGGAGTTGGCAGCCGAGTCAGGTGTGAAGTTCAATGGCGTGCTCTGCGGACGCGCCACCTGGAAAGAAGGCATCCCTGTCTACGCGAAACACGGAGCGAATGCTTTCCGGAAGTGGCTGGAAGATGAAGGCGTAAAAAACATCAATAACGTGAACGATCGCCTGAAGGCCGCAACCTCATGGCACTCGATCTACGGAGTGGAACCGGCGCTGGCGCACGTGTAGAACTAAGCAATCAGCATTCAGCAATCAGCAGTCGGCAATCGGAGCCGCTCCAAGGAGCGTAAAGGGGATTGCTTTTGCTGGATGCTGAATGGTGAATGCTGACCGTAAAACTGCTCTGATCACCGGTGCCTCGTTCGGCATCGGATTGGAATTCGCTCGCATCTTCGCGCGCGAAGGCTACAACCTGGTCCTGGTGGCCCGCAGCGCGGATAAACTTCGTCAGCTCGCATCCGAGCTGGAGAAATCGCATGGCACACGGTCGCTCATTTTGGCAGTCGACCTGACCGAGCCTGGATCTCCCGCGTATGTTTTGGATCAGACCACACGCGCCGACATTCAGGTGGACGTGCTGGTCAACAACGCGGGATTCGGACTGTACGGTTTTTTTGCCGAGAATGACCTGGAAGAATGTCTACGCCTGATCCAGCTCAACGTAACCACACTCACCCACCTGACGCGGCTCTATCTTCCGGTGATGATCGAACGCAAGCGCGGCCGCATCCTTAATGTGGCGTCCACTGCGGCCTTTCAGCCTGGACCATTGATGGCCGTGTATTTCGCGACCAAGGCGTACGTCCTGCACTTCTCAGAAGCATTGGCAAATGAGCTCAACGGAACCGGTGTCACCGTAACCTGCTTGTGCCCAGGACCGACCGCCACGGAATTCTCCAAGCGGGCGAATGCCACCGGCATGCGTCTGCTGAAATTCGGCTCGATGGATGCGCACACCGTTGCCGAAGACGGTTATCGCGCGCTGATGGCTGGAAAGCCAGTGGTGATTTCGGGATTCAGAAATTGGCTGGTGGCGCAATCGGTGCGCCTCTCGCCGCGTGGGCTGGTAACCGCGATTGCCAGGAAAACGCAAGAGGAATAGCAGGCGAGGGGAAATGGCGGGCGTTCCCGCCGCTCTGGACGAATTCGACTGAAGCGATGCTGCACCCGGAGACGCGGCACAAGCCGCGTCGCCACAGAGGGCGCGTCTATGGCTACTTGCGGCCTTCTAACACCGCCTGCACTCGGCTGTGCTTCCGGCTGTAAGTAAAATAAACGACTAAGCCGATAATCAGCCAGATAATCAAACGCGCCCAGTTGATCCAGCCGAGTTTGTACATCATGTAGCCGTTGAAAAGGATGCCCATAACCGGCACAAATGGCACCCAAGGAGTCCGGAAGGGACGAGGCTGGCCGGGGTTGGTGTGGCGCAAGGCCATGACCGCGATGCATACAATTACGAACGCGAGCAGCGTTCCGATGTTCACCATTTTCCCGATGTCGTCGATCGGGGTCAGGCTGCCGACGATCGCCGCCAGCAGGCCCACGAGCATGGTGTTCTTCCACGGGGTCCGGAAGCGCGGGTGAATGTCAGCAAAGAACTTCTTGGGTAAAAGGCCATCGTTGGCCATCGAATACAAGACGCGAGTCTGGCCGAGTAGCATGACCAGCATCACGCTGGTGAGGCCGGCCAGCGCGCCCAGCGTAATGATGTTGGATGCACCGGTAAGCCCTCTGTCCAGGAAAGCGCGCGCAATGGGCGCCTCAATATTGACTTCTCTCCACGGCACCATGCCGGTCAGAACTGCTGCCACCGCGATATACAAAACGGTGCAGACCAGCAGCGAAGCAATGATGCCGATGGGAAGATCGCGCTGCGGATTCTTGGCTTCCTGCGCGGTAGTGGAAACGGCATCGAATCCGATATAGGCGAAAAATATGTAAGCCGCTCCGGCACCGATTCCAGAGAATCCGTAGGGAGCGAAAGTCGCCCAGTCTGTTCCCCAGTTGACGGCGCTAATGTAGTGGACGCCGAGCCCGATCACAAACAGGACAACCCCAACCTTGATGGTGACGATGGTGGCGTTGAAGCGAGCGCTCTCCTTGATGCCAATCACCAGAATCGCGGTAATCACCAGAGCGATCACGAAAGCGGGCACGTTGAGCCCGATTTCATATCCGAACAGATGTGGCGCATTCAGCAGATCGTGACCTTTCTGCAACAACTCTGGCGATTGCGCAGCCATGATTGCGGTCACTTTATCAAGGAAAGCCTGAGTGCCAGGCACCAGCGTGGAATCGGAGGCCAGCGCCATCTGGCGAGCGACAATCTTCTGCGCTTGGCTGAGTCCAGTCCAGTGGTCATAGGCCAGCCACAGCGGCATCTTGATATGAAAAATATTAAGCAGTTCGATGAAGTGATTCGACCAGCCAGACGACACCGTGCTGGCGCCCATGGCGTACTCGAGCGTGAGGTCCCAGCCGATAATCCAGGCAATGATTTCGCCCAGCGTAGCGTAGGCATAGGTATACGCGCTGCCCGCCAATGGGATCATGGCCGCAAACTCCGCGTAGCAGAGAGCCGCGAAGGTGCAACCCAAACCGGAGAGCACAAAAGAGAGCATCAGGCCGGGCCCCGCGTAGTGAGCGCCCAGGCCGGAAAGCACGAAGATTCCGGCTCCGATCACGGCGCCGACGCCGAGCGCCGTCAATTGAAATACGCCCAGCGTTCGCTTCAAACTATGCGAGCCAGTCTCTCGCGCCTCTTCCATGAGCAACTCAAGCGGCTTTTTCGCAAAGAGGTCAGTCATCAGTAGCGTCTCTCCTGTCAGGTTAAACAGAATTCGTCTGGGATCGCGGCCGCCAGATGTAGTACACCGGGATGCCGAGCAGCACGATGCAGAGTCCCGGCCAAGTGTATTGCGGTTTGTAGCGTAACAGCACGACGTCAATAAACAAAGCCATCACGATATAGATTGCGGGAAGAACGGGGTATCCCACCGCCTTGTACGGACGCTCGGCCTCGGGATGAGTGCGGCGCAGGACGAACAGTCCGACGATGGTGAGCACGTAGAAAACCAGCACCGCAAAAATAATGTAGTCGAGGAGTTGGCCGTAACTGCCGGAAATGCAGAGAACGCACGTCCAGACCATCTGCACCATCAGCGAAACCGCGGGCGTCTTGTAGCCGGGATGTAGCCGGGCGACGCTGCGAAAGAAGAGGCCATCCTTGGCCATGGCGTAGTAGACGCGGGCTCCGGAGAGAATCAGGCCATTGCAGCAGCCGAAGCCGGAAATCATAATGGCGACCGCCATGAGCGATCCACCGATGGAACCAAACATCTGGGTCATGACGGCGGTGGCTACGCGGTCCTCGCGAGCGTACTGGATGCCGCGATCGAGCAGCGTCGCTCCGGTCGGACTGCCCACGAGCGGCAGCGCACTCAGATAAATAAAGTTGCACGCGATGTAGAGCGCGATCACCACGCCGGTACCGAGCGCCAGCGATAACGGAAGATTGCGGCTGGGATTCCTTACCTCGCCGGCGGTGAAGGTAACGTTGTTCCAGGCGTCGGCGGAAAACAGCGAACCGACCTGCGCAATCGCCAGTACGGTAAGGGTCGAAACCAAAACGCTTGTTCCCATGCCTCCGCTGACGTCATGCAAAGCACCGAGGCCAGCGTTCTGCCAGAAGTTTGCGCCGAAATTCGCGGCCACCGCCTGCGCGTTCCGGCCGAGAAAAATTCCGAAGAGCACCAGGCCAAGCAACGCCGATACTTTCGCGGTGGTGAAAATATTCTGAATGAAAGCACCCGTCTTCACACCGAAAATATTGATGATCGAAAGCGCGATCACTACAAAGATGGCGGCGAGGTTCTGCGTGTTTAGCCCCACGTCCATGCCGCCGAGCATCATGGGGCCGACCGCGAACTTCGGCACTTTCCACAGGTGGACAATCCAATGAGTGGAGGAGACTGCCGGCCAGAAGATGCCGAGGAATTTGCCGAAAGCGACGCCCACGGCGGCGATGGTGCCGGTCTGGATCACGAGAAACAGAGTCCAGCCGTAGAGAAAACCCCAGAGCGGGCCGAGCGATTCGCGTAGATAAACGTACTGGCCGCCGGCGCGCGGCATCATGGCCGCCAGTTCTCCGTAGGTGAGTGCACCAACGATGGTCAGAAAACCGGTGACGAGCCAGGCGCCAATGAGCAGCGCCGGAGAAGTTACTTCGCGAGAAATTTCGGCGGAGACTATGAAGATGCCCGAGCCGATCATCGAGCCCATTACCAGCATGGTCGCGCTGGTCAGGCCGAGACCTTTGACTAGCTCATGATCCTGATGGGTGTGGCGCTCCCAATCGCTGACGCTGGAAGCGACTCTCGAAGCGGGTACGGGGGGTGGAACGCTTGTGCTCACGAACCTCCTAAACCACTTCCGCTGTAGAGACGGGGTTTGCCCCGTCTCTACCGGAATCCTAATCCGCTGCAAACGCTTTTCAACTTTAACCCAATACCCTCAGAAATTCTTCTGCTGATTTGCGGGGATCCCGTAACAAGTCGGATATCACCGCCACGGTATCGGCGCC
>Ga0209274_10000717_pt1 | contig 18264 bp, 9 predicted proteins | sample HubBroMetageREF1_FD_188343 | JGI IMG/M metagenome (GOLD analysis project Ga0209274, IMG submission 188343) | Reference soil microbial communities from the Hubbard Brook experimental Forest, New Hampshire, USA - Hubbard Brook CCASE Soil... | ecosystem: Environmental > Terrestrial > Soil >...
CGTGCTCGCGGCCGCAATCGTATGGGGCCCGCACGCCCTGCGCCGCTGGGCGTTGGCGACTTCCGCTGTAGGACCGCCCGTGCAGTCTGCTTCTGTCGTGCCCGAGCGAAAGAGCCTCGCCCTGCTGCCCTTCGGCGCGGCCGCGGGCGACGAAAAAATGACTGCCTTCGGCAAAGGTCTTCTCGAAGACGTGGCCGCGAAACTTTCGCAGTTGAGCGCCAGTCATGATCTCGAAGTGATTCCGGCGCGCACCCTCGAAGATAAGAAAGTCACAACTCTGACCGACGCGCAAAAAGAATTTGGCGTCAACCTCGGCCTTACAGTATCCCTCGAGCAGGCCAACGATTTGTTCCGCGCCTCCTACAGCCTGACCGATGCCAAGACCGGCAGAAATCTCGCGGGCGCGCAAATCACCGCGCCCGTGTCGGACCTGTTCACCATTGAAGATCAAGTCGCGAACAGCGTAGCCACCGCCCTGCAGATTCCCCTGCGCAGCGAAGAGAAGCAGGCCCTCGCCGCGCACTCCACCAGCCATCCCGAGGCTTACCAATATTTCGTTCAGGGCCGCGGCTACTTGCAGGACTGGCGCAAGCCGGAAAACCTAACCAGCGCGGAAATTGTTTTCAAGCAGGCGCTGAAGATCGATCCTAATTTCGGCCAAGCCCAGGCCGGACTGGGCCAGACTTACTGGCTGAAGTATCAAGTCGGAAAGCAAAAGCAGTGGATCGCTCCCGCGCAGGAAGCTTGCACCAAAGCCGTAGATCTCGGCAACGCCGGCGCAGAAGGCCACATGTGTCTGGGATTGCTCGAAGACGGCACCGGCCAGTACGAAAAAGCAGCTGAACAATTCCAGCAGGCCGTGCAACTCGAACCCGCCAACGACCGCGCTTATACCAGTCTGGCGGGAGCCTACCAGCATCTCAATCAGCCGGATAAAGCCGAAGGAACTTACAAGCGAGCGATCGCTGTGCGCCCGCAGTATTGGCGGGTCTATTCCTTTCTTGGCAGCTTTTATATAGCGCAGGCGGAATATGACAAGGCCGCCGCCCAGTTCCAGCGGTCAACTGAGCTCGATCCCGACAGCTATCTCGCCTTCGACAATCTGGGCGCGGCATTCCTCTACGCGGGCAAGGACGCCGTAGCCACGCAGGCCTTCGAAAAGTCGATTGCCCTTCGTCCCACGCGCGACGCTTACAGCAACATCGCGGTGGCACAGTTCCATCTGCACCGCTTTCAGCAATCAGTCCAGAACTTCAAGCAGGCGCTCAAGCTCGACGACAGTGACTATCAAACCTGGGGAAACCTGGGCGACGCCTCCTACTACGGTGGCGATACGGCCTCGGCCATGGAGTCTTACCGCAAAGCCATCGCGCTGGCCGAGCCGCAACTCAAGATTAACCCCCGCGATGCCGGAGTTCTCGGCGACCTGGCCAGCTACTACTCCATGCTCGGTGACCGTAAGCAGGCGCTGAGTTATCTCGACCGCTCTCTTCAACTGGGGCCGGGAGATAAGGAGTTGCTTTTGAATGCGGCCGTGGTGTACAACCAGTTGCGCGAAACCGGGACTGCGCTGGAGTGGCTGAGTAAGGCTCTGGCCACAGGCTATTCACGCTCGGTGGTCGCAACCGGCGCCCCGTTCGATAATCTGCACGATAACCCGCGTTACCAGGCCCTGATGCAACAGAAATAAGCGTTCACAAAATCAGGAGGATCATTATGGCGCTACAACAGGCCCCCCCAATACAAGTCAACGTCGAAAATGGCGAAATCACTCCCGTCGGCAGCACTCTCAACGCCGGCACTCCGTTCCAGTGGCTCAATAACACGCCGAACGCCGTAAAGCTGTCGAACTGCGGCACTTGGTGCAACGCGGACACTTACGATGTACCGGCGAATGGCGGCACCGCAAATGCATCGGTCCTGCAGGTTCCCAATCTCGAGCCCTGCGCTTTCTCCGACACCGGCTGGGACACGCCCGGCATGCCGCACATCATCGTCAACCCCTGGCCGGTTGCCAAGAAAGAAGTAGCCTAAGCCGCCCGTTCGCGGCGCCGATTGACTCGGATCGGTCGTTCCTTCCGCGGAGGGAGTTGTGTGTTCAAGGGTGTATCTTCAAATGTGGAGTCGTTCCAAACCTGCAGGTAATTCTGCGTGATCGGATGATCCTTGCGATTCAACTGAGCGATCTTGCTCTTGGTTGTAACTGGGTGGTATACGACACGCTTGTCGTTAAACTGCGTATAAGGGTCGAAGGCCAAACTAGTTAAGGCCTGTTTGACACGTGTTAGCATACCCTGCGCTCGGGCTTCCCCAGCTTTCCCTATTTCGTGAAACGTTTCTGGTTTGAGTGTGGTCACGCTGACCCCTCCGATAAATCGAGAAGCTCATTTCGGACTGCGGTCGAATTCTTCTATTCGGCATTGATCGCAGTCGAAAGCGCGATCATCACAATGCACATAACGCGCAAAATCACGAGCTAATGGCTCTCGCCAGTCCCAATTATTTTCTGGCACCACCCGCCAGGGTTGAGTCTCCCCCTCGCTCTCGTTGAGGATCTGGAAACTGTTACGAAATCCGAAACTCTCCCGACTTTCTTCCGGTCCATGGCTGTGGATTTCTTTTCTTCGGGAATTCATTCCTGTGTTACCTGCGTGTAATCATTCGCCCGCTACCTTGGCGTCAGTAGCTCTCAGTACGTCTGAGGAGGAAAGTCATGTCTTCACCTGGTCTACTGGCGCAAGCCAGACAGCATCTGGTAGTTGGTATGAGCCTGTTTGCTCTGCTCGCCAACCTGGGAGCGCCGGCCCCTGCCGTCGCTCAGGAACATCCCACCACTGCGATAACCCCCATCCAGCACGTGATTGTGATCATCGGCGAAAACCGAACCTTCGATCACGTCTACGGAACCCTCAAACCGAAGAAAGGACAGACCGTTTCCAACCTGCTCTCCAGGGGCATCGTTACGGCCACTGGCGCACCCGGCATCAACTACGAGATCTCGGCGCAGTACAGCGCCGTGGACAACACGGTTTTCTCGAACGCCCCAGGCGGCAAATTCGCCTACAGCAACATTCCAGCACCCGAAACTGCGGGAGCTCCCACGGCCGCGAGCGACACCGATCCGGCGCCCTTCGTTACTTTGTCTCTGGCTGTACTTGCCGAGCCGGACCTATTCCCCTCCTACAACAAGTACCTGCTCACCGGCGCAACCGGACTGGCACACGACATCCCGGACACTCGCATCCCCAACGTCAGCACTCTGGGCTCTGGAGTTTTTCAACTCACCTCCGCGACTCTGCCTTACGATTCCTACGCCGCCAGTCCGGTTCACCGCTTCTACCAGATGTGGCAGCAGACCGATTGCAGCGCAGCCTATGCGACTTCGAGCAATCCCAGCGGCTGTTTGAATGATCTATTTCCCTGGGTAGAAACCACCATTGGAGCGGGAAGCAATGGCAACCCGCCGCCGCCACCACCGCTGAATACCGGCGAGGGTTCCACGTCGATGGCCTTCTTTAACGTCACCGCGGGCGACGCTCCTTACTTCCACCAGCTCGCCGAGCAATACACCATCAGCGACAACTTCCATCAATCCGTCATGGGCGGCACTGGAGCCAATCACATCATGTTCGGCTACGCGGATGCCCTTCCCTACAGTGACGGCAACGGCAATCTCGCGACTCCGCCGAGCAATCAGGTTGAAGATCCCGATCCTCAGGCAGGCAGCAACAACTACTACGATCAAGATGGCTACTCCGGCGGCAGCTACAGCGATTGCAACGACCTCACGCAACCTGGCGTACCCGCGGTCGTGAATTATCTGCAGTCGTTGAACCCTCCCATTAATTCCAACTGCGCTCCCAGCGCCTACTACCTGCTCAACAACTACAATCCGGGCTACGTAGGCAACGGAACCCTGGACATCGTATACACGCCATATACGATTCCTCCCACGTCGCAACGGCACATTGGCGACTCATTGTCGGCGGCGGGATTGTCGTGGACCTATTTCGGCGAAGGCTGGGATCTGTACGTGACCGACCCCACCGGCGCTGATCCTTATGACCGTTATTGCAGCATCTGCAACCCGTTCCAGTACGCGACCGATATCATGACCGTTCCCGCGCAGAGCGAAGCCCACATCCAGGACACAACTTACCTGTATGAGGACTTGGCGGACGGGAATTTGCCGGCCGTTTCGATCGTGAAGCCCAGCGGATTCACCGACGGCCATCCCTCTTCCTCGAAGCTCGACCTGTTTGAAGGCTTCGTGAAGAACATCGTCAGCAAGCTGCAGGCTAACCCGACTCTGGCGGCCAGCACGGCAGTTTTCATCACCTTCGACGAAGGCGGCGGATACTACGACTCCGGCTACATCCAGCCCCTGGACTTCTTCGGCGACGGCACGCGTATTCCGCTGGTCATCGTCTCGCCCTACTCGACCGGCGGTGTGATCAACCACAGTTACGCGGACCACGTTTCGATCATCAAGTTCATCGAGCGAAACTGGGGCCTCGCACCCATCACCGCCCGGAGCCGGGACAACTATCCCAACCCCGTAACCGCAGCCAACAACGCCTATGTGCCGACCAACAGCCCGGCCATCGACGATCTGTTCGACGCCTTCACGTTTCCTAGTGCCAAGAAGTGAGGGCTCGTGGCTGGAGCGATAAGGCGGTCGTGACAGGATTGCCGAACCAAGACTGTCGCGATAAAGATCGCATCAGCCACCCGTTAACCGGAGCCGGCCAGGGCATTGATTGCCTTGGCCGGTTTCATCCCGTGTTTCGATGAGGGACGCACCTTAACCGCGTTAATGAAAAACCCAGTCAGATCATGTTTTGATCGGATTATGTTTTGAAAGGGCGCGGCTTTAGCCGCTGGGGGTTGCCGCCGACGTGAGATGACGAATGGAGTAAACAATGATAAAGACCAATCGACCACTACGTTTCTGTTTGCTTTTTCTGCTGGCATCCTGTTTCGCCGCTACCTTCGCTGCCGCAGCCGAGAACAAGCCCGCCAACCTGGCCGGAAAATGGCAACTATCGTGGGAAGCACGCCTCGGTACCGAGCGCGGCACCATGCAACTCGAACAAGTGGACACGACCCTTACCGGAAGCTACCACGGGCATCTGGATGCTCCCCGGATTACGGGGAATGTTGAAGGCAAAAACATCACTTTGAAGCTGGAGTTTCAGCGAGCCCATCCCTTCACGATTGTCTTCACGGGAAGGGTGGACGGTGACAAGATGGCAGGGAAGTTCGAGATCCAGGAAGTGCCCGACGGTTACGACTGGCACGGTGAGAACGCCCGTCCCAGCAATTATTCGTGGACGGCAGTTCGCCAGCCCGACGCAACGCCAGCCCAGGGCGACTCACCAAAATCACCCAAATCCGAGGAGAAGCCGGACGGGGCCGGACGATAGTCGAATTTCGATCGCAACAATCGGGAATTTCGATCGCAACGCTCGAGAACTCCACTCGCTCGCTACGGAAAATCATATCTCTATTCGCCAAACTGGAATACCGTAAGTGAAACATTCTGCAAGTCCAACAAACATAACAGCTAATCACAGCTTGCTGTTTGGAACGACAGTTGCACCGCGTGTGTCTCATCTGGCCTTTAGGTTTCATCCTTCAGCTTTTCTAGAGTTGCCGTATAGCTTGGGGCTTATGTACTAGGGGGATCGGCAATCCCGGGTATCTCCATCTTTGAAGTCGAGTTTTGTGGTCAGGCTCCGTTTCGAATCTACTTCCGCTGTCCAGGAGACACAACTATGAAGCAGGCTGTGCGACATTCCAAGTCAGTGACATTGGCGTTCCTGCTATTTGGTCTGCTGCTGCTCGGCGCGAGTGTAGCTTGGGCGCAGACTGAGACCGGAGCAATTACCGGCACAATCTCCGACCCTACCGGCGCCCGGATTCCCAAGGCGACGGTTACGGTGCGCGAGGCGTCCACGGGCACGGTCCGTACCAGCGTTTCTGACGACAGCGGGGTTTACGCCATCACCAACTTGCTTCCTTCGGCTTACGTAGTGACGGTCGAGGCGGCGGGAATGAAGAAGACCAGCGAACACATAGAGCTGACGGTGGGCCAGCGGCTCGGCCTGAACTTCAAGATGGAACTCGGTCCGGCCACCACCACGGTCGAGGTGTCAGGTGGGGGCGTCGAGCAGGTCAATACTGAGACTCAGCAGATCGGCACTGAAATCACCAGCGCAGAGGTCATGGAGTTGCCCACTCTCGACCGCAACCCGTACTCGCTCGTAGTTACCGCGGCCGGGGTCTCGGAGGACGATCCTTCCGGGCGTGGCGCGATGGTTTCGATCAACGGCTTGCGCTCTGCAGGCACCAACGTTCTGCTGGATGGCGCGTCGAACAACGACGAGTTTGACGCTACCATCGGCCAGACCGTGCCGCTCGACTCGCTGCAGGAACTCAGTATTATCACCAACAGTTTTGGAGCCGAATATGGACGCGCCACGGCAGGCGTGATCAACGTCGTGACCAAGTCGGGCACGAACAATTGGCACGGTTCCGCGTATGAAGTGGGGCGCTGGTCGGGTATTTCTGCTAACACTTACTACGACAACGCGAACGACATCGCCAAACCGATCTTTACGCGTAATCAGTTCGGCGGCTCCTTCGGTGGGCCGGTCAAGAAAGACAAGATATTCTTCTTCTTTAATCCGGAGTGGACCCGGGTTCGGAGCGGAGCGGTAAATACGGGACAGATTGTCGATCCGGCCCTCGTCGGACTCCTGGCTGCGAACAGTCAAAGCTTCTTTTCGACTTATGGCATTGCTCGCTCTGGCCTGAGGACGCTTGGGACCACCACTCTGGGAGCCAGTGGCCTCTGCACCAGCGCCCCTTGCACGGGCCTGCCGCAATCCACGACGGCGTTTGACCAGGTTAGCTGGATTTCGCCGGGCGACGCCGGCGGCGGCGCGCCGCAGAACACCTACGACATCGTGGGGCGAGTCGATTTCAACATCACCAACAAGACAACGTTCTACTCCCGCTACGCGATTTATAACGAGCTCGATCAGGCCGGCTATATCAATACCAGCCCTTACGCCGGCTACGACACTGGGCAAGACCTGCGCAACCAAAACATGCTGCTCTCGTTGACCCACACCCTGGGCACCAGCATTACCGAGCAGACGAAGTTCGTGTACAACCGGCTTAAAACCGTTCAGCCGCTGGGCACCCAGCCAGTGAGTCCGACACTCTACATGAACACCTCCGGCCCGATTGCCGCCCTAAACGGAACCGACATTTATCTTCCTGGCTATAGCGCGACAACTCCGGGAAGCGCAATCCCCTTCGGTGGTCCGCAGAACTTCTACCAAGCCTACGAAGATGTGTCGCTGGTTCACGGGAAGCACGATTTTCGCTTTGGAGGCGCTCTCACGTTCCTGGTCGACGATCGTACCTTCGGCGCTTATGAAGAAGGCATCGAAGACCTCGGCGGCGCCAGCACAGCCGGGGGGCTCAGCAACCTGATTTCGGGACAAATGACTGACTTTACGGCGGCCATTTACCCGCAGGGCGAGTACCCGTGCCCGGGCGGAATCCAGACCCCGCAGTGCACGATCACGCTCCCGGTGGGCCCGCCGAATTTCTCGCGCAGCAACCACTACACCGAGATGGGCATTTACGGGCAGGATTCCTGGAAGGTCGCTCCGCACTTCACCCTGAACCTTGGAGTCCGCTGGGAGTACTTCGGCGTGCAACATAACAGCAACCCAGCCCTGGATTCCAACTTCTACCTGGGTGGCGGCGGCTCGCTTCAGCAGGAAATTGCCAACGGCGCCGTTTCTCCCTCGCAACAAAGTTCGGTAGGCGGACTGTGGCACAAGGATCTGAAAAACTTCGCGCCTCGGTTCGGCTTTGCCTGGGACGTTTTCGGTGATGGCAAGACCGCACTTCGCGGCGGTTACGGCCTCGCTTACGAAAGGAATTTCGGCAACGTCACCTTCAACGTCGAGTTCAATCCGCCCAACTATGCCGTTGTGGTTCTGCCAGGTTCACTGGCCGGGCCCATCAGCAATCAAAACTACGGCCCGCTCTCTGGCACGGGCAGCGCTATGCTTCCGACCAGTGAACTGCGCTGGGTGAATCAAAACATACCGACCGCCTATGCGCATCTCTTCAGCATGACCCTGGAGCACAATTTCGGTTCCCACATTCTGGCGGGCGTCGACTACTCCGGATCGAAGGGAGTTCATCAGTACTCGTTGACCAACTACAACGCATGCGGCGCCGGGCAGATTTACTTGAACGAGCCACTCGTGAATGCTGCGACCGCCCCGGACGTTTGCGGTACAGCCTACACCACCGACCCCATCACCGGCTTCAACGGCTTGACCCGGCTGAATACCCAATACTCCTACATCAACGGACGACAGGGAGATGGCAGTTCCCTCTATAACGCGGCGATCTTCCGCGTCGGCCTCAACAACCTTGCGAAAACCGGGCTGACGTTAAACGCTAACTACACTTACTCGCTCGCTGAGGATGATCTGAGCGATACTTTCAGTTCGTCGTACAACCAGTTCAACCTGGGTTACACCGATCCCTTTAACCCGAAAATGGACTGGGGTCCGGCCGAATACAATAATCGCAGCCGACTCGCCCTCAGCGGCGTCTGGGAGGTTCCATTTGGCAAGGGTACCCACGGCGTGGTAAGGCAGGTTGCGGATGGTTGGGCAATATCTCCCATCTTCACCGCCCGCACCGGGAACCCTTTCAGCATCTATGACTACAGCAATAGCTCGTTCCTGCCCGATAACCAGGTTCCACGAGTAGCTTTGACTGCTGCTGTCCCCAGGCACACCCTCAGCCATCCGGCCTTGACCCCGGCGCAGTGTGGGGGAGCGGGGGACTGCTTCACCATCTACAACCCGCCGTCTCCCTCCATCGTCGACGACAGTGTCGTGAACCCGATTCTTGGTAATTCGGATTTCGGGCCATGGTCCCCATTTATGACGGGACGCGATACCTTCACCGCAATGGGTAATTGGAACATGAACCTGGGGCTGTACAAGTCGTTCTTTGTGGGCGAGCGATATAAGTTGCAACTCCGGGCTGAGATGTTTAATGCCCTGAACCACGCCAACATGACTTACTATGGCGGCGACATGTACGTTTTGAACGGCGGGGGCAATAATTTTGGCCCGGGATGTACTGGTGTTGGTGGCACAGGATGCGCCTTCATCGGCGAGAAGGGACCCAACATATCGCAGCCCGGCTATTACCCCAACGTCTCGAATCCATCCCGCACGATCCAAGCCACGTTGCGTCTTGACTTCTAAAGTTGCATGTTCAAGGCAACGTGTTCGAGAAAGACTCCGGGGAGCCGAAAAGGCTCCCCGGTTTTCTTATGTCAATCTGCGTCCCCGTTTGACCGGGCGGAACGACGGGAGGGCAAAACTGCCACCTCCCTCCCCGGCACACTTCCGTGGAGTCCCGAGCCAGCACATTACGAGATCCAGAGTTTTGAGAAAGTAACGAAACTTTTGAACTGGACCCGGGTTTGCGGGGATGCTGCGTCTTGCATGCAAATCTGTGCACACCGCCGGTCCCGGCGTTTCGAAATCCCTGGCGGTGACGCCTATCACTGCACTGCATCGCCGCACCGGTCTAGATTCTCGTCGTTAAGTGATTGACCACCAGGTTGGAGGGGACGGATAATTCCATCGCCCTCTGATTCGTAGCGGTGGGATGCCTGTCCTACGTCGGCCCCGGCCTTTTACACCGGTTTTCAGACGCGATCGAGGAACCCTATGAAGCGTTGCTACTTCGCCCCTTTGCTTCTGTTCTCAACCGGAATTTTCTTCTTACGGGATTGGAATCCAATTCCCTCAACCAATAAGAGCGCGATCGTTGCGTTTCCGCTCAGTGCCCAGGCCAACCCAAAAGCTCAAACCAAAGTTCTCGACAGCTACGGACAGCTGCCGCTGAGCTTTGAGGCCAACCATGGGCAGACGGATGGCCGGGTGAAGTTTCTGTCGCACGTTCGCGGGTACACGCTATTTCTTACTGAGCACGAGGCGGTGCTCGCTCTGGATGAGAAGGTGGACGCCGGCAAGGCGAAGATTGCAGGTGCAGGTTACGCGGCGGGGAACGGCACAACTAAGTTAGAGACTCATGGCGTGTTGCGGATGAAACTCCGCGGTGCCAATCCCGCGACTAATGTCACTGGCCTGGATGAATTGGCCGGCAGGAGTAACTACTTTATCGGCAACGATCCGACAAAATGGCGCACGAATGTCCCGACCTACGCCAAGGTGCAGTACAAGGAAGTCTATTCCGGTATAGATCTGGTGTACCACGGCAGTGAGCGGCAATTAGAGTATGACTTCATCGTGGCTCCGGGAGCCGATCCGCGTCGAATCGCATTCGACGTAAGTGGCGCGAAGCAGATTCTGCGGGACGCTGAGGGCGGCTTGGTGTTTAAGGTCGGCAATCATGAAATTCGTTGGCAAATACCCGTTGTCTATCAAAAAGAAAGTGAAGATGGCGCCCCTCAAGAGATCGCTGCCACTTACACGATCACAGGTAAGAGCCGCATTAGCTTCGAATTGGCGAAATATGACACGACCAGGCCGCTGTACATCGATCCCGTAATTTACTCCACCTACCTGGGTGGCACCAACACTGACTCGGGCGCAGCCATCGCGGTGGACAGCTCGGGAAATGTCTACGTCACCGGTGCGACCTTCTCCGCGGACTTTCCCACGACCACTGGCACCTTCCAGACGGCCTGCAACGGGGGCAGCAATTGTAGCCAGTACAGCGATGCCTTCGTGACTAAGATGAACGCCACGGGAACGGCCTTGGTTTACTCCACATATCTGGGCGGCAGTGCTGCAGACTCGGGCGCAGGCATCGCGGTGGACAGCTCGGGCAATGCGTACATTAGCGGCATGACCGCGTCCACTGATTTCCCCACCACATCGGGCGCCTTCCAGACGACCGGCGACGGTGCAGACGCATTCGTTGCTGAGATCGATCCTGCTGGTTCTGCTCTGGTTTACTCCACCTATCTTGGGGGTAGCTACGGTAGCTCGGGTACCGGCATCGCTCTGGACAGCGCGGGGGACGCCTACGTTGTAGGTAACACCTACGGTGGATATCATGTAGCAGACGACTTTCCCACCACTCCCGGTGCCTTTCAGACGACCTGTGACGCCAGCTGCGCCTTCGTGACAGAATTTAATCCCACGGGAACGGCCTTGCTTTACTCCACGTATCTGGGTGCTGGCAGTCTGCTCTCAAGCATCGCGGTGGACAGCTCAGGCAGCGCGTATGTCACCGGGGAGGTATCCAACGGCAGCGTTCCGACGACTCCCGGTGCGTTTCAGCCAACCTGTGGCGGCTTAGGGTACGCCTTCGTGACCAAGTTTAACCTCACGGGAACGGCCTTGGTCTATTCCACGTATCTGTGCAGTCCTGTGTTGAGCGGTGGCTCCGGCATCACCGTCGACAGCTCCGGGGACGCCTACGTTACTGGGTCTGCTGGCAACGGTTTCCCGACCACGCCCGGTGCCTTCCAGACTTTTTGCGGAGATCAAGGTGTTATTGAATGTTCAGCGGCCTTCGTGGCCGAGATCAATCCTGCGGGTTCAGCGCTTGTGTACTCCACCTATCTGGGTGGCGGCGCCACGGACACGGGCTCGAGCATCGCGGTGGACAGTTCGGGCAACGCGTTCGTCACCGGCCAGGCCACAGCAGGCGACTTTCCCACGACCCTCGGCGCCTTCCAGACCACCTTCAACGGCCCTTCCGATGCCTTCGTGGCCGAGGTCAATCCTTCCGGTTCAGCTCTTTATTACTCTACCTATCTGGGTGGCAGTGCCGCAGACCATGGCTACGGCATTGCGTTGGACAGTTCGGAAAATCTCTACGTCACCGGTACCACCTTCTCCGCGGACTTTCCCACGACCACTGGTGCTTACCAGACGGCCTGCAAACGGGGGCAGCGGATGTAGCCAGTACAGCGATGCCTTCGTGACTAAATTTAATTTCAGCCCATCGGTGGGCGCATATCTGGCCCCTGCGAGCATCGCTTTTGGCAATCAGACAGTGGCAAGCGCCAGCGCGCCCCAGACCTTAACTCTATCCAGCAACGGAATTGAACTCCCACTCTCGATCACATCCATTCAGGTAACGGGACCGAACAGCAGCGACTTTGCTGAGACCAACAACTGCCCCAGCTCGCTGCCTTCGACCACCAATTGCACCATCACCGTGACCTTCACTCCCACCGCTGGCGGAAACCGAAACGCGGCTGTGACCATCACGGACGGCGCTTCCAGCAGTCCGCAGGCGATTCCACTCACCGGCGTCGGCTTGCAAGCCTCGGTAACCTTATCTCCCTCCAGCATCAATTTCCCGGCGCAGTACGTTGGGACGACTGGGCTGCCGCAGACGCTCACGGTGACCAACACGGGCGCCGCCGCACTCACAGTCTCCAGCGTAACCAGCAGCATCGCTGACTTCGGTACGCTCAGCAACTGCACCAATAGCGTCGCGCCGACTGCAAACTGCACGATCGGAGTGTTCTTCGATCCAGCCCAAAGTGGTACAAGATCAGGAACCTTGACCATAGCGGACAACTCAGGTGCCAGTCCACAAACGGTTTCGCTCACTGGCTCGGGAGAGGATTTCTCGATGTCCGCCAGCGGTTCATCGACCGCGACAATTTCGCCCGGACAAACTGGAACCTATACAGTTGCGGTGGCTCCCGCCGGTGGGTTCGCTCAGACCGTCGCGCTCACCTGCAGTGGAGCACCGGCCATGTCTACGTGCTCAGTGCCCAGCTCGGTTACGCTCAACAGTTCTTCGCCACAATCGGTCACGGTTTCGGTGACCAGTACGGGAGCTTCGGCAAGTACGGCCCATCCAATGAGTCTTTCACCGCTCGCCAGACCGGCGATGTGGTTGCTCTCGTGTGGATTTCCTGGATTAATGATTCTATGCACGGCGTGCAAAGGCCGGCGAAAATGGCACGGCCGGCTGTTCTACGGGCTGGCGTTGCTATGCATGGTTTCGCTCGGAATCACATGGACGGCGTGCGGAGGCGGCAGCAGCAGTACGACTACCGGAACCGGAACCCAGGCTGGCAGCTACAAACTGATGGTGACCGGCACTTTCAACTCAGGCTCAACAACGCTGTCTCACGCGACGACACTTACTCTGGTCGTACAGTAGTAAGTGATCTAGGGAGTCCCCAGGAAACCTGCGTCAGCCCTCTTATGATGCAGGTTTTGAAGTCTCGTACTATCGGGCATTGGCCTTCACTGTAAGACTGGCTTATGATCTCCGGCAGCAATTTCCGGGCGTGAGGTTCGATGTTTGGCATGACCCAAGATGGTTCATTCAAGCTGCAACTCTCCTGCGTTGAACTCAATCTATTCCCTACCCGAAACAGACACGTTAAAACTGTCTGCTCCTGAAACAATAACCATATGTACATTTGACTGTTCAGAACAAAATGTACAAAGATGCCGAAAATGCAATCGTCCCTTCTGTATAATGCATTGCAATCATTTCTCTCCTAATTTCTGCAAAGACTGCTTTAAAGACCTTGCCGTAGTAGCACAAAAATTCAAAAGATCAACTGAATATATAGAAGAGAATGGGTTGTAATATTCCACCAGTATAACGGACAAGGAACAAGCTTTTCTGCTACGGATACAAAGTTTGATGGCTATGGAAACGTAACTTATTATGCTCAGTACGATTACGGCGCAACGACTCCTACTAGGGTTACAACAATCACCTATGGAAGTTGTACTGCGAGTTGTACAACTACAAGTCCGACAATCTCGAACAGTTCGCTAGCAGCTAACGGCATTTATAACAAGCCGGGCGAAATTGTCGTTCAGCAGTATTCTGGCGGGACCGCCTATGATATTGCCCAGAAAAACATCACCTACAGCTCGACCGGAGAGGTCCTGTCTACTCAGGTCTGGAACGGTTCTTCATTCATTGGGCAGACAAGCAACAATACCTACAATACGAACGGAACTCCGCTCACCAGTTACGACCTGAATGGCAACGAAACCACTTATGGCTATGCGAGCGGCAGCTACAGCGACGGCTGCAATAGCCTCTATCCGTTCGCAACATCAATTACTAACACCGGGACAGGTCTGGCTTCATCCTTTACCTACGACTGCGAAGGCGGAGTGGCGCTCACTTCCTCCGATCCTAACGGCAACACAACGACCCACGCCTACAATTCCGGCAGCACGGGGGAGCCGTATTGGCGCAAGTTGAGTGCCGAAGATCCAAACGGCTACACCACTACTTTGACGTATCCCAATAGTTCAACCCCGGACGCCAGCAGCATTACGGTGCCCATCTCCGGGTCAACGACGGACACGACGACGTTCACGGTGGATGGGTACGGGCGACCCATCGACGTTCAGAAGGCCGCGCCCGGCTCAAAATACGACACGGTGAGTACAGGTTACCTTTGGGAGACGAGTGGCACGTACAACACCTATTTCCAAACGTCGGTGTCGCAACCGTGCTCAACCACATCATTGGGGAACAACTGCACGACGGTGCATTTCTCCTACCGCGACCCGCTGGGAAGGACCTCCGTCAGCAACACGACCAGCAATGAAACCGTCACGAATACATTTTCGGCTACGAGCAGCGCATATTATGCGCTGTCTGTTTTGACTCCAGCGCCAGCGGGAGAAAACGCCAAGCAAATACAGATAGCCTATGACGGCCTCGGGCGCGTAACTAGCATTTGTCACATCGGCAGTACTGCAAATACAGGAAGCGGCACGGCTTGTCCTTCCGGCTCTTACAATGGTGCGGTCGATCTATACACCTACAGCGCGGGTACCGGCTACACCACTGTTAGTGTCACACGCGGTAGCCAGACGAGAACGAACACGTATGACGCGTTGGGCCGGTTGGCGCAGAACGTGACGCCGGAGGGCGGGACGTGGAACTACGACTACGACACCTCCGCATGCACGGGCGCAGTGACGGCTAAGGGGCTGCTCGTTTGCACACGAGACTCGGGCGGGAATCAGACGACTTATCAATATGACAGTCTGAAGCGATCCACACATATCGGCAATCCATCGTACTGTAAGAATTTTAGATATGATAATACGTCTGGCGTTTTGGGCAGCTTGCCCACAGGAGTCACGCTGACGAATCAGTACGGTCGTTTAGTCGAGGCCGAAACTGACGACTGCAATCCATCGCCCAGCGCTTCAGACGTATACGCGGACGAGTGGTTTGCCTATGACGAAGATGGTCATGCGCTGAACCAATGGCAGTGGTCGGTGCACTCAACGCAGTACTACAAGAGCACGGCCTCGTTTTACGCCAACGGTGCAGTAAACACTCTGCAGCTTGCAAGTCCCTCGTTGTACACGATGACGTGGGGCATTGACGGCGAAGGTCGCATGTCAACACTGACGAATACGACCTACAACCAAGACTTTGCCACAGGTGCTTCTTATTATCCTGCTGCTAATCCAGCATCTGTAAGTCTTACGGGAAGTAATAGTGATTCGTTTACGATAGATATAAATACGGGTAAGCTCAACAAGTATGCCTATACCGTTGCTTCGCAGACTCTAAGTGGAACATTGACTTGGAACGCTAATGGCACGTTGAGTCAACTATATACACAAGATGGTCTTAGGAGTACTACGCAAACCTGTAATGACGTTTATGACGACTGGACACGTCTTGTCAGTTTTGATTGTGGGAGCGGTAATTGGGGCCAGGATTATTCGTATGACATCTACGACAATTTAAGCAAATCGGTGATCTCAGGGAGGACAGGAACGACATGGAATCCAGGCTACAATGCGTCGAATAACCATTGCAATATCTGCTCCTACGACGGCTATGGCGATGTGACAGCGGATGGCATCTCCAATTACGGCTTCGACGGTTATGAAAAGCTCTTTTCGACAGGTGCGACCAGTTATTCGGCTTGCGACTTGAGCGGAAGCGGGCGGTGTATTCTATATGACGCTTTTGGACGTATGGTTGAATACAGCAATAATGGTTCTTGGTCCGAGGTGTGGTATACACAGGCAGGAACAGCAACGATGAATGGAGGATCAATCGAGTGGGGCAAATTCCCTGCACCGATGGGTGCGACCGCTCTTGTTCAAGGTAACGTAACTCAGTACTTTTACTTACATCCCGATTGGGTTGGTAGTTCAAGGCTAATATCAACCCCAGGCAACAACACCAACCCATGGCTGTCCGATGCGTCGTTTACGCCTTACGGAGAGACGATTGCGTTGTATGGAACAAATACGCCATGGAATTCATTCGCCGGTACTACAGAAGAATTCGATTCTGGCGTGATGTGGGACACGCCAAACCGGGAACTCAGCGCTGTGGGCCGCTGGCTATCGCCCGATCCTTCTGGGCAAGGCGGCCAGTGGAACCGTTACGCATACTCAACGAATCCAAACAGCCTATCCGATCCGTCTGGTTTAGGCCCAGGAAATAACAACAACAACAACAGCACATGTTCTTCGGATGACAATTCTGGAGAATTTGGCTGTGGTGCTGTTGCTGGTTGGACCGATGGCGGGACGGAAACCGGTTATCCTGAGAGTCCGTACGACCCGGCAGCTGCTCTGCCAGATGGCGGCGACGAAGTAATACTATACACGGGCGTCAATGGTCCGCTATTTACTTTCTACACGAACACGGCGGCCGGGGGATTCGATTTGGTGAGCACGGACAATGACATACCAATCTACGGTTGGTTGGGGTTAGGTTCGGAGTTGTCCAGTCAAGTCGGGGCCTTGACAGAAACACCGTATGAAGCGCTAAGTATTGCTTTTGGTGCGGAAACTGTTGGGCTTGCAGGCGCGTATGTCGGTGGAGGGACTATACTTGACTGGGCAATCTCGCCGGGCTACGGTGAGTCGGTCTTTTGGTCGGGATACGCAGACGGAGCGCTGGACGTCGCAAGCACGATCGGCACGCCGATAAGCTCGACTCCCGCCGGAGCAGCGTTCGATCTAGTTGACGGACTTCTTCCGCAGTCGGCGCAGAATGCCGGCTGGAACTATCTATCTGCGCAGTATGCCCAAGCTGCTACGGGGCCGATTAACGTTGTAATCGGCGAATCCGCCACAGGAGCAAGTACCTTCTGGGGGACTGAATTTCCAATCTTGGTCAATAATCCAACCGTTACGAGTTGGACTTGGACACTAATACAGTGAGCGACCGCCTTTCCTTTTGCATTCGAGGCGGCGGCGGTGCTCCGAGCCGGGTGGGGTTTTGAGAATTATCTCAGTGCAATACCGTATTCGTCCTTGCGTCGAGCGAGATTACTTTTACGTTTGCGCGGCTCGCGTCGTCCAACTAGAATCTTGGCGGAAATCGTATCCGTTCCACAAATGATCTGGCCACTCAAATTGCTGGGCTACAGGAACCGCAAGTATCGCGGCGTTGATTTCTCGGTACGCATCAATCCCGAAGTTCGAGAGGGGCTTTCCGTTATTTATACACGCAAAGGGGCAACTCTACGATTGAGGGGAGAGCGAATCGGCAGGAATTGGGAAGGTATCGAAGTGCATATTCCTCAAGAGGTTGAAGTCACGGAAATGTCCCATCTGGTCGGTGACCTTGAAACTGCGTTTAGGGCGATGAAGTACGCGTATGTGATCGCGCGCAAAGCCCCTGCCGAACCAGTCTCCGAAACTGACCGCCAGGCTGCCATTGTTGAGCTGCGCGAGATGGGCTTTGACATCGAGGTTTCGGCAGATGGAACAATTCGACAGACGCGGGGATCGGGTGGGCCACGGGGCGATCACGATATCGAGACGCTGCGCGAAACATCCCCGCGCATAGTGTTCTTGCTGCAATCGGCCCACGGAACGCGTTCCCGTCTAGAAATCCTGGCAAGATCGAAACAGTCGTAGTCGATTGAGGCTTCTGTCGAAAATTGGACGCCGGAGATCAATGGGTTCATTCTGGGATAAGATCATTTTGTTCTGCCGGTGGCCACCCTTTGCGTTTTCGGTCTTGCTGACCTCGGCAGACCGAGGATGCCCCATCCTCGCGGCCTTCGGCGAGGGTGGGCTCGATGCCGCCAGTGGCATTTATCAGTCTGTGACTGACCCAAAACCCAAAAACTGACACAGAGGAGATTAGAGGTAAGCTGGGGCAGGAGTCCGGACAAGGAGACGAGGACGATGCCCAAGAGTGGTCACACGGAAGAGCAGATTGTTGCTGTTTTGCGAC
>Ga0209274_10000723_pt1 | contig 18229 bp, 17 predicted proteins | sample HubBroMetageREF1_FD_188343 | JGI IMG/M metagenome (GOLD analysis project Ga0209274, IMG submission 188343) | Reference soil microbial communities from the Hubbard Brook experimental Forest, New Hampshire, USA - Hubbard Brook CCASE Soil... | ecosystem: Environmental > Terrestrial > Soil >...
GTTCGCATAAGAGGCGAACCAGCCATAGCGAGTGCCGGCGTGTGAGCAGGTTCCGGTCTTGCCCAGAATCTCCTCTTCGTTAAAATTGAGGCCCAGGCGCCGCGCCGTACCGTATTGCACCGCCCCTGCCATGCCGTCGGAGATTTCCGGAATCAGCGGAGCGATATCAAGCTGCCGCTTGATGCGCGGTTGGAAGCTCGCAAGCTCTTCCGGGGATGTCGGATGCTGCAGGTAATAAAGCGTGCCCCCGTTGGCGATCGCCGAAACCATCGCGCCCAACTGCAACGGCGTCATCGAAACCCCTTCGCCGAAGGAACACATCTTGCCTACTCCACCCAGTTTTTCCGGAATCACTTCGTCTGGATAAGACCCCAATTGCTCGCCCGGAATGTCGTAGCCAGCCAACTCGCCGAGCCCGTATTGATGGGCGTAATAAGCCACCTTCTCGAATCCCAGTTTCCGCCCCAACGCCTCGAAATAGGCGTTGTTCGAGTGCGCCAGAGCCTCGGTGAGGTTCATCCGGCTGCGTGCCCCGAGTGAGATTTCAGTTTCCTTTGAGACCAGCCCTTCGTTCAGCGCCGCCAGCGCCACGGAAAGTTTAATGGTCGAACACGGCTGCGCGCCGCTCGACAAGGCCAGCTTCTGGTTCACCATGGCCAGCACACGTCCACTGGTCGGCTCAATCGCCACCACGGTGCCATTCATATTTCCCAAGGCATCAATAGCAGCCTGGCGCACAACCGCGTCTTCTCCGTCTGTAACGTCGCCGCCCGTGATCCCTTCGGCGAACGAACTCATAAAAAAGCGCTCGTGATATCTGTGACGGGAACTGCCGGCCGAGACCCGCGTCAAACTCGCACTGTGACTGCTCGCAGCCTGGCTACCCGCGCTGTGCGCGGCCGTGCTGCGGCCGCTCGCCAGATGCCGCATGCGGCGCCGGGTGCGCTGGCTCTCACTCACTTTTCTCGATTTCGGTTTGTTGGCATTCAGCCCAGGCGTGTTGACGTGCGCGGCCCACATCGCCGGCGCCAAACACAGCCCACCCACCACCACCACAAGACGAAGACAGCGCGTTCCCAACTTAAACATCTTGCGTCCGTTCCCCTATTCCCGGAAAATACGATCTTCGGAAAGAAACCCCGAATTTCCTATGTGTTTCGATGCACGAAGCCTGCCAGTGACCCACCCCGGCCCGGTAACTTCGCCCAACTCCGCGATACTACGAGAGTTAGACCGTTTCACGCAATAACAAAGTTTCTATCGAATAAAACACTAATTTCGATATAAACCATTATGGGACAGGCGTTTGCACCGGACTTACTTTCGTTCCAGAGTCTCCAGTAACAGTTACCTCGTTACTGAAAAGATACGGCCTGTTGTGCAAACTTTTTCCCTTCGACGCTTGCACCTCCAGACCAAATGAAGATCAGAAACATGCGCTTCTGAGCCCGATCCTTGCAACCTTGCAACTTTGCAACCTGAAGCTTTTCACATGACTTCGCCGCGCTTGCGCAGAAAGGCCGGAACATCCAGGTCGTCCTGCTCGAAGTTAGCCACCATCGCCGTGCGCATGGTGTCGAGCGAGATTACCTCGCCCCCGGCTCGCGATGCCCCTTGAGCCATTGCCACCGCAGACTGTTCCGCCATCCTCGGCTCTTCCCTCATAACGCCAGGATCAGCAAATGCCGACGGCATCGGTTCTGCCGGACCTACGGGATCGGGAAAATCCATAGCGTCGTCATGCGCCGTCGCAAACGAGTGATGCTCTTCCGCCTGCCACTGGTGTTCCCGCGTGATGCTTGCCCGAGTGATGCCCGTCCGATTCACCTCGCGGAAGCCAGTGGCGATCACAGTGATCTTCACCGTGTCCTTCATCTTCTCATCCATCACCGCGCCGAAAATAATATTGGCGTCCTCATGCGCCGCGCTCTGGATAATGGTGCAGGCCTGCTGCACCTCAGCCAGTTTCAGCGAAGCCGAGCCCGTGATGTTGATCAAAATGCCGCGAGCTCCGTCGATTGCGCCCGCCTCGAGCAGCGGCGACGAAATAGCCCGCCGCGCCGCTTCCGAGGTCCGGTTCGCTCCGCTCGCCGTCGCCGTTCCCATCACGGCGTAGCCCATGCGGGCCATGATCGTTTTCACGTCGGCGAAGTCGCGGTTGATGATACCGGGAATCGTAATGATGTCTGAGATCCCCTGCACGCCCTGCCGCAGAATGTCGTCGGCAATGCGGAACGACTCGAAGAATCCCGCATTCTCCGCCACCGCCAGCAGCTTCTCATTAGGAATGACGATCGTCGTGTCTACCGATTCCATCAGTTCGGCAATACCCTTCTCCGCCTGCGTCATTCGCCGCTTGCCTTCAAACGAAAACGGCTTGGTGACCACCGCGACGGTTAGGGCTCCCATTTCGCTCGCCAGCGACGCAATAATCGGAGCCGCGCCCGTGCCCGTTCCTCCGCCGAGGCCGGTAGTCACAAAAACCATATCGGCGCCTTCGAGCGCCTCGATAATTTTGTCGGAGTCCTCAAGCGCCGCCTTGCGCCCCACTTCCGGATTCGCGCCCGCGCCCAGCCCGTTCGTCAGCTTCACCCCCAGCTGCAGCTTCACCGGAGCCCGCGACATGCGCAGCGCTTGCAAGTCCGTATTGGCAACCACGAACTCAATGCCCTCCACTCCGGCATCGATCATGCGGTTAACCGCGTTGCCGCCGCCGCCACCCACGCCGATCACCTTGATCTTGGCATCGTTAAGCGGCTCTTCATTAAAGCTAATGCGAATGCTCGAATCTTTTTTCATTTTGCACCCTCGACTATTTTGTTTTGGACTCGCGCCCTTAGTTGAAGCTTGTCGTTAAGTTGAAGCTTGTCGTTAAGTTGAAGCTAGTCGTTAAGTTGAAGCCTGTCATTCCGAGCCGACCTCAAGTCGGCGAGGAACCTGCTTTCCGCGTCCGCCGTCACAAGCTACCCACCTAGGCTTACCCCACCAGCATCGCCTTCAATCTCGATCCCCACCGATCCCCCTGAAACCCGCGCGCCACCCGCGCCCGCTGCCCGTAGTGCACCATGCCAAGCACCGTGGCAAACTCCGGCTCAGCCAAAGTCGCTGGCATCTTGGCCAGAGGCGTAGGCCACGAAAGCCGCACCGGACGCCGCAGCACCGACTCCGCCACATCAAAAATCCCCGGCAGCCGTGACCCTCCCCCGCTGAGCACGATCCCCGCCAGGCATGCTTCGAACATCCCGCTCTGCCGCAGAGTTTCGCGCATCATCTCAAACAACTCGCGTGCCCGCGGCTCAAGAATCTCCGCCACCAGCCGCTGCGGCAGCAATCGCGATGGCCGGTCGCCCACCGACGGCACTTCCACCTCATTCCCTTCCGGAATCAATGTGACGATCGCATTGCCATACACTTTCTTGATTTTCTCCGCCTCCGCCAGCGGCGTGCACATTCCAACCGACAAGTCGCTCGTGAAGTGGTCGCCGCCCACCGGAATCACCCCCGTGTAAGCCACCGCGCCCTGCAGGAAAACAATCATCTCCGTCGATCCGGCGCCGATGTCAGCCAGGCAGACTCCCATCTCCCGCTCATCCGCCCGCAGCACCGAATCGGCCGCCGCCAGCGGTTCAAACACAGTGTCATCCACGTGCACGCCCGCGCGGTTCACTGCCGTAATCACGTTCTGCGCCGCGCTCGCCGCCACCGTCACCAGATGGACTCGCACCTCCAGCCGCGCCGCCATCATGCCTAGCGGATCATGCACCCCAGCCTGATCGTCCAGAATGAATTCCTGCGGCAGCAGGTGCAGCAACTCACGATCCGCCGGCAGCGGAATCGCCCGCGCCCGCTCCACCGCCTGCTTGATCTCGTCCCGCCCAATCTCCCGCGGACGCGCCCCCAGACTGACGCCGCCATGACTGTTCACTCCGCGCACATGCGCTCCGCCAATACCCACGATCGCGTGCTCTACCGCCGCGCCCGCCGCATCCTCGGCCGCTTCCACCGCCTTCTGAATCGCCGCGACGGCCTTGTCCAACTCCACAATCACGCCCTTGCGGGACCCGCGCGACTCCGCCACGCCGTGCCCGCGATAGCGCAGGCCGTTGTCGCCGACCTCCACCATGAGCGCGCATGTCTTGGCGCTGCCCACATCAATCGCCGTCAAGAAATTTCCCTGCTGGTTCGCCATTCTTTATAAGTTCCCCAATGAGTTCCCGAATAAGTTCTCACTGCAATAAAGTTGACTTCTCACTGCCCCGGCCCCTGGCTCGTCTGACTCTTCGCAACCGCCGGACTCGGTTTCTGACCGCCGCTCCCCGAAAGCTTTGGTCGGGAAGAAGCTGGCCTGGAAGAAGACGGCTTCGGAGCAGCAGAAGATGACGGAGCCGGTTTCGCCGCCACCGGCTTCTTCGGTGCGGTGTTCTTCGCTATTGTCGATGTCGCAGGCTTCCCCGCAGCTGCCTTCGTTGCGCCAGCCGCAGCTTTCCCGCTCTTCCCCGCGATCTTCTTGCCCTTGGATTTAGCAGCCGTCTTCCTAGCCGCCCCGCTGGCTCCCCCGGCAACCATCTCCGGACTGATTTTCTTCTCCGTCAATTCAAATGCCGGTTTCGGTACAGCACGATCGTGTGCCCCCAGACGAGTCACCAGCGCCGCCGGCTTCACTCCCGCCGCCACTGCCGCTTTCGCAACCGCCGGACTCAGCGCCGGCGCCGGCTTTGCCGTCCGCTGCATTTCCGGATTCACGATGATCTGGTTGTCGTAGCGCAGATCCACCGACTCCAGTTTCTGGAACTGCTGCCGCCAGCCCTGCGCGTGCGTCACATAGATCCTGTAGCGCCGCAAATAGTCCGACGATCCCAGATGCACCAGCACATCGCCCGCCGGATCGTTCACTCGCACCTTCACATCTTCCAGATCGGTGAGATCCACTTCACTCAGATCCTGCGAGTAGCGCGCCCCGCCCGAATCCAGGTCCCGCACCATCTCCGCATAAGCCTTCATCCGCGGCGCCCGCGTCGAAAGCGGCTCCCCCGGATTCATTCCCAGAATCACCGGGAAGGAATACTTGTGTTTCGGCGTCAACTCCATTAGCGTCCCGCCCGCATCAATCAATGACATTCGCGGTCCCACTCGCGCGAATGCGACCGGACTGCGTTCCTGAATCTCCACCTTCAGGCGGTTCGGAACAAACCGCATCACGCTGGCCGATTCCACCCACGGAATCTGCTCCAGTTGCGCCCTCTGCTGCGCCAGCGGAATGAAAAAGATGTTGCGCCCAATGTCGGCCCCCATCACTTCCATGATCTGCGCCTTAGTCACGTTCTCCATGCCCGTGACTTCAATGTTGTCGCTCGATTCCACCCGGAACCGCCACGAATGTTCGCCATAGTGATACAGCCAAGCTGCCCCCAACCCGGCGAAGCACACTACGGCACCGGCCACAACCACCAGCAACAAACCATTTGCAGTTTTTCTGGGAAGAGCACTGCGGCGGGCGGAGACTCGCTTTTGCCCGCGCAGAAACGGTGATTCTTCATCCACATCCAGGTCCAGCAGGCGCGCGTCGTCCATCTCCTCGCGCGCAGCCTCAGCGCTGGATGGGTACAACTCCTCCTGCAAGATGGTGGGGCCCGATTTCCGCGCCATCAGTTCAGGTCAGTTGTCGCTGTTGAATCGCTGAGCCTTCAAACTATAACTTCATTTCGCGATTTGAGATAGACAGAATGTTGGTTCTTTTCCACAGCCAGGAATCGCATTGGGTACCATCCGGAATTCGCTAAAGAAACCTAAAGAAATGAAGAAAAGCGGATCACGCGGGAACAGCCGCTCCTGCATTCGTCCCAGCCTCGTCGCAACTGTCCGCGTTCTTCGCCAATGGCACCCAGTGGCGCCCATATGCGGAATCTGCCTGATCGACGTAAATATGTCTTGACAATATGTCAATGTCACTTTACTTTATGTAAAGAGGCATTGTCTTTATGACCACCAACCGAATGTTTCCTTCCCGTTTCACCCGCCCCGTTTTTCTCTGGGCGGTCGCTGCCGCGCTAACCGAACTTCTAGTGACGTGGCTTGTCGTTCATCAGCGAGTCCCGCGATGGCTGGGGCTTTTGCCGGTTCTGCCCTACCTGATCTTTTTCGCCGCGATGGTGCGCAGGGTTCTGAAGATGGATGAAATGCAAAAACGCATCTACCTCGAGTCGGCATCCGTTGCGTTCATGTTGACTCTCATCATCACTGCTTTTTTCAGCGGCATCGAGCAAGCCGGCATCGGCCGCCCACCGTGGGACGAAGTAGGCGCCTTCATGATGCTGCTGTGGGCCGTTTCCTACGCGGTCTCAGCCCGGAGATACCGATGAACCGCCGAACATCGCTAATTCCACGCGAGTTGGTGCCTGAATGAAAAACCGCCTTCGAGTTCTTCGGGCAGAACGCGAGTGGTCGCAGGCCGACCTGGCCGGCCGGCTCAAGGTATCGCGGCAAACCGTGAATGCCATTGAAACCGGAAAGTACGACCCAAGTCTGCCGCTGGCCTTTGCCATCGCGCGGCTCTTCAAGCAACCCATTGAAGACATCTTTGAACCCGGCGATGGAAAATCCGCCGGCTGACCGAGCCAGCCTGTTTCGGCTGGCGATCAATCTACTCACAATCAACTAAGGAGAGTTATCTAATGAACATGCATAAGGCGTTACGCTTCGGATTCTTCGCGGTGCTGGTGACCATCACCGTATCCACACTATTCCTTGGCTCCATGACCGCGGCTTCGGTCTCGGCGGCAACCGGTGATTGGGAAGGCAAGATCGACACCGGCGATGGCAGCCTGCGAGTGATCATTCACATTTCACAGTCCGCCAACGGCACACTGAACGGAAGCCTGGACAGCCCGGACCAGGGCGCCGCAGGCGCGGCGATCGACGCAGTCATTTACAAAGAGCCCGATCTGCACTTTGCCATCGAACGCTTCGGAAGCACCTTCGATGGCAAGATGAACCCCGACCACTCGGAGATTACAGGCGAGTGGAAGCAGAGCGGCCGCACTTTCCCGCTCGTGTTCAAACTCGTCAGCAAGTAAGCAGAGTGCAAATAGAAGCGCAGATACAAGTGCAGAAAAAAAGCGGACGCGGCAGTTTCGCCGCGTCCGCTTTCCTCAGGAGGACAAAAACTTTAAATCCGCACCGTTCTCACCATTCCATCGACCACCAATGCCAGAATCTTACATAGGCAGCCGCTGAACACTCACACGCGGAACAGTCACCCGCATCCGCGGACAAACAACAGGGACGGCCAGTGAGTTGAACACGACCGGAACCATCCGAGCTCGGGCGCTACGTGCTTCGATCCGAGCCTGATTCGCTTCCTCGCGCGCCTCCGCCCGAACCTGATCCGCTTCGACCCGCGCCTCCATCCGAGCCTGATTGACTTCCAACCGGGCCTCGTTTCGCGCTTGATTCGCTTCCGCCCGCGCCTGAGCCGCTTCGTCCCGACCCGGCATGGCTTCAAGATGAGTCACGCCAGCCCGCGCAACACCGGCATGGAAACGTGCCATCGCTGCAGCCAGAGGGCAGGAGGCATTCTCGTCCCGCATAGCCACAACGTTGGCCTTTTCCACAAATCGGTCAAACCGCACGGATGCCAGTTCCACCACAGCCCGTGCCGATGCGAAATCACCGAAAACCCGCGACCGCGCAGCCACCCGCTCGAAGGCCCCATCCATAATCCGATGCGCCCAAGCCGCGCCACCGTCCAGATAAAACCCGTTCAATCCCAGAGCCAGCACTCCAGCCGCCAGCCAAACCCAAGCCTGTCTAGTTTTCATAGCCTGATCTCCATCTGTCACATTGGACGAGCGCCAACCAGCTCCGTTAGCAACGGGGGTCGGACAAATGCGGGAAAACTTCGCTGCCAAGGGGTATAAAATGCGGAGCCATGGGGAGGAGGTATGCCCTTTCCATGTGTGTTGTTCCTCGCTCTAGCTTTCTCTCAAACCGCGCAGAACATTTCCCCGCCCGACGCGCTCGCTCTTCTAACCGAAGTCAGCCACCGGTACGCCGACGCCGCAGTTCAGTTCGATTGCATCGTCGAGTGCAAACCCCAAATGAGCGGCGTCCCCCCAAAATCGGTCGCCCGCCTGCAAGACGCCTCCCATGCCCGCGGTCGACATCATCTTGACGATGTGTACACATATGTGTATTATTAGGATCGCAGACTCATGGCTGAGTTGAACTTCGAATGGGACGAAAGAACGCAGCCAACATCGAAAATCACGGGATTGATTTTCTTGACGCTGCTTTGATCTTCGAACGCCCGATCCTCGAAGCCATCGACAATCGAGCGGATTACGGTGAGTTGAGATGCATCGCACTTGGATTATCGGGCGATACGGTACTGCATGTCATCTACACCTGGCGTGGAGAAAAGACCATTCGCATGATCAGTGCGAGAAAAGCGAACCGTCATGACGCAGAAAGATACTACCGTGAAATATTCACTTAGCGCGATCAAGAGAAAAGTTTCGCGCGGAGCAAGCAAAACCCGTGCCGGCGCGCCAGAGGCCCCGCGAATCGATGACGATTTTTGGAAACGCGCACGGGTTGTCATGCCGCAGGGCAAAACCTCCGTTCATCTTCGCGTTGACAGCGACGTGTTTGACTGGTTTAAGGAACAAGGCGACGGCCATCTCACGCGGATGAATGCGGTTCTACGCTCCTACGTTGAAGCGCATAAGCACTAAACACTCGCGCAATTGCTTCACTCGCGCTCCTTCAACTTCTCCAGAATCATCGGACCCAGCTGCGAAACGCTACCCGCACCCAGAGTGAGAACCATGTCCCCATCCTGCGCCACCGCAGCCGCAGCACTCACCGCATCCGCAAACGAACTTACATACTGAACGCTCCGCCCACCCTTCTCGCGGACTGCAATCGCCAACTTCTCTCCGCTGATCCCCTCAAGCGGCTTCTCGCTCGCCGCGTAAATATCGAGCACAAACAGCGAGTCCGCATCGCCAAACGCCGTAGTGAATTCCTCCATCAGATCGCGCGTGCGCGTGTACCGGTGCGGTTGGAACACCACATGAATCTTGCCAAACCCGCACGACCGCGCCGCCGCCAGCGTCGCTTTGATCTCCGTGGGATGATGCCCGTAATCATCAATCACGCTAACGCCCGCCACCCGCCCCCGCAGTTGGAACCGCCGGTCAACCCCGCGGAACTGGTCAAGCGCCGCGCGAATCGCTTCCACCGCAACATCCAGCCCCACCCCCACCGCAATCGCCGCCGTAGCATTCAGCACATTGTGCATGCCCGGTACATGCAGGGTGAATTCACCCAAATCATCGCCACGGTAGCGAACGCGAAAAGAATTCAGCAGGTGCCCCATTTCTCGCGCGCTTTTTGCGCGAGAAGTGGGGATCTTGATCAGAAAATCCGACCCGCGCTTCGTCCCATAAGTCACCGTCCGCCGCTGCACCTCCGGCAGCAACCGCCGCAGCATGGGATCGTCATTGCATGCCACCACCATCCCATAAAACGGCACCCGGTCCATGAACTCCAGAAACGTTTTCTTCACGTCCCGCATGTTCCGGTAACAATCCATGTGCTCGCGGTCAATGTTGGTCACCACCGACAGAATCGGGGACAATTTCAAGAACGACCGGTCACTCTCATCCGCCTCGGCGACAAGATACTGCGACTTCCCCACCCGGGCATTCGACCCCATCGCATCCACGCGCCCGCCCACTACCACCGTGGGATCGAGCCCACCTCCGGCCAGCACCGCCGCTACCATCGAAGTGGTCGTGGTCTTGCCGTGCATCCCGGCAACAGCGATGCCATACTTCAACCGCATCAACTCCGCCAGCATCTCCGCCCGCTGAATCACCGGCACGTGCAGCTTATGAGCCTCAACGACCTCAGGATTCTCCGCCGCGATCGCCGAACTAGTAACCACCACTTCCGCCCCGGCAATATTCTCCGCCCGATGTCCCTCAAACACAGCAGCACCCAACCCAGCCAGCCGCTGCGTAACTGCCGAACTCTTCAAATCCGATCCCGAAACCTTATACCCAAGATTCAGCACCACCTCGGCAATCCCGCTCATGCCGATCCCGCCAATCCCCACGAAATGTATCTGCTGAATCTTGGCAAACATGCTCTGTCATCCTGAGCGAAGTAAGTGCTTCGCGATAGCGAAGCACTTACGCAGTCAAAGGACCCCTTTCACTGCAGCGTGACAGCGGCCCTGTCGAGGAGTTAGCTAGGCATGCCCGCGTATGCCTCTAGCACCACACCGCTAGCTCTCCACCCCCGCCACCCGCGCCGCCATAGCCGCAATATCCCTCGCGGCATGAGGATGCGCCAACCCCCGCGCCGCCTCACTCATGACATGCAACCGCCGCGGATCCCCCAACAACGCCGCAATCGTCTCTGCCAACCACACTCCCTCCAGCTTCGACTCCTCGACGACCACCGCCGCTCCAACTCGTGCCAGCGCTTCCGCATTCACCCGCTGATGATCGTCCGCCGCTCGCGGAAACGGCACAAAGATGGCAGGCTTCCCCGCTGCCGTAATTTCCGCCACCGTGCTCGCGCCCGATCTGCACACCAGCAGATCGGCCCGCGCAAACGCCGCCGGCATATCTTCAATAAACTTGAAAACCTCCGCCGATTCGCCCGTCCCACTGGCAAAAGATGCATACGCCGCCAGCGCGTCATTATAGTCACGCTCCCCGGTCTGATGGATGATGTGCACCCCCGGCGCCTGCCTCCTCAACTCCGGCAGGCAGCGGATCATCGCCTCATTGATCGCATGCGCTCCCTGGCTTCCGCCAAACACCAGCAGAGTCGGCGTCCCGCCCCGCATCTTATTAGTTAGAACCGGAACCTCAAAAAACGCCTGCCGCACCGGCACGCCCGTAACTTCCGCGTGACGAAAATATTTCGCCGTCTCTTCAAAGTGCACCGCGGCTCCGGACACAAACCGCGCCACCACCCGATTCGCAAATCCCGGCACGACATTCGGCTCAAACGCCAGCGTCGGAATATGCTTCACCACTGCCGCCAGCATCGCCGGACCCGAAGCATATCCGCCCACCCCGATCACCACGTCAGGCGCAAATTCATTCAGCATGCGGCCCGCATCCCACACCGCCCGCGGCAAATCGAACGCCGTCTTCGCCCGAGTAATCAAACTGACATTCTTCAGCGCGCCCACCCTCACCAGTTGCAGGGGATATCCCGCCGCCGGCACCAGGCGGTTCTCAATCCCCCGCGCCGTCCCGATAAACAGCACGTCGGCCGAATAACTTTTCTTGAGTTCGTTCGCGATGGCCAGCGCCGGGATTACATGCCCTCCCGTCCCGCCGCCCGCCAGAATGGCCCGCATGCAGTGACTATAAAGGAATTGCTGATTGTTGATTGCTGATTGTTGACTAATTGCTTCCGGTCTCAGGCAGTCTGGCAATATCTTGAGCTTCTCAATCAACAATCAGAAATCAACAATCAACAATTGCCGTACTCACTCCGTCTGCTTCGTAATATTCAGCAGCACGCCCACGCACGCCAGCGTGAAAAACAGCGACGACCCGCCATACGACACCAGCGGCAGTGGAATGCCCTTGGTTGGCATCATCCCCAGCACCACGCTCATGTTGATGAACGCCTGCAACACCACCATGCTCGTAATCCCCACCGCCAGGTAGCGCCCGAAACTATCCTCGGTGCGCCACGAAACCCGCATCCCACGCCATAAGAAGATGGCAAACAGCGCAACCACAAACAGCGCACCCACCAGCCCCAACTCTTCCGCGGTCACCGCAAAAATAAAGTCAGTATGCGGCTCTGGCAGGTAAAACAGTTTCTGCTTGCCTTCCATCAATCCTGTCCCGGTAATCCCGCCGGTGCCCACGGCAATCAGAGACTGAATCAGGTGAAATCCGGCTTTCTGCCGCTCCGCATAAGGATTCATAAAAGCCAGAATGCGGTCGCGCCGGAAGCTCACATGAAAGATCAGAAAATACAGCGGCACCAGCGCCGCCCCAAACGCACCCGCAAAGTACCTCAGCCGCATGCCCGCCACATACAGAATGCAAGCCGCAATCCCCGCACAAGCAATCGCTGTTCCCAGGTCAGGCTGCAACACGATCAATCCGAGCAACACCATCACGGGCACCGCCGCCGGCGCCAGCGTGTTGCGCCAGTCATTGATGGTTTTGCTGCGCCCCTCGAGAAAGTAGGCAAGAAACAGAATCAGCACCGGCTTGGCCAACTCTGAAGGCTGAAAGGAAAATCCTCCCGCATGAATCCAGCGATGCGTATTGTGCGAGCGATCCAGAAAGAAAACCGAGATCAACAGCAGCGTGGTCAACCCCAGCAGTGAAAATACCAGCGCCGGATTTTTGTAGCGCCGGTAATCCACCCGCATCGCCACCACCATCGCCACCAGACCCACCGCTGCCCAGATCAACTGCTTCAACAAGAACGCATACGGCGATCCAAACCGCTCTCGCGCCATCACCGCCGAAGCCGAAAACACCATCACCAGCCCCACAAACACCAGCAGCATGGTCACGGTAAACAGCCAGCGATCGACACTAACCCGCTTCGCCATGGGAAGTTCATTTCACCACGGAGTCGCCGAGACGCGGAGCAGGAATTGCTGATTGTTGAATTTTGATTGTTGATTGTCTTGGTTCAGGGACGGGGAGGATCTCATCCCGGTTGTCATCCTGAGCGCAGCAAGTGTTTCGCGAACGCGAAACACTTGCGGAGTCGAAGGATCCCTAGCACCCCCAACCTGGCGCCGACTTCAAAGGGCGTTTCTACCTCTCACTCCCGCGAGCGCTAGCTTCGCCCTGGCAGGCTGTGGATTCCTTGCTGAAATAAACCTGTCGCCGCTGCTCCCGATTTAAGAGAGACTGTCGGAATAGAGGGTACCCCCCCTCCCCCATGCCTTCTGAAAGCCTTGCTGGTCGCGGTGTTTGCAAAAAGTGTCCGCAGAATCTTGATGTCAAAGAACTTAGAGGTCAAAATCCTGAGAACATTGGACTTAGGACTGGGCCGATCAGGCTCTCAATAGTCCGTGCGTCTCGGCTATGATCGCGCGATCCGGATGGTGGAAGCAAGGTTGGATGTCACACCATGCTGTGGAAAAGTTCTAAAGCCCCCGCACAATCTCCTTGAACGCCTGCCCGCGGTGCTCGTAATTCTTGAACTGATCAAAGCTCGCGCAAGCCGGAGCCAGCAACACCACATCACCCGGCTCCGCGACCGCGTTCGCCTTGCGCACAGCATTCTCCAGAGTCTCGGCATGCACCACTTCAACGCCCCCGCTTTTCGAAGAACCAATCTGCGACTCAATCTTCCCTGCCGCCACCCCAATCGTGTACACCCGCTTCACCCGCTGTCGCAGCAAGTCGTTCAGCACTGTGTAATCGCTGCCCTTGTCCTTGCCCCCAAGAATCAAGTGGATATTCGCCGGAAACGACTCCAGCGCCTTGATCGTCGCATCCACGTTCGTAGCCTTCGAGTCATTGTAATAATCCACGCCCCGGATCGTGGCCACAAACTCCAGCCGGTGCTCGACCGCCTTGAACTCGCGCACGGCCTGCCGGATCTTCTCCGGAGCACATCCCATCAGCGCACCTGCGCACACCGCCGCCAGCGCATTCTCCAGGTTGTGCGCGCCTTTCAGCGGAATCTCTGAAACCAGCATGATCTCGCGCTGAGACGTTTTCGCTTCAGCCCGGCCATCGCGAAAAAGAATGTTCCCCTCGCGCACCCACGCCCCCTGCTTCACTTCCTTCTGCCGGCTGAACCAGAACACCTGCGCTCGCGTGCGCTCCGCCATCGTCACGCAAGTTGGATCATCCTCATTCAGCACCGCAAAGTCGTCGCCCCGCTGATTCTGAAATATTCGCGCCTTGGCATCCACATAAGCCTCAAACGTCCGGTGCCGGTCGAGATGGTCGGGCGTGACGTTCAACACGACAGCCACTTTCGGACGGAACGTCTGAATCGTCTCCAGTTGAAAGCTAGAAACCTCCAGCACAATCGCGGTCTCTCGCGTGGCTCGGTCGGCCAGCGAAATCGCAGGTGTACCAATATTCCCGCCCACCCGCGTCGGGATTCCCCCTGCGGTCAGAATCTCGCCTGTCAGTGTCGTAGTCGTAGTCTTCCCATTCGAGCCAGTGATAGCGACAATCGGCCCCGGCAGAAACCGTGCCGCCAGCTCAATCTCGCCAATCACCGCCTCACCCATGGATCGCGCCTGCGCGAGCATCGGCAAATCCGCCGGAACCCCTGGGCTCACTACAATCAGGTCTTGTCCGCGAAAGGTGCGTTCGCCGTGCCCGCCGGTCTCGACCGTAATCCCATGGTCAAGCAGCGACGGAATCTCATTCCGCAGCTCGTCCCCGCTCTTGGTATCGGACACGGTAACCCGAGCCCCATGCGCCTTAAGAAAGAGCGCCGAAGCGACCCCTGACTTGCCAAGTCCAACCACCAGCACGCGTTTGTCTTTGAGTTCCATCAAAAGAAGTGATCAGTGGCTAGTGGCCAGTGACCAGTAAAACCACGATCAAGACCAGTATCGTAGAGCCTTTCACTGGCCACTGGGTTATCTCAGCTTCAAAGTCGTCAGCGCGAACAGCGCAAACACCAGCGACGCGATCCAGAACCGAACGATAATTTTCGATTCCGACCATCCCATCAGCTCAAAATGATGATGCAGCGGCGCCATCTTGAAAATTCTCTTCTTGCGCAGCTTGTACGACCCCACCTGCAAAATTACCGACAGCGCTTCGATCACAAACACTCCGCCAATAAACGGCAGCAGCAGTTCCTGCTTGATGATCACCGCCACGGTCCCGATCGCTCCGCCCAGCGCCAGGGATCCCACATCGCCCATAAACACTTCGGCGGGATGCGCGTTGTACCACAGGAATCCAATCGAGGACCCCACCATCGCTCCGCAGAAAATCGTCAGCTCGCCCACCTGCGGCATGCGCGGGATTTCCAGATAAGCGGCAAAAGTCGCGTGGCCGCTCACATAAGTCAAAACCGTCAGCGCCCCGGCGGCAATCACCGTGCAGCCAATAGCCAGGCCGTCCAGCCCATCCGTAAGATTCACCGCATTGCTCGAACCCACAATCACCAGCACCACGAACGCGATAAACGGCAGGAACGCGAGCCCCCACAGGTGCGGATTACGCTCCAGGCTCTGCACCACCAGATCGGGATGAAACTGCTTGAGGAAGGGTACAATCAGCTTGGTCGAATACATGCCATAGGTCTGCATGACGATCAGCATCACGGCGATCACGATGCTGGTCGCAATCTGCAACCCCAGTTTGGCCCGCCCGGTCAGCCCCAGGTTTCGGCGATGCGCCACCTTGGTGTAGTCGTCGGTAAATCCAATCGCCGCGAACGCGCAGGTGGCAAACACCGCGATCCAGACAAACCGGTTGCTCAAGTCCGCCCACAGCAGAGTAGGTACCACGACGGCAATCGCAATCAGCAGCCCGCCCATGGTGGGCGTCCCGGCTTTTTTCTGATGAGCCTTCGGACCTTCTTCCCGAATGTATTGTCCAATCTGGAATTCGCGCAGCCGCTTGATCACCAGCGGCCCCACGATGAGCGCGGTAAACAGTGCGGTAAGGCTGGCAAACGCAGTGCGGAACGTCAGATAGCGAAAGATGCGGAACGGCGGAAAATAATGCTGCAGCTTCAGGAACAACAGCCAGTAGAGCAATCAGCCTCCGTCCCGCTCCGAAGAATCCGGGCAATTCAATCATTCAACAGGCTACGGATTTTCGCGGATCTTCGCGGATCTTTTTATTAGCGTTCTTTTTATCCGCGTGAATCCGTGAAAATCCGTGGCAAATTACGACTCCCGCCGCGCCTTCCAGCTTTCCAGCGCCTTCTCCAATTTCACTCCGCGTGAAGCCTTCAACAAAACCAGGTCTCCGTCCCGCCCCTCGCGCGCCAGCCATTCCCCGGCTTCTTCGGGCGCTGCCACAAATTCCGCCCGGGCCCCCGCCGTCCGCGCGCCCTCGACCATCGCCTGCGCCAGCCCGCGTACTCCGAGAAGAACATCGATCTTCTTCCCCGCGATATGCTGCCCCGCTTGACGATGCATCTCTTCGCCCGCCGGCCCCAACTCCAGCATCTCGCCCGCCACCACAATCCGCCGCCTGGCCGCCATTGCCGCCAAAGCATCCACCATCGCTTCCAGCGCCTTCGGATTCGAATTGTAGCAATCGTTGATCACCGTGATGTTACCCACTTGGAGAACCTCTCCGCGCTTGTCTGCCGGAGCCAGCGTCGCCAGCGCCCCCACCGCCTCTGCAGGGGTAAGCCCGCGTTCTAACCCAACCGCCACCGCGGCCAGCGCATTCGAGACGTTGTGCTCCCCCACCAACGGCAGCTTGGCGCGCTCGCGCGCGTCCCCAATCACCACCTCGAACTCCACGCCCTCAGCTCCCTTCGACTGGACATTCTCGGCGCGCACCTCCGCCGTTGCCCGCATGCCATACATCACAACTTTGCCTTTGAAGTCGCGCCCAAACTGCGAGACATACTCGTCATCGGCATTCAACACCGCGATTCCGCGCGCCGGCAAAGACTCCACCAACTCATACTTCGCCCGAGCAATTCCCGCCAGCGAATCAAAGAACTCCAGATGCACCGGCGCGACGTTGGTGACTACACCGATCTCCGGCCGCGCAATCTTCGCCAGAGCACGAATCTCCCCTGCGTGCGACATCCCCATCTCGATAACGGCCACGTCATGCTCTGGCTCCAGTTTCAACAGCATCAGCGGCAAACCAAAATGATTATTGAAATTCCCTTCCGACTTGAGCACTCGAAACCGCGAGCTGAGAACGTGCGCAATCGCTTCTTTCGTAGTCGTCTTCCCCGCCGATCCCGTCACCCCGATCAGCGGTTTGCCCCACAACTTCCGCACCGCCGTAGCCAGAGTCTGCAGCGCGACCAGCGTATCTTCCACCGCCAGCAACCGCGTCTCTCCCGGATATCGCCCCAGCTGATCCTCGCGCACCACCGCCGCAACTGCTCCTCGCGCCAGCGCCGGCGCCACGAAGTCGTGGCCATCCAGGCGCTCACCCTTCACGGCAAAGAAAAGCTGGCCCGGCCCCACGGTCCGCGAGTCGATCGAATAACCTCGCGCCAATTCTTCAGGCGCAAACGCCCCCGTGGCAGAAACAAACTCGGCAATCTTCGCCAGAGTCAGCTTCATCCCTTCGCTCCAGCCGCCGCACCACACTCAAACCCCGCCGCCCGCAACGCCGCTCGCGCCACTTCCAAATCGTCAAATGGAACCGGACCCTCCTGCGTGACCTGCACCTTCTCATGCCCCTTTCCCGCGAGCAACACGATGTCTCCGGGCCGCGCCTCGCCAATCGCCAGCGCGATCGCTTTCCGCCGGTCAGGCTCCACGCTGTACCTCACTCCAGTCTTCTGCACTCCGACCACCGCGTCATTAATGATTGCAACAGGATCCTCACTCCGCGGATTATCCGACGTCAGCACCACGAAATCGCTTCCCCGCCCCGCAGCCTCACCCATCAACGGACGCTTCTTGCGGTCCCGATCCCCTCCGCATCCAAACACCGTCAACACTCGTCCCTTCGCGGCAGAAACCAATTCCCGCCCCAGCGCGGTCAGATTCCGCAAAGCATCGTCAGTGTGCGCATAGTCGACCACAACGGTGAACGGCTGCCCGCAATCGACTCGCTCAAACCTTCCCGGAACGCACGCCAGCTTGTCGATCCCCTCCGCAATCGCGCGCGCCCCGCACCCGCGAGCATACCCAGTTCCCGCCGCCGCCAGAATGTTGTACACATTCACTCGCCCAATCAGCGCCGAGAATATCGCGATCTTCTCCTCCGGCGTCACCAGATCAAACCGCGTCCCGCGCGTTGTGATCTCCACTTTCTCTGCGTGCAAGTCGCCGCGCTCCCATCCATACTTAAGCACCACCGAGCTGCGCTTCCGGCTGAACTCCGCCAGCTTCGCGCCCGCCTCATCATCCACATTCGTCACTACAGCGCGCGGAGCATCCGTCCCGCAGCCCTCAAACAGGATCCGTTTGGCCGCGAAGTACTCTTCCATCGTCTTGTGATAATCAAGGTGGTCGCGCGTCAAATTAGTAAACACCGCCACATCGAACGGAACCCCAAACACCCGCTCCTGCGCCAAAGCGTGTGAGGAG
>Ga0209274_10000725_pt1 | contig 18208 bp, 12 predicted proteins | sample HubBroMetageREF1_FD_188343 | JGI IMG/M metagenome (GOLD analysis project Ga0209274, IMG submission 188343) | Reference soil microbial communities from the Hubbard Brook experimental Forest, New Hampshire, USA - Hubbard Brook CCASE Soil... | ecosystem: Environmental > Terrestrial > Soil >...
AGCGCCGCGACCATTCCGCCCGCCCCGCTTCACTGCGAATCAAGTCCTGCCGGATCTCGATCTCGACGCAGGGGAGTCCGCGCGCTTCGGCGTGGTACGGCACCGTGTAGTCGGTCGCATCGCTCAGGGCGTAGGGCCGGTTCTCCGCCACGATCAGCCCCGGTTCCCGACGCAGGGCCTGCAACACGCGGCGCGCAAAGCGGCGCTCGCGATTGTAGAGGATGGCGGCGTGCATCTCGCGGCGCGCGCCCCTGAAGACGTCCGTCATGCTGTGCTGCGCGACCAGGACCGTAGAGTGTCCCCTGCCCGCGCGCTCATCCAGCAGCACGCGCAGATGATCGTGATACGGCTCAAAGATCTCACGGCGTCGTACCTCGATCTCCTCGGCGGTGAGCCCCGCGTTGCCCGGAATCTCAGTCGCCTCCGAAACGACGGGGATCGAAGTACCAGCTTCGGGACTGCGGTTGCAGTCGATGACGAGCCGAGAGTAGTTCTGCGCAACGAGCGGCGCATCGAGCGCGGTCGCCACGTTTTGAGCGACCGCCAGGGCTCCGATGTCCCAGGCGATATGCCGTTCGAGATCGGACGGCGCGAGTCCGAGCGTGCCCAGGCGCTTCGGGATACGCGCGCTCGCGTGATCGACCACGATCACGAACGGCGAGGCTCCGCCGCGCCGGAGCTCGAAGACCGCGGCCGGTTCATCCGCCGCGAGCAATCGGTTGTTCAATATCACTCTTTCGGTATACGGGCGCCACGGCCTGCGTGGCATATTATCGGCAGGCGCGCCGGGCCGCCCACCCCGAGCACCTAGGAGAGCATCATGGATCTTCAGCTCACCGGAAAGACCGCCTTCATCAGCGGCAGCACTGCCGGGATCGGCCTCGCCATTGCGACTGCGCTCACGCGCGAGGGCGCCCGCGTCATCGTCAACGGGCGCACGGCCGAGGGGGTCCGCGACGCCATCGAGGCGGTCCGCCGCAGCACCGGACGGGAAGTGCTGGGATTTGCCGGCGACATGAGCCTCGCGCAAAGCGCCGACGAGTTGGTGCGGCGCCACCCGGATGTGCAGATTCTGGTCAACAACCTCGGCATCTTCGAGGCCAGGAGCTTCGAGGAGATTCCGGACGAGGACTGGCGGCGGTTCTTCGAGGTCAACGTGCTGAGCGGGGTGCGGCTTGCCCGGCTGTATCTCCCCGCCATGCGCAAGGCCGACTGGGGCCGGATCATCTTCATCTCGAGCGAGAGCGGGGTGCAGATCCCGGCCGAGATGATTCACTATGGCATGACCAAGACTGCGCAGCTCGCCGTATCGCGGGGGCTTGCGGAGGAGCTCGCAGGCACCGGCATCACGGTCAACTGCGTGCTCCCGGGTCCGACCAAGTCCAGGGGCGTCAACGACTTCGTCGACGCTCTCGCCAGGCGGGAAGGCAAGTCCTTCGCGGAGTTCGAGAAGGAGTTCTTCGAGAAGGTGAGGCCCACCTCGCTGATCAAACGTTTCGCCTCGCCCGAAGAGGTCGCATCGCTCGTGACCTACGTCGCGAGTCCCGTCTCGTCGGCCACCACGGGCGCGGCGCTGCGCGTCGATGGTGGCGTGGTCAGGAGCGCCTTCTGACCTCAGGCATACGCAACCATGGGGCTCGATGAGACCGACCGCGGCACCATGGCTTGACGGCCTGCTGCTAGCGCTCTGCCTGTCTGCAGCCTGCGCCGCTGCCGCGGCGGCCTCCGCCGACGCACCGCCTCACTTGGTAGTGCCGGTCGCACAGACGGGCGGTCCGCTGACTTTCGTCGTGTACGGCGATACGCGCTTCACGGAGCGCCCGGCGGTCGCAAACGCCGAGGCGCGCCACGCCCTCGTCGCACGGATGGCGGGTGACAACCCCGCGGCGATTCTGATCGGCGGTGACCTGGTCTACATGGGGTCCGATCCGGACGACTACGCGGTGTACCGCAGCGAGACCGCACAGTGGGCTGAGCGGAAGATCCCGGTCTTCCCCGCGCTCGGCAACCACGAGTTCAGGGACTGCAGCCCCGCGAGCGAGGACAGCGCCTGCCTCGAGAACTGGTGGCAGACGTTCCAGGCCCTGAAGCTGCGTCCGTACCGTTGGTACTCGATATCGATCGGGCCTTCGATCCTCGCTCTCCTGCTCGACTCCGATTCGCCGCTCAAAGCCGGCAGCGAGCAGCGCACCTGGCTCGAGCAGCAGGTGAGCGAGGCCAACGCCGACCCGCACATCGGCTTTATCCTTATCGTGCTGCACTACCCGCCGGTCCGCGACCCCATCTTTCCGCGCGGCAAGGACGAGGCGCAGGTCGAGCGCTATCTCTCGGCCAGCGCGACGGCCAGCGCGCTGCGTGCACGGGTGGTGGTCATCGGCAGTCATGTGCACAACTATGAGCGCTTCGACCGCAACGGCATCGTCTACCTCGTGAGCGGCGGCGGCGGTGCGAAGCCGGTGCCGGTGCTGCGAATGTCGCACGAGCTGTCAAAGCTCAGGACGGGGGTGAACTTCCACTACCTGCGCTTCACGCTCGAGGGCAACCGCCTGACGGGCACGATGGTGCGCTTCGATGCGAAGGACCGCAGTGGCGATCCGTGGTCCGAGCCGGATCGGTTCGAGGTGACGGCCAGCCTGGCCAGGCGCTAGTCGAGCCGACCTGGATTAATCTCCCAACCTCGCCCTGCCGTCGATGACGTCAGGGGCGCTCGTGGCGCGGCTGATACAGACCGAGGCTCCCCCCGCCTGGCAATCTGATGCGCGTGAGACGTCCCCATGCCTGCTGCGAGGCCTGCTCGCACTTAACGCCTGCCTTTTTTAACTGCGACATTTCGGCATCGAGATCATCCGTCATCAGATAAAGCTCGTGCATGTCGTTCTCGTCGGAAGGATGAACAGCAATTTCCGAGGGTGGCAGTCTGAAAATAAGCCAGCCCTGGTGCACGTCAATGAACTTGAATTTCAGGACGTCCCGGATGAAAGCCCTGTCGGCTTCAGCATCCTTTGAATAAAGGATCAGATGTCCGCCATTGATCATGCGTTTACCGCTACCGATCGCAGGCTCGAATTAAACAGAGAGTTTTGGGCTTGTCAAATGTGTTAGCCCTGCGTGACACTTTGGCGTGGCCAAGTCCCATTCACAGGCAACGGCATTCAGGGCCGCGCTGCTCGTATTCAGGCTATTTGGACATCCGTTGCGGCTCATTGTTTTTCAGCGCCTCGGACGCTCGCCGATGACGGCCGGCGAGCTTGCGGGAGGCCTGCCGATCAAGCGCAGCGCTGTCGTGCAGCATTTGAAGCTGCTGCAGGCCGCCGGACTGGTTGAGGCGTCGGCGGATGGCCGCAAACGTGTGTACCGGGTCCGATCCAAGGGCCTCGTGCCACTCGCTCACTGGCTGAAACAACAGGAAGACGCTGCTCAGGCGGCGACCGCTCGTCGCGGCAGGGTAAGGCGGTCCGAACGGCGTAGAATCGCCCGACGGCGGTAGGACATTCTGCGATGACACGGATGCCGGTGTTCCCCATGAGATTTGCGTTCTGGCTGCGGCGTCGCGCGGCCGGCGTTCTCCGCGCACTGCTGCCCTGCGCGCTCCTGCTCCCGCTCGGCGCGTCCTGGCCGACGACCGCCGCCGACACCAAGCCCAAGCCCATGACCGCGATCTTCCTGGTCGCGCGCTCCGAGCTGCCCGATCCCAACTTCGCCGATTCGGTCGTGCTCGTCATGAACAACCTGGGTCCGGGTCCGGTCGGCCTGATCATCAACAGGCCGACGAAGATTCCGGTCTCGGAGCTCTTTCCGGATCTCAAGCAGCTCGCACCACTGCGCGACAAGATCTACTTCGGCGGACCCGTCGAGATCCGCACCGTCTGGTTCCTGTTTCGCGCTCTCAAGCAACCCGAGCATGCGCTCCAGGCTTGTGACGGCGTCTACCTGAGCGCGGATAAGGAGTTGCTGCTGCGACTGCTCCACCGCGACAAGCCGATGGAAGGCCTGCGGATCTTCATCGGTCACTCGGGCTGGACGCCCGAGCAGCTGCAGAACGAAGTCTCACGCGGCGATTGGACCTTGAAGCACGCCGAGTCGGACGCCGTCTTCCACGGTCAGACCGAGCACCCGTGGCCGAGCCCGGAGACCGAGCCCAGCACCTGACTCACGCGGCGCGCGGCCGAACGAATTCCCGCAAAGATGGCCATTTCGAGGTAGCAATGCTTTACGTACCGAACCCGGCGGGGTCGCTGGCAGCAGGCGTCGCCGCAGCCGCCGTCCTCTTTTTTGCCGGAGCGAGCGGCGCCGTAGAGCCTGCGCACCCTGCGGGCGATCCCGCGCGAGACACCACGAGCGTGCCGACCTCGAGCGTGCTCGGCGCCGAGAGTCCGCGCATTCACGGCGACGGCCGCGTGACCTTCACGCTGGCAGCCCCCCAGGCCCACAGCGTCGAGGTGGCAGGCGGCGACGGCCTGGGCAAGGGGCCCTTTCCGATGACGAAGGCAGCCGAAGGCACCTGGAGCGTCACCATCCCGCCGCCCGTGCCGGGGTTTCACTATTACTGGTTTCTGCTCGACGGCGTTCAGGTCAACGACCCTGCGAGTCACACGTATTTCGGTTACGGCAAGGAGACGAGCGGCATAGAGATCCCCGAACCCGGCGCCGATTACTACGCGATCAAAGACGTGCCGCACGGCGAGGTGCGTGAGAAATGGTATTTCTCGGGGACCACCGGGGAGTGGCGCCGCGCCTTCGTCTACACACCGCCGGACTACGAGACGAACCTCAAGCGGCGCTATCCGGTGCTGATCCTGCAGCACGGCTCCGGTGAGGATGAGACGGGCTGGACGCGCCAGGGCCGGGCGCAATGGATTCTCGATAACCTGATTGCCGCGGGCCGCGCCCAGCCCATGATCATCGTCATGGATCGCGGCTACGCGCTGCGCCGCGGCGAGCCGGTCCCGGCCTTCACGAAGAAGCTAACCGTCGGGGAGCTTGACCGCCTATTCGGCACTTTCGGGGACGTCATCCTCCACGAACTCATCCCGACCATCGATGCGTCATACCGGACGATCCCCGACCGAGATCACCGCGCCATGGCGGGACTGTCCATGGGCGGCATGCAGACACTCTTTATCACCCTTCACCATCCGGATGAATTCGCCTACATCGCCTCGCTCAGCGGCCCGATCATGGGAGGGAGCAATGCGAGCCAGCCGGTAGACGAGAGCTTGCACCAGCCGTTCGACCCCGCTGCCGGCTACGACGGCGCTTTCGCCGACCCCGCGAAATTCAACGCGCGGGTCAGGCTCCTGTGGTTCGGCGTCGGCACCGCGGAGTCCTTCATGCCGGGCATCGATGGCGCGGTGGCGGCGCTCAAGAAAAGCGGCATCAGGCTCGTGTACTTCCAGTCGCCGGGAACTGCGCACGAGTGGCAGACCTGGCGGCGTAGTCTCAACGACCTCGCGCCGCGGCTGTTTCGCTGAGAGCTGCTCGCGGCCAGGCCGCCGCGCGCCAAGCCTCGCGGGTGTCGCGACTAAGTCGCCGGTCGCGGCGGCTGATCGATCCAGGTCCAGTCCTTGGCAGATGCGCGACAGCCGCCCCCACCCGCGCCCGTCCAGGCGCGGCCACGCAGTGCGCGCCCGGTGTGTGCCCCGGTCGGCTCTCCGTCCTTGAGCGCCAGCCGGCCGTTGATGAAGACATCGGTCACGCCGGTTGCGTACTGCATCGGCTTCGCATAGGTCGAGTGATCCTGGAAAGTCGCCGGGTCGAATATGACGACGTCGGCGAACGCGCCCGGCTTGAGCCGCCCGCGATCGGGCATCGACAACACGTCCGCAGGGAGCGAGGTCGCCTTGCGCACCGCTTCCTGGACCGTCATCAGGTGCTCCTCGCGCACGTACTTGGCGAACAGGCGCGCGAAGTTTCCATAGGCGCGCGGGTGCGTCGAGGACTGAAGGAATACGCCCTCGGGAGCGCTCGACTCGGCATCCGACCCCAGGCTCACCCACGGCAGCACGATCTGCTTCGCGATGTTCTGTTCGCTGATGATGGTGTAGGCCGCGCCGACCCCGGCGCTGTCTTCGATCACCAGATCGATGATCGCATCCTCGGGGCTGACCCCGCGCTTCTGCGCGATCGCGGCCAGCGTCTGGCCGATGACCGGCTTGAGCCCGGCGCTGCGCGTGGAGAGTATCAGCACGCCGCCGGCTCCGGATTGCTGATAGAGGTTCTCCCAGTCCTGCGGGTGCCGCTCGCGCATCGCAGCAATCACCTTGGCACGCACCGCCGGATCCTTGAGCCGCGCCACCATGGCCTCGGGACCCCCGGAGTGCACCCACGGCGGCAGCGAGGCATCGAGCGCAGTGGCGCCCGCGGTGTAGGTATACATGTCGGCCGTGATGCGGATGCCGGCAGCGCGGGCGGCGTTGATCATCGCAACCACCTGGTCGCGCTTGCCCCAGTTGTCGGGGCCGATGAACTTGAAGTGGTGGATCTCCGCAGGTGCGCCGCTCGCGCGCGCAATCTCGATGCTCTCCCTCACCCCATCCTCGATGTGATCGCCCTCGCTTCTCATGTGCGCGGTATACATGCCGCCGCAGCGCGCCGACTCGCGCGCCAGCTCGATGAGCTCCGGCGTGCGTGCATAGTTGTTGGGGGCGTAGATGAGCGCCGTGGTCACTCCCAGCGCTCCTTGCTCCATCGCCTGGTGAACGAGGGCACGCATCTCCGCAAGCTGCGCGGCAGTCGGCTGCACGTCCCCTTCGCCCAGGACGTAGGTGCGCACCACGCCCTCGCCGACGAAGCTCGCGACGTTGGGGGAGATGCCGCGTTGCTGCAGGTGATCGAGGTATTGCCCGAGCGTTGACCAGGTCACGTCGTACTTGAGGTCGCCCTGGCGCTCCTTCATGTGCCGCGCCATCTCCGGCGACAGCGGCCCCATCGAGTCCTCCGTGAAAATGTCGGTCGTGATCCCTTGGCGGAGGCCGCTCACCGCCCGGCCATCGATCAGCAGCGATTCCTCCGAGTGCCCCATCATGTCGATGAAGCCCGGCGCGACCGCCTGCCCGCGCGCGTCGATTTCGAGGCGTCCGTGGCCGGCGGACTCTCGTCCGACGTAGGCGATGTGGTCACCGTCGATGGCGAGCTCACCCGCATAGGGTGCACCGCCCAGGCCGTCGTAGATCATCGCGTGACGGATCACCACGTCGTGGACCTGCGGGTCCGCCGCCCAGGCGCAGGCGCAGGCGCAGGCGAGTGAGAATGCGGCGATTCGCGCGACTGTCCGGCTAAGCATGGCTGCTCTCTCCACTTACTTGCGCGCCGGCGTGAACAGCAGGTCCTGATAGTCCCAGCTGAAATCCGCAATCGGCGACACGGCCTTCATGGTGATGCGGTCGATCTTTCCGTCTGCATCGAGGTTGAAACTCACGTACGCCGGCTCGATCGTGTTGTCGTCGAAGCGCGTGACGAAAGTGTCGTACTGCCAATGCTCGAGTGTAGCCGTCATGCGCGGCGTCGACTTGAAGTCGATCCTGAGCCTGCCGTCGCTGGAGGTGATCTCGATGTTGCCGTACCAGGGATCGGAATAAGTCCCGGCATAAGCGCTCACCGGAAGGGACGGCCCGACGGCCGCCGGTTTGGCGGTCTCGGTCTTGAGCTCCTTCAGCGCCTCCTGGATCCGGCGCTGCTTCTCCGCGCGGAACCGCGCCACCCAGTCGACATGCGGCCGCCCGAGGTAGTGATCGAGAAGCTCATACATGAGTCCGCGGATGATCTCGCCGTCCTCGCTGTTGATCTCGATCGAGAAACCGACGTGCTTCTCCGGGATCAGGACCACCGCGGTGAGGAAGCCGAATACCGCCCCGCCGTGCCAGATGATCTTCGTACCACCGTACTCCGTGACGTCCCAGCCGAGCGCGTAAGCATTGAACATCGGCTCGGTGGCTCTGAGCGGCGGCGGCAGCGCATGGATCGGCTCGAGCACCACCGGTGTCCACATCTGCTCGTGCGCCGCCTCGGAGAACAGCCGCCCGGACTGCCCCGGCAGCCGCCCGCCGTCGAGCTGGATCTGAAGCCAGCGCGCCATGTCGTTTGCGCTCACGGTGAGCCCGCCGGCCGGGGCGCCGTTGCGTCCGAGCTCGTCGCGTTCGTTCAGCATGATCTGCGTGCCGACACCGCGCATGCCACCGTCGAGACGCGCGTGCGGGTAGGCGCGATCCACGTCGGCGAAGCGCTCCGGCTCGTCGGTCGTCGAGTGCAGCATTCCCGCCGGCTTGAGCACGCGCTCGGCGACGAATTTCTCCCAGGTCTCACCCGTCACCGCCTCGATGAGCTGCCCGGCCACCATGTAGAGCACGTTGTCGTAGGCGAAGCCGTACCTGAAGCTCGTGTGGGGCTTCAGGTACCGGAGCCGCCGCACTGACTCGGTGCGCGTGAGGTTGGTGCGCGGCACGAACAGCAGATCCCCCTCTCCCAGACCGAGGCCGCTGCGATGCACGAGCAGGTCGCGGATCGTGATCTCGCGCGTGACCCAGGGGTCGTACATCTGGAACCCTGGCAGGTGATCGATGACGCGATCGTCCCAGCCGATCTTGCCTTCATCGACGAGGATTCCGAGCGCGGCGACCGTGAAGGCCTTGCCGGTCGAGCCCGTGGGGAAGATGGTGTCGGCATCCACCCGCTCGCTGCCGCCGACAGCCCGCAGGCCGAACCCCCCGGCGAAGGTCACGCGGTCGTCTTCGACGATCGCGATCGCCATGCCGGGCACGCCGACCTCTTTGCGCGCCGCCTCGACGCGCCGCTCGAAGTCCTGCGGCGGTGCCGCGTGCGCAACTGCGGTCACGAGGCACACGGCCGCCGCCGCGGCCATGATCCTGATCTTCGTCATGCGATTCCCTCCCGCGCCACCGTGCCGGTCGTCAGCCGCGCGATGCCGACGGTCATGAGCGGCAGTACGTAAACCAGCAGAAAGGCCGCCGCGAGCAGCCGATAACCGCGGGCGATGAGCGTCACCAGCCCGAAGTGCTCGGCGAGCAGCATGCAGACGGTGAGAGTGACCAGCGCGATTCCGAGTCGGGCCCGGCGCCTGAGCTCCGTCCCGCGCCGGCGATGCCAGGCATTGCCGATGCGCTCGTTCAAGGCGTGCACCGCGCCCGTGCCGCTCTCCAGGAGCGCGCCGAAGATCATGAGCTGAAAGAGGTAGCGGAACGCCGGCAGGTCGAGACGCTGCAGCAGGAAGTCCGACGGCAGCGTGGCGGCACCGATCTGCGGGTAGTAGGCCATCATGCAGGCGAAGAACATTACTGCGGGCAGCATCGCGAGCGGCCCCGCGACGATGCCGGCCACCACCGCGTCCCGGGTGCTGGTGAGGTGCCTGAGCACCGGCAGGATCACGACGGCCCCGACGATGTTGTAGCTCGCATAGGTGACCCCGCCCGCCACCCAGCCGTGCATGGGCGCGGGTGCGGCGAACCCCTGCGCGATCCGCCCGCCGAAGCGAGTAAGCGCGAGCAGCAGGAAGAGCGCGTAGACCCCATAGAGGAGGAACGACACGTAAGTAAAGAGCCGCTCGACCGACGGCGTCCCGTAAGCGGTCACGAGCGCGATCGCGACCATGAGCGCCAGCGTGCCGACGAGGGTTGGAAGCCCGAGTGTTGCCGCGCCGATCGCGCCGGCCGCCGCGCCGAACACCGCGAGGATCAGCACGACGAACAGCACATACGCCACCTCGAACGCCACCCAGCCGGGTCCGAGGAGCGAGCGCACGAATGTCAGGTAGTCGCGTGCGCCGCTGGCGCGCGCGAACAGGAACGTCGCGACGCACACTGCGCTCCAGATCACGGTGGCGAGCGCCATCGCAGCGATCCCGCCCCACGGTCCACTCGGCAGAAAGAACTCCGCGAGCTCACGGCCGGTCGCGTAGCCGCCGCCGATGACCACCGCCTTGAAGCCAAGTCCGGGCAGAATGAAGCGCTGGAAGCGGGACGGCATCACTCCGCCGACGGGCCGCCCCACACCGCCTCGTCGCACCAGATCCTGCCGTCGGTGTAGCGCACGGCGCGCTCGCGATCGTGCTTGAGGAAAGTCGGCCCATCGAGATCGACCACGTCGCAGAGCTGCCCGAGCACGAAGGCGGGCGCCATCGCGAGACTCGTCCCCATCATGTTACCCACCATCACCTTGAGCCCGAGCCGGCGCGCCTCGTGCGCCATCGCGAGTCCCTCGGTGAGCCCGCCGCACTTGTCGAGCTTGACGTTGACCACGTCGAAGCGTCCGACGAGGCCGGGCACGTCGCTCAAAGAGAGAGCGCTCTCGTCGGCGGCGATCGGGATGGGCGAGTCGATCTTCTCCAGTCCCGCTTCACGACCGCGCGCCACCGGCTGCTCGATGAGCTCGACGCCCGCCTCGCGCAGCATGCCGATGAGCTGCGGCAGCGCCTCGACGGTGTATCCCTGGTTGGCGTCGACCCCGATCCAGACCTCAGGGCGCGCCGCGCGCACCGCGGCGACTCGCGCTGAGTCGAGCCCGAAGTCTCCCGTCAGCTTCAACTTCAGCGCGCGCGCTTGGGCGTAACGGCGCGCACCCGCCGCCATGACCTCGGGCGGCTCCGCGCCGAGGGTGAAGGTCGTCACCAGGGGCTCAGGCTTCCGGACCCCCGCGAGCGCCCACACCGGCCGGCCGGCACGCTGTGCTTCCAGCTCCCACAGTGCGCAGTCGAGCGCGTTGCGCGCGCCGCCCGGCGGAAAGAGCCGCTGGAGCGCCGCCCGATCGATGCCGCGCTCGATCACGGCGCGCTTGGCCTCGATGTCCACCGCCATGCGATCGACCAGGTCATCGAGATAGAACACCCCCGAGGCCTCGCCCCGGCCGCGGTGTACGCCGTCGTCCAGCGTCACGACGACCGCGTCCTGGTGCTCGAACACGAAGCCGGTGATGCGGAACGGCGCCGAGAACTCGAGCTTCTCGACCGCGACGGTGAGTCGGAGCCCGGGCATCAGTACTGGATCCCGAGGTGCAGCAGCCTGAACTCGAGTCCGACCCACAGCGTCGTGAGCGCGGCGATGACCAGCACGACGCTCCAGACTTTCGCCGGCCAGCGGCGCTGTCCGCGCCACACGGCCGCGAGATTCCACAGCATGAGCGCGAGCCCGCCCCACAACGCCACGATGCTCAGCAGCTGCGCCAGGATCAGGAGCGGATCGAGCCGCCCGCCAAGAGTCCCGGTGTCATGCAGGACCAGGGCGATGAACAGCCCCCACAGGCCGAGCGCTGCGACGACGGCCAGCGAGCCGATCCGGCTCCAGCGATAGGCACTCATCGAGCCCGCATCGAGGGCGAGCGGCGTCTGGTAGCGACGGCGCACGATGACGGCCACGGGCCACAGCAGCACGGTGAGGAGCAGCGCTGCGAAGCTCGCAAGCAGCAGCGGCATCAGCCAGCTGCTGTTGGCATACCACGGTACGCGGTCGAACACCATGAAGGGCGAGAGCTCGTTGAAGCTGAAGCGCACGGGCTTGTCATCCACCAGCTTCGCGGATGCAAGATCATGTCCCTCGACATCCTGCCACACGAAGGGCGCGATCTCGACCCAGTGCCGCGGCTTGCCATTGGGTCCCGGGAAGGGCAGCACCAGCTCGCCTTTCTTGTTGGCCCCCACCTTGGTCTGGCCGATGAAGCCGATCGCCTTCAGAAAGCTGCTTTCCGAGCCCCGCGAGACCTGCCACGAACCGCTCATGAGCGCCGCGTGCTCCGCCTGCGTCTTCTCGCCCACCTGCTCGGTCACCGGATGCGGCACGGCGGCCGGGAAGTAGCGGTCGGCGAAGTCCTGGAACAGGACGTTACGGAGCGTCCCCGCCGCGCCGTCCTTCCCGAGGCTGTTGAAGGACATGTAGAGACCGGTGTTGTCCTTGAGGAAGAGATGGAGCGAAGTGTGGAACCAGTCGGTGTCGCCCAGGTGCGCGATCACCTCGCGGCCGTTGATGTTGGTCTCGAAGAAGCCGAGCTCCATGCGATCGAGCCGCGGCAGGATGGTCAGCGGACTGTTGTGCATCTGTTCGGCAATCGCGGCGGAGAGAATACGGTTACCGTGATATTCGCCGTCCTGCAGATGCGCGATCATGAAGTGCGTCATGTCATCGGCGCTGGCCGACAACGAGCCGGCCGGCGCTGGACGGATGTACTCGAAGGGCTGCGCCTCGCCGGAGGCCACCCGGTAGCCCTTGGACATGAGCGGCTCGAGCGCGGCGGGCAGCGGCTGACGGAAGCTCGAGTGCTTCATGTCGAGCGGCTCGAAGATGTGTTTCTCGATGTAGGAGTAGAAAGATTCGCCCGAGACGCGCTCGACGATGTAGCCGGCAAGCGATGCGCCGTAGTTGGAATAGGCGGGCGTCGTGCCGGGGGCAAAGATGCGCTCGGGCACACTCTCCTTGAGCAGCTGCTCGTAGCTCGGCAGGTCGTTCTTCGCGGAGATGATGCCGCGGGCGTGCTCCTCGAACCCGGCGGTGTGCTGCATGAGGTTTCGCATGGTGATCGGCTTGCCGTCGCGGCCGGTAACCTTGAAGTCAAGGTACTGGTTGATGTCGGCATCCAGATCGATCTTGCCCGCCTCGACCTGCTGCATGACCGCGGTCCAGGTGAGCAGCTTGGTCACCGAGCCGGGACGGAACAGCGTTAGCTTCGGATCGACCGGCGTGCGCTTCTCGACATCCGAGAAACCGTAACCGCGCTCGGTGACGACCGCGCCGTCCTTGACGATTGCGACCACTGCGCCGGCGATGTCACCGGTCTTCAGCGCATACGGCAGATAGCCGTCGAGCCAGGCGTTGGCATCCTCGGCGGTCAGCGCGACGCCCTGCGCGGGCACCGCGGGTACCGCGGGCCGCGCGGGCGCGGCGGGCTGCTCCGCTGCCTGCGGCGTGGATGTCTGCTGCGGGAGGCTCTTCTGGGTCGGTGCCGGTGCGGGTCCTTGCGCCTGCGCGACCGCAGAAGTCAACGTCGCGGCGGCAAGCACGGCCAGAAGCGTTTTTGTGTTCACGATTGCTTTCCTTCTGCCCGATCTCAGGCCAGGCATGAGTCGACCAGTCGTTCGAATTCGCGCCCCGGGCGCATCGGGTCCGCCACCGGCAGCCTCAACTGGCCGCTTTCGCGCGCCAGGAGATCCCGCGCCTCGATGGGATTGAGGTGCGAGGTGTTGAGCGAGACGCCTGCGCAGCGGATCGCCGGATTGGTGCGGCGTCCGAGCAGCGCGGTGAGCTCGATCGTCTCGGCGATGCTCGGTATTCGATAGTCCGGGTAGCCGAGCACACGCTCGCGTCCGGGTTGGTGACAGACCACGAACACATCCGGCTGGCTGCCGTGCAGGAGCCCGAGCGACACTCCTGCGTAGGCCGGATGCAAGAGCGACCCCTGACCTTCGATCACGTCCCAGTGGTCGGCGGCGGCGTCCGGACTCAGCATCTCGGCGGCTCCCGCCTCGAAATCCGCCACCACGGCATCCATCGGCATGCCGCCGCCAGCGATCAGGATCCCGGTTTGGCCGGTGGCGCGGAAATCAACCGCGCGACCGCGCGCGGCGAGAGCTCGGGCCAGGGCGAGCGCCGTGTACTTCTTTCCGAGCGCGCAGTCGGTGCCCACGGTGAGCAGGCGCTTGCCGGTGCGCTTGCGCCCGGTGGCGATCGGGATGTTCGGCGGCGGCACGCGCACATCGATCAGGGCGCGGCCACAGCGCGCGGCCGCGGTCGCGAGGCGTGGCACGTCGGCGAGCTTGGCGTGCAGGCCGCTCACGAGGTCGAGCCCCGCTTCCAGCGCTTCCACGAGTAGCGGCACCCATCGCTCGCCGATGATCCCGCCCACGTTGGCGACGCCGATGACGAGGCCACGTGCGCCGCGGGCCCGCGCCTCGCGCGGCGTGAGGCGCGGCAGCCCCGTCGACACGGTCGCCTCGGCACACGCCCACTCACCGACGCAGCGCTCGGGTATCCAGTCGCGCAGCCCGAACGCCGTCTTGGTAAAAGCGGGCTCGGTGGCGTCGCCGAGGAACAGCAGATAGGGAGAAGGCAACGGATGGAGTTTCTCCGACGGGCGCGCCGAGGCGTTCACTGCCGGCTCGCTCCAGCGCCGCGCTCCTCGAGATGCCGCTCGAAGTAAAGATCCGCGGCCTGGTAGAAGCGCATCCACGAAGCATAGCGGGACAGATTGTGAATCTCATTCGGCAAGATCATCTCGTCGTGGTCGATGTGATGCGCGCGCAGCGCTTCGATGAGCTCGGCCGATTGGCTGAATGGCACGTCGCGGTCGTCATCGGCCTGGACGACGAGCACCGGCGATTTCCACGCCTCTATCGTCGCACTGGGCGAGGACTCGAGCGCGAGGCGGGTCGCCTCGGGGCTCGCGGCGGCCGCGCCGATCGCCTTGAGGAACGTGGCCCAGTTGTAAAGCCCGGCGTAGTCCACACCGGCCGCAATGTCCGCCGAGGCGCGCGCCAGGCCGAGCGCCGTCATCAGTCCGCCGTAGCTGCCGCCCCAGATGCCGATCCGGTGCGCATCGACATCCTGGCGCCCCTTCAGGTACGCGATGGCGCCGAGAAGGTCGTTGAGCTCGCTTCCGCCCCCCGCGGCCGCTCCCGGTGCCTCGCGGAAGTCGAGTCCATAGCCGGTGCCGCCGCGATAGTTGACGGAGAGCACGAGGTAGCCTTCCGAGACGAAATACTGGTTGAGCGCATACATGAAGCTGTAAGCGTCCATGGGGTGGAAGCCGAGAAGCATCTCTCGCTCCGGCCCGCCGTGGAAGAAGAGGATCGCCGCATGCCTCCCGGAGGCCTCGGGGCGTGGCACAAGGATCTGGCCGTACGCCGTCTGGCCGTCGCTCGCGGAGAAGGTCACGCTCTCGGGTGCGACGAGCTGCGCTTGCGGAAAGGACTGGGGCAGACTCCCGGGCGCGAGCGGCTGCCAGCGCCCGCCCGCGAGCATCACCGGCTCGAGCGGCCGCGTCGCGTCGCTCTTGAGCGCATAGAGCGTACCGTCGGCGCTCATCTGCGGCGCATCCTCGATGGCGGAGTCGCTGCCCGCAAGCGCCGGGGGGCCGTGGTCCGGATCGACGGACCAGACGTGGAGGCGATCCCGGTCGTCCTGGTTCGAGGAGTAGACGATGCGGGAGCGATCGGGACTGAGCGCCAGGTGAGCGATCTCGAAGGATCCCGAGGTGACGGCGAGCGCCGTTCCGCCGCCTGCCGCGACCGCGTAGAGCTGCAGCCAGCCGGTTTTCTCCCAGGGAAACACCAGCCGGTCGTGCTGCGTCCACAAAAGATTCTGCTCCGACTGCGTCGGCTGAAAGACGCTGCCCGCGCCGGCATCGGCGACCCAGACCCGCTTAGCCGTGCCCGTCTGCGCGTCGGCGACCCAGATCGACCACGGCTGCCCGCTGCGGCGGGTCACGAAGATCGGAACATCCTCCGTGGGCACCCGAATGAAGGCGACCTCGGACCCGGAAGGCGAAAATGTCGGCGAGCCGTCCTGATCGAGACTGGGGCTCATCCACGTGATGTGCCGGGTCCCGAAGTCGTAGACGCCGATCAGGCTGTGTTGCGCCCGGGCGCTCACGAACGCGAGCTTTCGGCCATCGGGTGAGAACGTCACGGATGCCACCTGCCCCTCGTCGACGAGCAGGGTCTGCGGTGCGCTCGCGCCCTCGGTGGGGTAGGACCAGAGGCGTGCGCCGTCGGCGAAGACGACACGGCTGCCGTCTGGCGAGAATGCCGCGGCGTGCCCCGCATGCAGCATGCGGGCAGCTCCGCCGGCGCTCGGCACGAGCCAGACCTCCCGCGGCGTGGGTCCATCGACCGAGCTGTCAGTGTTGGCCGGGCGCTCGTCTTCGAGGGATGCTCCGCGCGTGAAGGCAAGCAGCCGCGCATCCGCCGACCAGACGAGCTCGCCGATGGCGAAGCCGTCGTCCCCGGTGAAGGTCGTGACCGCCCGGCCTCTCATACCGTGGGCGGCGTCGGCGACCCAGACGTTGCGGCAGCCGCGGTCATCGAACACCCATGCGACCGCCTTGTCGCGGCTCGCGGCGACCAGCGACGACGGAAAGGGCGCCTGCATCACCTGTTCGATGGAGAAGGCCGCCGGATGCGCAGCGAGTGGATCGCCGTGCAGACCGAGGCCGGCGAAGCCAGCGGCGCCGGCGAGCAGGCGCGCGAGTCGCGGCATCAGAATCGCAGCGTCGCGGTCGCGCCGAGCGTACGCGGCTGAATGTAGCCGAGCGCGCCCCCGAAGTTCGGGGTACCCGAGTTGACGTAGTAGGTGATGCCGCGGGTGTCGCCCACGTTCTTGCAGTACAGCTCGAACGTCCAGCGACCGCTCTCGAGCCCGGCGCGCAGGTTGACCGTGTTATAGCTCGGCAGGTCGGGGCGTGGCTCCGGCTCGAACGCGCCGGTTGCACCGGGAGTGGCGGCGAAATCGTTGAAGCGCGAACCGATATAGCTCCAGGTTGCGCCCGCGAACGCGTCGTAGTCACTGAACGCACGCCACGTGTAGGCCCCATCCAGCGACGTGCTCCATTTCGGCACGTACGGCAATTGATCGCCATCGTTGCCGCCGGCATCGGGCGCCGCCGAGGTCAGGTAGGCGTCGACGTACGCACCGGTGAGCGTGAAGGTCAGGCCGGTGACTGGAGTCAGCCCGAGCGTCCATTCCAAACCCTTGGTGCGCGCCGTGCCGCCGTTGGCGTTGATGCCGTACCCCGGCGTCCCCGGCGACTCGATGAACTCAAACAGCTGGATCCGCCTCCAATCGACGAGGAACGCGTCGACATCGACGGACAGACGCTTGTCGAGCAGGTCCGAGCGTATGCCGAGCTCGTAGTTCGTCGTGCTGTCGGCCTGATAACTTCTCTGGACGCTTGGTGGCGCGTTCGGCGGCAGGTCGTTCGGGCCGCCCGGCCGGTATCCGGTCGCGATCCGCCCGTACACCATGGTGTCGCTGCTTACGTGCCAGCGCGGCGCAACCGAGTACGTGAAATCGGTGTCGGTCGAGTCGCCGGTAGTGACCATCGGAGGACTCGGGGGGCTCGCCAGCAGCAGGCCGGTGATGGACTCGCTGGAGGACTGCTTGTTCTCGGACCAGCGGCCGCCGAAGCCGAGGTCAAACTGCGGATTGAAGTGGTAGGTCAGCTCGGCAAAGCCGGCCCACTCGCGGTACAGGGCGTCGAGGGAAGGGCTCTCGAGCGACTGCAGAGGAGCGAACACATCGGTCGGGATGTAGAAGACCGGCAGCGTCTGGGCGAGCGTCGAGGACTCGCGCGTGTAGAACGCACCCACCTGCCACTCGAGAGTCTGCCCGGCCGAAGAGGCAAGACGAAACTCCTGGGTCCACTTCTTGACGTCGATCGACTCGGTCTCGGCGAGGCCAGCGACGCCGGTCGCCCCGGCAGGGAGCGGGGGCGGGATGAGTGGCAGGACGCTGGTCGCGAGATCGCCGTACGTGCCCGCCGCAGGCACACCCGGCGCGAGCGCGGTCGAGGTTACGTCAGAGAGGCCGTTCTCCTCGGTCGTCCCGTAGCTCGTGATCGAGGTGAAGGTCCCCCAGCCGACATTCCAGTTGAGGGTGCCACTGTAGATGCGGTAGTCGAAGTCGGTCGGCTCATTGATGAAACGCTGCTGGTTGAAGTTGCCGTTCTGCGGCTCGAGCTGATTGGCCGGCGGCGTCAGCAGCAAATCTCCTGCTCCGACCACATCGGTGTAGGGCGTCCCGTCGGTGTGCAGGTCCTGACCGAAGGCATTCAGCCGTATCGAAAGGTTGTCGGTAAAGTTGACCAGCAGCGCTGCACGCACGCCGCCTTGATAGCCACGATTGATGTTGTTCTCTCCGAGCGACGGATCGTCGATGTAACCGGGCAACCCCTCGTAGTAGCCGCTCAGGCGAAATGCGGCGCGATCACCGATCGGCAGGTTGATCATGCCCTTCCCGGACCCCGCGCCGTCGCCGTGCGCGACATCTTCGCCCCCCACCTGAACTGCCGCGGCAGCCTGCGTCGGGTCGGGCGGGTTGGTGACGTACTTGAGAAGACCGCCCTCACTGCCGGCGCCGTACAGGGTCCCCTGAGGGCCGCGCAGCACCTCGACACGCTGCAAGTCCCAGGTGTCGAAATCACCGCTGAAACCAAAGCCGTTGGCGAGCGCGTTGCTCGAGCCGAAGGGCGTATCGTCGATGTAGGTGGTCACCGTCGA
>Ga0209274_10000726_pt1 | contig 18156 bp, 10 predicted proteins | sample HubBroMetageREF1_FD_188343 | JGI IMG/M metagenome (GOLD analysis project Ga0209274, IMG submission 188343) | Reference soil microbial communities from the Hubbard Brook experimental Forest, New Hampshire, USA - Hubbard Brook CCASE Soil... | ecosystem: Environmental > Terrestrial > Soil >...
GCGCTCTCTACGAGAGGGTGATCGCCGCTACGGCAGACCCGTCGCGCCGCACGGAGCTCCTCTCCGAGGTCGCGGTGGTGGCAGAGGAGATTACCGGCGATCGCCCCAAGGCCATCGAGTACTACGAGCGGATCCTGGAACTCGATCCGCTCCACGAATCCGCCATTCGGTCTCTCGATGCCCTCTACGTGGCCCAACAGCACTTCGACCGGCTCGCTCGGCTTCTCGAGCGCTGGCTCCAGCACTCCGAAGGCGACCCGAGGCTCGACCTGCAGCTGCGTCTCGGGACGCTCTTGTTCTCTCGGTTGGGAGACGCAGGAGCTGCGCTGTCTTACCTCGAGCAAGTCTTGCGCGAGAGGCCTTCGGCGACCGAGGCCCGTCAGATCGTCGAGAAGATCCTCGATATTCCGGAGCTGCGCTCGCGCGCCGCGATCGTTCTCGAATCCGTGTACGCCGATCGCGACGAGGTCGACGACCTCGTGCGGGTGCTCGAGATCCACCTGGAGTTTGCCGCGGGGTCCGACGAACGGCGCGACATCCTGCGGCGCGTGGCCCAGCTGCGCGACGAACGCCTGCGCGACGACGCGGGGGCGCTCGACGCGTTCGGGCGACTCTTGCCCCTTGACCCCGACGATGCCGCGGCCCGAACCCGCTTGCTCGAAATTGCAAAGCGCCTGGAGGCTCACGAACGCGTAGCCGGCGTCCTGACCGCGACGGCGGGCGCCGCCGAGGCGCCCCTGCCTCGAGCGGAGATCCTGATGGATCTCGCACGGCTGTACGAAAATCAGCTGGGGGATGCGTCTCGCGCGGAAGCCGCGTATCGGCAGGTCTTGCAGCTCGCGCCCACCGACGCGTCGATAGCGCTTCCTGCATGTCGATCCCTCGATCGCCTCTATCTCCGGGGCGACGGTCGGCAACTTCGCGAAATTCTCCAGATCGAGATCGCGCTCGAGGACGACGTCGAAGCCAAGCGACTGCTGCAGGCTCGGTTGGGAGAGCTGTGTGAAGTCGTTCTGGGCGATCCTGTCGGTGCCATCGAGCCCTGGCGCGAGAGGCTGGACGACGATGTCGGCGACATCGAAGCGCTTGCCGCTCTGGATCGGCTTTACGAGCGCACGCAAAAGTGGCGAGAGCTCGTCGAGATTCTGCGCGCGCGCGAGCGGCAGGTGGCCGACACGTCCGCGCGGCGCGGGCTCTTGGGCCGCATCGCGACGACGTTGGCGGACCGGCTGGCGGACATCGACGAAGCCATCTTGGCGTACCGCGTGGTGATGGATGAATTTGGCGCCGACCGTGGCTCGCTTTCGTCGCTCGCGATGCTCTACGAGACCGCTGACCGCTGGGGTGAGCTCGCCGACACCCTGGAAGCAGATCTCGGGTTGACCGAATCGGCGGCCGACAAGCTGGCTGTCTTGGTCAGGCTGGGCGATGTACGCCACCGGAAGCTCGCGGACGTGCCGGGTGCCATCGAGGCCTACAGTCAGGCGCTCACGATCGATGCGTCGCATGCGGCCTGCCGCGCGGCATTGGAGGCCATGCTCGACGAGCCCACGGCGCGCCGTGAGGCCGCCGGAATTCTGCGCCCTCTCTACGAGAACGACGGGCAACACGAGAAGATGCTCCGCGTGCTCGAGATAGGCGTCGAGTGCGCGGATTCGGTGACGGACCGGCTGGCGATGCTGGCGCAAGCGGCACGGGTGGCTGAAGACCAACTTGGAGACCCTGGCCGGGCCTTCTCCTTCGTCGCACGCGGTCTGCGCGAAGCGGTCGCCGAGCCCGACCTCCCCCGGTGGATCGAGCACGCCGAAAGGCTGGCGTCAGCCTCCGGGAAGCACGTGGAGCTCGTCGGGCTCCTGCGCTTGGCGGTCGACGAGATGGTGGACGGCGACCTGCAACTGGAGGTCGTGCTCCGGATCGCGGAGGTTTCGCGGTCTCGGCTCGGAGAGACGGCACTCGCGAAGCAGTACTACGCGCGTGCGCTCGACCTTCGGGGCGACGACGCCCGTGCTCTCGAGGCGCTGGAATCGCTTTACGAGGAAACGCAAGACTTCGCATCGCTGCTCGAAATCCTTCGTCGTCGTGCGGACGGCGCATCCACAGAAGACGGGCGCAAAGCGCTGCTTTTCAAGCAGGCTCGCATCTGCGACGAGAAGCTTGGAGACGCCCGTGCGGCGATCGGAGTCTACGAGGAGATTCTCGACCTTGGTGCGGATGCTCAAGCCGTGCAGGCGCTGGAGCGTCTGTACGCGTTGGCCGAGCAGTGGGAGCATCTCGTCTCGCTCTACGAGCGGCAGATCGCAGCGCCCGGAGCGTCGAACGAGCGCAAGGCCGCGCTTCATCATGCGCTTGGCACGGTGGTTGAAAAGAGGACCGGTGATGTCGACCGCGCGTTCGACGAGTACGCCACGGCGCTATCGTTCGACTCGCGTCACCCGCAGACCGTGGCGTCTTTGGAAGCATTGATGGCACAACGCCGGCACGCGGCCCGTGCAGCGACGATGCTCGAGCCCGTATACCTCGCGCGCCTCGACTGGCGACGCGTGATGGCGACACTCGAGGCGCGTCTCGACGTCAGTCAGGATCCAGATGAACGCCGCGGAATCTTGCGACGTCTTTCGAAGCTGCGCGAGGAGCAGGAAGAAAACTATGGTGCGGCCCTGGAAACCGCGGCCAAGCTGCTCGCCGAGGACCTGACCGATGAGACCACTTGGGCAGAGCTCGAGCGTCTAGCCCGCGTGGCCAACGCCGAAGCTCGCCTCGCGGAGATCTACGCGGTCGCGCTCGAGCACGTTGCCGTCGACGAGCCCGCCACTGCGAAGCTCGCGCAGCGTACTGGAGAGCTCCTCGAGGCGGGTGGAGATGGCGAGCGAGCCCTGAGCTTCTATCGCCGTTCCTATGGATTCGATCCACAGCAAGGGGGCGAGAGCTTTGCTGCCATCGATCGGCTGCTCTCTTCCGCCGGGCGTTCCTCGGCCCGCGTGGACCTCTACCGCGACGCGCTTGACTACAAGCACGATCCGGCCGAGCGGCTGGACGTCCTTCACACCATCGCGCGACTTCAGGAGAAGGATCTCCAAGACCCATCCGGCGCCATCGAGAGCTATCGCGCGGCCCTAGACGTCGACGACGCGGACGCCGTGTCTCTCGACGCACTTTCAGGCCTCTATTCGCGGAGCGAGCGTTGGCACGACCTCGCCGAACTGACCCGGCGGAGAGCGGAGCAAAGCGTCGTGCCCGATGAGCAAGCACGCTTTCGCTTCGAGCTTGCCAACCTGCTCATCGGCCGGCTGGGGGAGACTTCCGCCGGAATCGATGAGCTGCAGGCGGTCGTCGAGCTCGCACCGCCCAATCCAGACGGGATCGGCGCTCACGTTGTCGAAGCGCTCGAGCCACTGCTTCGTATCGCGGAGCAGAAAGCACGAATCATCGAAATTCTGCGACCGATCTATGAAAAATGGGACGCCTGGCGGCGCTTGGTGACGCTCAACGACGAGCGTCTTTCGATCGCGACCGACGCTGCGGAGAGAGTTTCCATCCTGCGCGAGAGCGCATCGCTTTGGGAGGATCGTGGGCGGGACGCGCCCCGGGCTTTCGATGCGATGGCGGCCGCATGGACGCTCGATCCAGAGGACGGGCACGCGCGTGAGCAGCTGGATCGCCTCGCCGAGATTACCGAACGTTGGGACGACTTGGGGGAGGCGTACGAAGTCGCGATTGCGAAAACCGAGGGCCTGACGCGGCGAGAGATTCTCACCGCCGTGGCTCGTTTGCACGATCGACGGCGTGACGATCCCCGCAGGGCGCTCGATGCCTATGAGCGACTCTTCGCGGTTGACGAGACCGACATCGAGCCGCTCGACGCGATGGAGCCGCTGGCCACGCTTCTCAGCGATTGGTCGACGCTCGTTCGCGTTCTCACGAAGAAGGCAGACCTTCTCGGCGACGACGAGGCTCGGGCATCGACTTGGCGCCGTATCGGCGAAGCAAAGCGCGACATGCTCGACGACCCGGACGGGGCCGTGGCGGCCTACGAACGCGCCCTGGAGCTCGAGCCCACGAGCGCTCTCACTCTTGACTATCTTCTCGACCTTCTTGAGGCAAAGAGAGGTTCCTCCCGCACCGTCGAGCTCTACCGACGGCGCATCGAGCTTTGCGGCGAGGACGAGAGTGCGCTCCGCTTCGACCTGCTCGTTCGGGCCTCGAAGCACTTCGAACGAGATCTGTCGAATCGAGCCGAGGCCATCGAATGCCTCGTACAAGCGCTGCTCATCCGCCCCGAGAATTCGGATGCGCTCGCCCGCTTGGGCGTTCTCTACGCGGAAGAGCGGCTGTGGCCGGAGCTCCTCGACAATCTCAAAGCGCAAACCCACCTGACGGCAGACGTGGCAACGCGGGTCGCCCTGAAGAAACGGATCGCCTCGCTTCACGCCGTCGAGCTGCACGATCCACAGGCCGCTCTCGACGCCTACCGTGACGTGTTGGCTTCCGGATTCGACGCGGAAGCGGTCGCCGCGATACGTGCGATCGGAGAGACGCGAGACGATCTGCGCAGCGATGCAGCCGACGCGCTCGAGCCGGTGCTCCGAGCCGCAGGGCACTACGCCGACGTGGTAGCCGTGCTCGAGCTGAGGTTGCGCGCGCAGTCGGATCCCGAGCAGCGTGGCCGTACGCTCCGAGCCGTGGCCGACGTCGCGGAGAACGCGCTCGGCGATCTTGACCGCGCACACTCCGTGCTCATTCGAGCGCTCGCGGAAGAGCCCCAAGATCCGGCGCTGCACGCGCAGCTCGAGCGTCTTGCCGAGCGACTCGGCCGGCCCGGCTGGGAGCGCTATGCGGATGCACTGCAGGAGCGCGCGGGGGCCATTTTCGATGCGAGTCTCGGGGCCGATCTTTTTTCGCGACTGGGTCGAATTGCCGACGAGAAACTCGACGATTCGAAGCGAGCGGCGGACGCCTACCAGGCGGCGGCCGAGCGAACGGGGGACGACCGCACCGTGCTCTCTGCTCTCGATCGGCTGCTCGTCCGGCTGGGCGATTCCCGTCGGTTGGCGGATGTTTTGGAGCGGCAAGTGGCCGTTGAAGGCGATCCGCGCCCGCAGGCCGACCTCCTCTATCGTCTCGGGGACCTGCAGATTCGCGAGTTCGGGCAAAAGGCCCAAGGGCTGGCGACTCTGCGGCAGGCGCTTGAGCGCGCTCCCGACGAGGCGCGGTCCCAGCGCGCGGTGACGCTTCTCCTCGAGGACGATGCGCTCTTCGAAGATGCATTCGACATCCTGTCGACAGCGTATCGAGCTCTTGGCAACGGTACGGAGGTCGCCAAGCTATTCGCGCGTCGTGTCGAGCGGGCCGCGACCGCGCGCGATCGCATTCAGGCGCGCCTCGATCTCGCGCGCACGCTCGAGGAGCTGACCGGCGACCGACGCGGGGCGCAGCGTGCCGTCGAGGCTGCGCTCCAAGAGGATCCAAATGACAGCGACTCGCTGCGCGCGCTGGAGAGGTTGGCCGAGGCCAACGGCGAGTGGGCCTCGGCCGCCGAAACACTCGCGAGCGCTCTCGGAACGAATCACGATGTTCCCGCGATCACGCGATCGGAGCTGTGGGTGCGGCTGGCCAGGTGGAGGTTGGCAAAGCTCGGGGACGCCGGGCGCGCTGAGGAGGCCCTCGAGCGAGCCCTAGGCCTCGATCCCGAGAATCTGACGATTTTGCGCGATCTCGAGACCATTCGGCAGGCGCCCGGGCGTGAACGGGATCTCGTCCGCACGCTGCGCGCACGTGCCCGTCTGGAGTCCGACATTGCGATCAAGCGCGATCTTCTGCGCAAAGCCAAATCGATCGCGGAGGGCTCGCTTGGGGATCGCGAGCTGGCGGAGGCGGCGCTTCGCGATCTGGTTGCCGAAGACGAGGGTGACATTTGGGCCTACGAGGAGCTGACGAAGCTTCGAGCGACAGCGGGGGATGACGCGGAAGTCGTGCGCCTGCTTCTTCGCCGAGCCGAGCTTGCGGACGACGGTGCGACCGCCGTGGCGCTCAAGCACGAAGCCGCGGGCGTCCTCGGGTCCAAGCTCGGCGACGAAAAGCGCGCCATCGCACTCTTCGAGGAGATTCTCGACGCGGATCCCGAGGACGCGCGAGCGGCTGCGGCCCTTCGCTCTCTCTATGGCAAAGCGGGTCGCGACAAGGACCTGGCCAGGCTTCTTGTGCGCTTGATCGAAGTCGTCGCGGGCCCGGAGGCGCGCACCGAGCTGCGTCTCGACCTGGCCAGGCTTCAAGCGGATCGCTTTCGTGCGCCCGTCGATGCAATCGAAACGCTGCGTCTGATTCTGGAGGAGGCCCCAGCGCACCCGGGCGCCGTGCTTGCCCTGTCTCAACTCTACGAGAAGACAGGCCGCGACGCGGATCTGGCCGACCTCGTGAAGGCTCAGCTCGATGCCGCGCGTTCGGCGGGAAACGTTTCGGCCGAGATCGCTCTACTCGTTCGCCTCGGCGAGATGAGCGAGGGCCGTCTCGGCGATCTGACGGCGGCGCAGGAGGCGTACGCGCAGGTGCTGGAGCGAGACCCCACGCATCGGGCGACCCTCGAGGCGCTCGCGCGAATTGCCGAGCACCGATCGGACTGGGAGCGGGCGGGCGCGGCGCTCGCAAAGCTCTTGACGCTATCGACGGGCCCGGGCGGGGTTGCGATCGCTCTCAAGCTCGCCGACGCACGCGAGAAACTTGGTGACGCTCCTGGAGCCGAAGTGGCGCTCCAGCAGGGCCTCGCGCTCGATCCGGCAAATGCCGACTTGCGCGCGATGTTGCGCGCGCGGTGGGAGCGTTCCGGTCGATGGTCCGAGCTGGCCGATCTCTTGATCGGGGATGCCGACCTCATCGCGGCGGCAAATCCCGACGTCCAGGCCTCGGCCCAGAAACCGCAGGTCGCTGCAGCGCCGCCCGTACAAAGCGGCTCGTTGGCCCCGGCCCCCGCTGTGCCGCCCGCCATCCTGCAGCAGGTAAAACTTCTGAGGGCGGCGGCGGACATCCAGATGGCCCGGCAGAGTGCGCCGGAGCGTGCCGTGACAACGCTCGAGCGCGCCGTGCGGCTCGTACCTCACGATCGCGAGCTACTGCTGGCGCTGGGCGAGGCGTATGGCGCCGCCGGTCGGGGGCGGGAAGCGGCGCAGGTGCTCGAGCGAGTGATCGCGTCGTTTGGCAATCGCCGAACCAAAGAGCTCGCGGTCTATCACCATCGCCTCGGCAGGGCGCTATCGCAGCTCGGCGATAGGGATCTTGCGTTCGCGCAGTTCGACATGGCTTTCAAGATAGACCCGGGCTCCGTGGCCGTCCTTCGGGACCTGGGAGCCCTCGCATTCGAAGCGAATGACTTCGAGCGCGCTCAAAAGACCTTTCGCGCACTTTTGCTTCAACGCTTGGACGCCGGTGCGGGCATCACGAAGGCCGAGGTATTTTACTATCTGGGGGAGATCAGCGCGAAGCTCGGCGATCGGCCCAAGGCCGTCCAGATGTTCGAGCGATCGATCGAGAACGATCCATCGATGGACCGAGCGCGCGTGAAACTGGCGGAGCTCAAGGGGTGAGGGATCGCCCGCTGGCTGCCCTGCTCGGATGGGTGGTCGGTTGCGTTGCACGCGTGTGGCTCTCCACCCTTCGGGTGCGCGTGGCATACGATCCGGCGCTCGAAGGGGTGCGCGATCGCCCGTGGGTACTCGCTTTCTGGCACGGTACGCAATGGCCCCTTCTGGCGTGGCGCGGGCGTCGGCGAACGATCGTCCTCGTGAGCTGGTCGTGGGATGGCGCCCTTCAAGCGCGCGCGCTGGCCCTGCAGGGTTTGCGCGTGGTCAGAGGGTCGAGCTCGCGAGGCGGAGCGCACGGGCTCGCAGCCCTGGTCGCCGCGATGCGCAGAGAACGCGCCGACTCGGCGTTCGCAGTCGACGGGCCGCGCGGACCACGAGGGGTGGCGAAGGCTGGCGCAATCGCCGCCGCGCGAGCGACCGGCGCCGTCGTGGTGCCGATGGGTGGCGCAGTTCGCAGTGGGATCGTGCTCCGGCGCTCGTGGGACCAGTTCGCCATCGCTTGGCCGTTCACGCGGGTAGAGGTGACGCTTGGCCGGCCGATCGACCCGACGGGTGATGCGCTCGGTGAGCTCGATCGGGCGATCCGCGAGCTCAACGCGGCTTTGCTCCGGCCCCTCGGGCCCGCACCGTCCGCCCGATGAAGGCCACGGCGTCGATTTCCACCTGCGCGCCGCGTGGGAGGGCCGCCACTTGGACTGTGGACCGGGCCGGATGCGGTGCCTTGAAATGGCGGCCGTACACGTCGTTGACGGCGGCAAAGTGAGCCAAGTCGACGAGATAGATCGTCGTGCGGACCACGTCCGATGGGTCACAGTTCGCAGCAGCAAGGACGGCCGAGAGATTCTGCAGCACACGCTCTGTTTGCGCACTCACGTCGCCGGAGACGAGCTGACCCGTCGCAGGATCGAGCGGGATCTGGCCGCTCAGGAAGACCCAGCGGTCGGCGCGGATTGCCTGCGAGTAAGGGCCGATGGCTTCCGGTGCGGCCCGGGTGGACAGGATCGTCTTCATCGCACAGTCAGATAGCGCGGCGACCTGCCAGGGCACGCCCCATCGTGATGGGGTCGGCGAATTCAAGGTCCCCCCCGTGCGGGACACCGCTGGCGATGCGTGTTGCAGCCACGCCTAACGGCCCGAGCTCGCGCTTGAGCAGAAGGGCCGTGGCTTCGCCATCCACGCTCGGGGGAGTGGCTACGATGACTTCGGTGACGCCGTCGGCACGGATGCGTTCGACCAGTCGCTGCATGGGCAGATCGTCCGGCCCAATGCCTTCGAGGGGGGAAAGCAGCTTGCCGAGAACGAAGTAGCGGCCACGCATCGAGCCGGCTCGCTCGATCGCCATGAGATCGTGCACGCGAGCTACGACGCACAAGACTTTGCTATCGCGCTTGGAATCCGAGCAAATCTCGCACAACGTCGGACTATTGCGCTCGGCGACGTTCCCGCAGCGGTCGCACGGCCCGAGCTCTTCGCGGAGTCGTAAGAGCTCGGAGCCGAGGTCGCGAGAGATTGTCTCGTCGGTGGTCAGCAACCAAAGCACGTAGCGCTGCGCAGTTTTTTCACCGACGCCCGGGAGACGCGACAAAAGTCTCACCAGGTTGCGAATCTTCGGGCTCACCGGGTGCCTCGGATCAGACCATTCCAGGGATCTTTACGCCTCCGGTCACCTTGTCGAGCTCCGCCTCCATCTGCTTGTCGGCCTGCTCGATGCCCTGGTTGATGGCGGCGCACACCGCATCCAGGACGAGATCGGTGTCTTCGGTTTGCAGTAGCCCCTTTTCAACATCGATTCGCCTCACGTTGCGTCCAAAGGTCACAACGACCTTGACCTTGCCGCCCAGACCTTCGGAGGTGACCTCGCGCTCCTTCAGCTCGGCCTTTAGCTGATCAATCTTGCGCTGCATGCGCGCTGCTTGGCGCATGAGCTCGTTCATTCCGCCGCGCATCATGGATGTCTCTTAGCCTAACCGTCGGCGCTCGGCAGCTTGACGTCTCTGACGTGCGCGCCAAAAACCCGAACCGCTTCGCGAACCATAGGGTGGTCCTCGACGGCAGCTCGTGCTCTCGCCAGCTCGCCTTCGCGCCGCTCGGTCTCGATCGTGGCGACGGTTCGGACCCCGATGGCGGCCTTCGCCGTGGTATCGATTGTCACCGACGTCGGGGCCCCAAAATGTTGGCGGACCACTGCGGTAAAGGTGCTGAGAGCCTCCGGCGCGCTCGCGCGCTCGACGACGAACGGCGCCGCCTCGAACGTGAGAACGACCCGCTCCGGGCCCACCTCGACCGGCAGCGCGTGCTCGAACAGGGAGGCAAGAGCGGGTTCGCTGGCACGCAGAAGCTCGACCAGACCACGCCAAACGCGCGGGTCGACGGCGGAAGACGGACTCGGTACCGGAACGAGTACAGGTCGCGGCGGGTCGAGAGGCCGCTCAGACAGGCGCGGCTCCGGGGAGCTCGCTGGACGAGGCGCCCCTTGGGCGAGAGCCAGCGAGCCTCGGGTGCGTGCGGGCGGCTCCGTCGAGCCCGGAGGGGAGGCCGTCGTCGACGTGGCTCCTCGGACGGGATTTCCGCTGCCGCGCGGCGCGGGCCCGGACGGCGGCGTGCCGCCCAGTCGCTTCTCGAGCTCGGCCACACGAGAGAGAAGCTCGTCCAGCGGCAGCAATGGAGGTCGGCGAGCCAGTCGCACGAGCGTCATTTCCAGTGCCATCCTGGGTTGTCCGCTTCTCACGATGTCGTCGAAGCTTCGCGAGAATCCTTGAAAGCACCGCGTGAGGTCGTCGACCTCCGCGCTTTCGGCAAGAGCCATCACGACTCCCAACTCCTCGTCCGCCAGCTCGAGCAACTCGCGCACGGATGCACCGTCGCGCGATTGGACCGCGCATACCTTTGCAACCACCAAGTTGCGAAGATGGCCGAGCACGTCCTTGGCCACGTGTCCCAGGTCGAATCCTTGCTCGGCCATGCGGGCTACGAGCGTCAGACACTCGGCGGCATTCCCCGCAAGGAGCGCCGCGCCAAGCTCGTGAAGAACCGAGCGATCCGCCACGCCGAGAACGTGGGTCACGTCGTCGGAGGTGAGCTTCATCCCGCTGAACGCGATCACTTGATCGAGGAGACTCATCGCGTCGCGCATGGAGCCCGCGGCCTCGCGCGCCAACACGTGGACGGCTGCGGGTTCAGCCTGGATGCCCTCCAGGGCCAGCACCTGATCCAGCCTTCGAGCAATCCCCTGTGCGGGGATCAACTTGAAGTCGTAGCGTTGGCAACGAGACAATATCGTTACCGGTACTTTGTGCACTTCGGTCGTTGCGAAGATGAACTTCGCGTGAGGGGGGGGCTCCTCCAGCGTCTTCAGAAATGCATTCCACGCCGACGTAGACAGCATGTGCACTTCGTCCACGATGTAGATCTTGAATCTGTCGCGCGCGGGCCGAAAGCTGACGCCTTCCTGGAGACGTCGCACTTCGTCGATGCCGTTGTAGCTTGCACCGTCGATCTCCTGAACGTCGAGATCGTGGCCCGCGGCGATCTCGAGGCAAGGGGCGCATTGGTTGCAGGGCGTGGCGGACGCCGTCGCTCGAGTGCCGTCGATACCGACGCAATTCAGGCATTTGGCCAGCAAGCGGGCGCTCGTGGTCTTGCCGACTCCGCGAACCCCGGTGAATAGAAACGCGTGGGCAATGCGGCCTGTTGCGATGGCATTTGCAAGAGTACGCGCGACGTGGTCTTGGCCGACGAGATCCTCGAGGGTCTGAGGGCGATACTTGCGGGCGAGGACGAGGTAGCTCACGCTCATGCGCTTACAACGCATACGTCCGGAAGGCGAGACCCTCCGGAGCTCCCGGCCGGTCGGACTCAGCTTTGCGCGCGCAGGAGCTTCACGAGCTCGGGGATTGCCGTAAAGAGGTCTTGAACCAGGCCGTAGTCGGCGATCTGGAAGATCGGCGCGTCGCCGTCCTTGTTGATGGCCACGATGACCTTTGAGGCTTTCATTCCGGCGACGTGCTGGATGGCCCCCGAGATGCCGATGGCGATGTACAGCTGGGGTGCCACGGTCCGGCCCGTCTGCCCTACCTGCAACTCCGGGGGGGCGTAGCCTGCGTCGCATGCGGCCCGACTGGCCCCGATCGCCGCCGTGAGCGTGTCCGCAAGGGGCTCGAGCACTTGCATAAACTGCTCTTTGAGCGCGCGCCCTCCGGCGACGACCACGCGAGCCTCGGCCAAGTCGGGCCGTTGGCTGGTCGTGGCTTCGAGCTTGACGAACTCGATACCCTTCGCGGCTGCGTCCTCTGGAGCCAACGCGACCCTCTCGATGGGGCTGGCTCCGGAGCCCGGTTCGGCTGCCGAGAATTCGGTCTGCCTTACGCTGACGACTTGCAGGGGCGTCGTTATCTCGAGCCATCCGAAGACGTTTCCTGCGCACATCGGGCGCCGGTAGCGACGCTGGGCCCCGTCGATCTTCACCAAGTTAATGTCGGGCGCGTAACCCGCGCCTAAGATGGCGGCTACGCGCGGGGCCAAATCCTTGCCAAAAGCGGTCGCCGCGACGACGACGGTGTCCCAGCTGCCGTCTTGCACGACTCTGGCCACCGTCGGAGCGAAGCGCTCGCAGACGTAGTCGTGGAGCGTCGGATCGTCGGCGACCAGAACGCGCTGGGCGCCGAATGCAGCAAGCTCTTTCGCCGCCGCACTCGTCCCGGCACCGAGGGCCAGTACGGCGAAGGGCGCCCCCACCTGCTTTGCGAAGGTGATGGCGCTGAGCGACGATCTCCGAAGAGAACCGTGCGAAAGTTCGGCTACGACGAGTGTTCCAGCCATCACACCACCTTGGCTTCCGTCTTGAGCTTGGCCACGAGCTCCGCAACGCTCTTGACCTTCACTCCGGCAGCACGCCGAGGAGGCAACTCGGCTGCCGAGTACCGAATTCGCGGCGCTTCGCGCGTGAGATCTCCAAGCGCGAGCTCGGCAAGCGGTTTCTTCTTTGCCGCCATGATCGCCATGAGCGCCGCAAACCGAACGCCGTCCGGATACGCGTGATTGGCGGGCGTGTGGCGCGACACGACGCTCTTGGGGTGAACGATCTTGTCGAGCACGGTGACCACAGCCGGGAGGCGGACGCGCACCTTCGAAGTCGCACCTTCGACCTCGCGCCCCACGACGAGCGCGGTGTCGTTCTCGCTTTCGATGCTGCCCGCGAAGGTTGCCTGCGGCCAGCCCAGGAGGCCAGCGAGCCTTTGTCCGACTTCATTCGATTCGTGTTCGGCCTGCTGGTAGCCGAGAAGCACGAGATCGGGCTTCTCGCGGTCGACGAGGGCCTTGAGACCGCTTGCTACCACGCCGCCGTCGAGCAGATCGTCGGTGGAATCGATCCGAATGGCGCGGTCGGCACCCGTGCCGAGCATGGCGCGAAGCATCGGCTCCGTGGCTTTTGGGCCAAACGTGACCACGACGACTTCTCCAAGGCGCTGCTTGGTATTTGTGCCGTTTTCGGTGAGCCGGAGCGCAGTCTCCAGCGCGTACTCGTCGTACGGGTTCGCCTTCTGTTCGAGGCCCGTGCTGTCGAGTTCGCCCTTCGGGGAGAGCCGTAATTTGTTGAGATTCTCCGGGTCAATGACCCGTTTGGCGGCCACGACGATCTTCACGGATCTCCCTCCAGAGTGAATGCCGATGCAGCGGAACTTCGATAGAGGGAGCGGGCTCCCGTGTCAATCGCCTCTTAGGCTACCTTACCCTGCCGCGTCGCCGCGTTGTGCTCTAACGTCCCCGCCATGTTTCTTTGTACGGACTACCTCGTAATAGGAGGCGGAATTGCCGGCCTATCGTTCGCGCTCGAGGCTTCGGCCAGCGGGGACGTGCTGGTTCTGACGAAAGGCAGTGCGAGCGAGTCCAACACCCGCTACGCCCAAGGCGGGATTGCTGCAGTTCTCGGAGCGTCGGATTCGTTCGAGGCTCACATCCGCGACACGTTGGAAGCAGGTGCGGGGCTTTGCCATGACCGCACGGTCGAGGTGTGCGTCCGGGAAGGCCCGGCGCGCGTCAAGATGCTGCGCGACATCGGCGCGCGCTTCGATTTGGCTGCGGGCGCGAAAGACAGCGACGCCCTCGACTTGCACCTCGAGGGCGGGCACAGCGCGCGTCGAGTGGCCCACGCGGCGGACATGACGGGCCGTGAGGTGCAGCGCGCCCTTCTGGAGGCAGTCGGAGGTTCGCCGCGCGTACGCTTGCTCGAAGGCCACACCGCTGTCGACCTCATTACGCTCGCGAAGTATGGCGGGCCCGACGTCTGCGCGGGAGCCTACGTCCTCGAAGACGCCAGTGGCACCGTCGTGACTATCCTTGCGCGTGCCGTGGTGCTCGCCACCGGCGGTGCCGGCAAGGTGTACCTTTACACGACCAACCCCGACCTGGCGACGGGCGACGGCGTGGCCATGGCGATGCGCGCCGGCGCTGAAATCGCGAACATGGAATTCTACCAGTTTCACCCAACGTGCCTCTACCATCCGCGGGCGCGCCGGTTCTTGATCACCGAAGCCATGCGCGGTGAGGGCGCCGTGCTGCGCCGACTCGACGGATCGGCGTTCATGAAAGAGCACGACGCTCGAGGCGACCTGGCGCCCCGCGACGTGACGGCTCGGGCCATCGATTTCGAGATGAAGAAAACGGGAGCCGAGCACGTTCTTCTGGACATCACGGACAAGCCATCGACGTTCATCCGCGAGCGCTTTCCAAATATCTATGAAGAGTGCCTCCGCTGGGGCATCGACATTACGAATCAGCCCATCCCGGTGGTGCCTGCTGCGCATTTCATGTGTGGCGGCGTCACGACGAATCTGGAAGGTCGCACGACCATTCCCGGCCTCTGGGCGATCGGCGAGTGCGCGTGCACGGGCCTCCATGGTGCGAACCGGCTCGCGTCCAACTCGCTGCTCGAGGGCCTGGTGTTCGCCCACCGAGCCGCGGAGGCTCTCGCATCGACCCTGGATCGCCGGTCCTCCTGGCCGAACGTACCCGCGTGGGAGGTCGGCGAGGCCGTTCCGAGCGACGAAGCCGTCGTCATCACCCAAAACTGGGACGAGCTCCGGCGGCTCATGTGGAACTACGTCGGCATTGTCCGTTCCGATTCGCGTTTGCGGAAAGCGGCGCGTCGTGTCGCCCTCTTGCAGGAGGAAATCGCGGAATATTATTGGAAGTACTTCATCACGCGAGATCTGCTCGAGCTTCGGAATATCGCAACGGTTGCCCAGCTGATCATCGAATGCGCCGTCAACCGTCGCGAGAGTCGGGGTCTGCATTACACGCGAGACTTTCCGCTGACGGATCCGCGATTCGCGCGGGACACGGTGACCAAGCGTGGGGTCCCGGCTCACCTTCGCGGCCCGTAACGCCATCCGGCGCGGCGTTCTTCCGACTAAAAGGTTGCGGATCCAAATAGCGGCTCGACGAGGGCGAACGGGACGCTTGCGGCAAGTCGGTACCGCGTCTTGCCGTGCTCGCCGGCATCCCGGACTCGCTCGATCGTCGCCGTGTTGCCAATTAGGTCCCTGACCCTTGAAATGAGAACTCGGACACGGTGCTCGGCGTCTGCGCTCTCGGGGCCCGGGCCCCCGGCGGCGTGCAGAATTTCTTCGGCGCTCAGCCCCTCGCGCGCTCGACGTAACAGCTGCACGACCAGCGGCTCGAGCGCCCTCCTTCGCTCGAGCGAGACCTCGCGATCGTCGACGTAAAGGGCATGTGCGAGGGTGTTCACCACCAAGCGAATCCCCTTGGTTTCCTGAGCCACTTGGGACAGCGCGACCCGAGTCACCCCACGCGATGTCGTCAGATAGACGAGGGCCTCGCCGCCGGGGACCTCGGTCGAGGTGTCGGCGTCGTTGCTCGCAGGGGGGGCCGTCGTCGTGGGGGGTCTCGTGGAAGGAAAAAGCGGAAGGACCGATAGGGTCGCAGCGGCTCCCTGGCTCAGCCCGATCATTCGCTCGGCGTAGCGAACGACCCGGCTGTCCCCGCTGCCGAGGGCGATTTGCCAAAGGGGGGATGACAATTGGCGGTCCGGAAACACCCAGCCATGCCGGTCCCCGGCAAGGGCGGCGCGCCCTACGGCTTCTCGCGCCGCCGCGTCGTCGCCGAGCACCAGGGCGCAGCGTCCGACGATCAAGTTAAGGGCGCCCGTGACGAACGCCTCCGGCAACTGTTCGCTGTGCTTGCGCGCCAATGCAAACGCTTGAGCGACTTGGCCGCAGCACTCCAGGGTTCGCGCGCGGATGGCGACGAGCTCCTGATCCTCGATGGGGTCGAGGCCTCCGAGGTCGGCTCTGAGCTTCTCCGCCTTGGCGAGCCATTGCCGAACCGCTTGCGTCCGGCCGAGCATCGCGAGCGCCCAGGCGCGATGTTCGGTGAGTTGGTAGCGCAGCATGGGATGGTCGAAATCGCCGAGCACGATGAAGGCTTCGTTGAGCACACTCAGCGCAGCTCCAGGCTGATCCGCCGCGATTTCGAGGATGGCCAAAACGTCATGCGCATCTGCATGCCGCAACGCTGATGTCACTTCGCGGGCGATGCCGATGGCCTGAAGGGCGTGATGGCGTCCTTCGTCGAAGCGCCCCATGCTGCCGAGTGCGATCGCGAGGTTGCCGTGCGCGGTCATGGCCAGAGCGCCACGTGCCGGAACGCGAGCAAGCGCAGTTGCGTATTGTTTGGCCGCCCCCCTCGGATCCGCGAGCCGCATCGATAGGTGTCCCAGAGCCATCGCCACCGGCGCCCGCCAACTGCCGTCCTCGATCCGCTCGGCGACGTGCTCCGCGAGCCGCAGCGCTTCTGCGGCACGGTCCAGACGCTGGAGCCCGGCGTCGAGCTGCGCCTGAGCCACATGCAGGTCGAGTTGCTCACGAAGCCCCGTCCCCCTGGACGCTTCGCTCAGTGCACGCGATGCGAGCCGCAGCTCGGCCGCCGCGTGGTCGCGCCGCCCTTCCCCCGTTGCCAAAACGGCTCGCTCGATGGCAAGCCGCGCCATGTCCAACGGGAGCCAGGATACCGGGGCGCCTGGCAGCGACGCGGCAAGCTCCCGCGCGCGGTCGACTCGGCCGCTCTCGCGATAGGCTCGCAGCAGCCTCACAGCGAGGGCCGGATCCAAACGGCCGCGCACGGACAGAATGCTTTCGATCCACGAAGCGATGAACGGTGCCTGATCGGCGGCGGCGAGGCGGTCGAGCAGTTGTGCGCACGCGGCAGCGGGAACGCCCTCACTCGTGTTGGCGGGCGGTGGCGAGGACCTCCGTTTCTCCTGCGGCCGTGTGCTGGATGCGCCGAAGCGAGTCGCTCCGGCCGGCGGGCGCAGGGCCGAAGGAGGCGCGGTACTCGCCCGGTTCGTCCGGGGCGCCGAGTCGAGCTCGAGCGTCGGGGGCGGTACGAACGCTCGCCGCACCATACCGTCTTCAGGCTAGCCGACACTTCGCAGTGGAGCCAGCTTTCGGGTACGCTCGCTCCCGCGTCGATATGGAGAGCCGACGGGAGCCTGGTCGCCCCACCCGCGAACGCAACGAGTCCCAGGTGCCGAAGGGTGCGCTTCGAGATGACGGATCGGTCGACGAAGTGGCCGCCGTCGGTCTCTCGGACGAACTGGCCGTCGCGCTCTACGAGCACATGGTGCTTGCTCGAAGGGTCGACGAACGGCTGGTCGCTGCGCAGCGGGCCCGAAAGATTGCCGCCCATTCGAGCGGGCAGGGTGACGAAGCCGTCGCCATCGGAGCGGTCGCGGGGATGCGCGACGACGATTGGGTTTTTCTCTCTTCGCGAGAGGTCGCGGCGGCCAATTGGCGTGGCATGCCCCTCTTCGTCTCCGCGCACCACGCGTTTGCAACCGGAGCGGTCGCGGGGCACGGTCGCAACCCCTCCGTACCTCCCGCCTTTCGGCGAGCTCGGATTGCCAGCGTGAGCCCGCTTGCGGGGACGCAGATCACCCACGCCGTCGGCGTTGGTTGGGCCGCGCGGCTCCGTGGCGCGGACGTCGCCGCGCTCGTGTTTTTTGGCGACGGGGCGACCAGCAGATCCGACTTTCACACAGGTCTCAACTTTGCGGGCGTTTCGCGGGCGCCTCTCGTCGCGATCTGTCGTAACAACGGCTGGGCAACCAGTACGCCCGTGGCGCGTCAGACCACGAGCCAGGGGTTCGCCGTGAAGGCTCTTGCGTATGGCCTGAAGGGCGTGCAAGTCGACGGTAGCGACGTCGTTGCGGTGCTCAGCGCGGTGCGCGAGGCTCGCGCGCGAGCTTCGCGGGGCGAGGGCGGGACGCTGGTGGAAGCGGTCACGACGCCGCGATGGACGGAGGCGAATGCCAACGACCAAGCGCAGGATCCACTCGTCCGCATGAGGCGGCACCTCGAGTTTCGCGGAGTTTGGACCGCTGAACGTGACGCGCAGAACAACGCCTCTCTGACCGCTGAAATCGATGATGCTTTCGCCGCCGCCGAGGGCGCGGCCCCACCGAACGACGAGAGCCTCTTCGACCACGTTTATGCGGAGCTTCCGTGGCATTTGCAGCAGCAGCGGCGGGATCTCATTCGATCCACCGGAGCCCGTCGATGACGGAGCG
>Ga0209274_10000728_pt1 | contig 18126 bp, 15 predicted proteins | sample HubBroMetageREF1_FD_188343 | JGI IMG/M metagenome (GOLD analysis project Ga0209274, IMG submission 188343) | Reference soil microbial communities from the Hubbard Brook experimental Forest, New Hampshire, USA - Hubbard Brook CCASE Soil... | ecosystem: Environmental > Terrestrial > Soil >...
GTCAGGTAGGCGCGTTCGCTAGTTGGGTCCCCTACCGCGTCATCGTCGGTCCAAAGGGCACCAGGTCTCGAGATGCTCTCATCGCACCGGTAGCAGCCGCACGCGGGCCCCTGACCAATCCACGGAAACGATTGCGCCCGAGCGCAGTTCGGCATCGACCTGCGGCAGCAAGGTACGCAGGAGCTCAACGGCTGCGCGCCGGTCCAGTCCGTCCATGCGCAGGAGAATGACCGACGGTTTCGCGGCTGCTTCGAGAAATAGAAGGCGCGGAAAGTCGTGATCGAGCGTAACGACCGCCCGCCCTTGCCGCTCGGCAGTCGCAAGTATGTCCTCGTCGCTGGCGGCACCGAGCCCGAGGTCCGTCACGTGCTGAACGTCCCAGCCATCCGCGGTCAAGTCCGCCGCGGCCCCGCGCGGTAGCCCCGCGTCGAGCAAGAGACCGATCACGCCGCGGTGCGATCCAGTGAGATAACGCGGCCATCCACGGAAGCCGCGGCGAACGCGAGCACTTGTCGAATCGCTTCGTCTTCGAGACCGGGGTAGTCGGAACGTAGCGATTCGCGGTCGGAATACTGAGCGAGTACTTCCAAGGCTCGGGACACGCTGATCCGCGTCCCACGTACATGCGGCTTCCCGGACAAAACCTCGGGGTCAACCACGATGCGATCAAAGCCGGCAAACACTCGCACGCTTCGGAAAGTTTAGCCGGACGCTGGCCCTATTGCCAGGCGGGGAACTCTGTCGAACCGACGGCCCACGATACTGGACGGACGACGATACTGGACGACCGATTCGCGTCGCATCCGCGCCGACTCGCCAAGCAAGGCGTGCCGCGATTCAAGACGGTCGGCGCGCTACCATCGTCGACAGAGACGGGGAGTCATGAAAATCGCAATCCTTGGTGCGGGATCGACGATCGGAACGCTCGGACGCCTGGACCTCGGGGTAGAGGGCTTTATGGATCGAATCGAATCGATCTGGGGTGCAAAGACACCGCCGCGAGACCCTTGGGCAAAGGAGTACGACCAGATCAAGCGCGCTAGCGACGATTGTGGCTCCCGAAAGCTCGACAGGCTCTGGACACATGCAGACTACGCAGGCAAGTTTCACCGCGCCCTAGCCGCAGCGCCTCCGCCAGCGCCATGACCCCCAGCGCCTCGCCCGATGATCCAATGACGCGAACCTCGGGCAGGCCGCGCAGGTCGCCATTCCTGCGGATTTTCGATCCCCGCTGCATGTAACCCCTCATCGTAACGCCGGCGTGCCCCCTCAGCCGCCAAACGTCGACGCGCAAGAACAGGGTAGGGCGCGCACCCTGCCGCCGCCGTCTCCAAAATCTCTCCAAGAATCGGGTCGATTCGGGAGGACTGAGCGGGACTCGTGAGGACTCCCGCTCAAACCGAAACCCGAAGGAAGTTCGAACCCTAGCGACGAAAGACGAGCAGCATCACCGTGTTAGAAAATGCCGCCTGCTAGAGTTCGAATCCCTCTCTCTCCGCTGAGTTAGAAGCAACCTCGCTCGCCATTGGGCGAGCGCTCGTGGGGCAATCCCAGGGGCAATCGCAACTCGGGAATGGCTTCATCGAGCGGCGCGAGGGGGCCGAGAGCGAGCTCCGCCCACGTACGCGCGGCACGTCTGTAGCGGTTGATCATCACGCTGGAACGGTTGAGGTGGCTACTTCGCGGATCCAGCGGGCGTCATTTGCAGTCACCCAGCGGAGCGAGCCCAAAGTTCTACGCGAGGGGGTGCCGCCACGAGGCGCGGCTCCCTCGGTCACGGCCGCCTCTTCTCGTTCAGGTCGATCACGTCGGCGCGGATCGCTCGCTCGTCCCCAAGCAGCCGCCCGATGGCCTCGTGCAGCGTACGTGCTCCGGCGATGTCGCCAGCGTCCGCAAGAGCAGCGGCGTGGCGGTACAGGTCGGCGAGCGCGGAGGCTCGCGGATTGCCCCCCGATTGCCCCAGGTCGGTGCGAGTACCCCCCTTCTCGCGCCCACTCGAGCGATCTGCACGAAGGGGGCTTGTGTGAATCCTTGAGGCGCATCGAGCTGCCCGTCGAGACGGTGCTACAAACGCGCCCATGCTGTGCCTCAAGGTGCCGACCGACCGCGCGTGGACGGCCATCGCGATGAGCGACGTCGACGCGGTCTTGGTCGACCACGCTCAGTGTGAGCTGAAGGCGGCTTCGAACGCGCTTTCGTTGGCGGCACGCCATCCCGGCGACAGCGACCTCGTCTTCGCGCTGACGGATCTCGCGCGCGAAGAAATCGATCACTTCCAGCGCGTCGTCGCGGCGCTGAAGGCGCGCGGCGTCGCATGCGAAGCTCCGACCGAGGATCGATACGCGGCCGAGCTGAGGCGCGCGATCGCGAGCCTTACGCACAGGCCCGGACTCTCCCCGCTCGTCGATCGCTTGCTCGTGTGTGCGCTCATCGAGGCTCGCTCGTGCGAGCGATTCAAGCTCCTCGCAGAAGCCGCCGCGGAGGCGGGGCATGCCCTCGGGCCTCTTTGGCAGGATCTCTTCGCCTCCGAGGCGCAGCACTACACGACCTTCGTCGACCTGGCCGTGCGCGCCGCGGGCGGCAATCGCGCGCTCACCATCGCTCGCCTCGACCGACTCGCAGACGTCGAAGCGGCGATCGTGTCCACCCTCGGCTCGAAAGACCCCGCGGTGCGTGCAGCGATCCATGGTTGATCGCGACGTCGCCGACCTGCTTTCGCTCGACCGCGACGTCGGCCGCGCGTTCGCCGCGCTGGAGGCCTTTCGAGCGAGCCTGGCTTCCGATCCGGCAGCGGCGAGCGACGACCCCTTCGAAGGTCTGCGTCACGTGGCAGGAAAATCGACCTGGGACGCTCTGGGCGAGCTCTCGCCCAGTGCGGCGGATGTGCCACTGCGTGACGGTCTGCGGCGTTGGGTCAACGCATTCGTGCACGCGCGAATCGGTCTGGGCGCCGAAAGAGAGTGGGCCCAACAGGCCTCCGCAACGCGAAGCCGCTTCGGCGGGGATCTTCCTCGGCTCGTGAGCTGGCGAGACGCTTGGCGGGGGCTGGCCTCGTCGCGCAATGCGGCCGAAGCGCGGTTATGGCTCGACGCCGCGGCGCAGGGGGGGCCGCCGCTCACCACGGTCGCGACGACCCGAGCGATTCGGCGGGTCGAAGTCGCGCATCGGATGGGGCGCGAGCATCCCTGGGATGACCTCGTGCCGGCTTCGCGAGGTGCGCTCCGCGACGCCGCCTCGCAGTTCCTGCGAGCGACCGAAGACCTCTCGATCGTCTCACGGGAGGAGGCGCAGGAGGGCGAGGATCCCGCGTCGGCGTTCTTTGCGGCCTCCGCGCGCGAAGCAAGCTCCGGGTGGCCGGCGCGCCTCACGCACGCCTGGCTGCGCGATGCGTTTCGCGGGGAGCCGCGCGACACGGTCCCTCGGCTCGACGTGCTCCCGCGCCCGGCAGGCGGCGCGAGCTTCGCACGAGCCCTCCATCAATTCGGGTTTGCCGTCCGCCTCTCGCTCGCACCGGCATCGCTCCCCTTCGCGCTCGCACGCGAGCCGGCCTTCGTGGGCGCCCACCGCTTGGCTTGTCTCTTGGGTGCGCTGCCGGCAGACCCCGAGTTTCACGTCCGAGTGCTCGGTCTGGGCAAGAGCACCGCTCGCGCCCAGGCGCGCATCCTTGCCCGTACGGCTCTCTTCGAGGCCCGCGCTCGCGCGGTGCGGCTTCTTCTCGGAGACGAGGCTGCATTTGCGCCGGCCGACCTCTATTCCGAGCTCACCGTGCGCTTGTTCGGCTCGCCTCTCGACGAGCGCCTGCGAGGGGCCTGGCCTGCGATGCGCGAGGACGAGCCCGCGAGATTCATCGCGGTGCTCCAAGTCGGTGGGTTTCGCCGCGAGCTTCGCGACCGCTTCGATGTGGACTGGTTTCACAACCCGCGCGCTTGGAGATATCTGCACGAGCAGAGCCTCGGTCCCGCGCACGAGGCCGTCGCACCCGACACGCTGGGCGCGTCTGCCGACCGCTTGGCGCGAGAGCTCGAGGAGGCCCTGGCGTGAGGGGCGCGCTCGCGGCATGCGCCATGACGCTCGCTCTCTTGGGGCGGTTGCCGCGCTTGCCCGCCCCCGCGGCGGCGCACCCGTCCCCACCGGCGGCGCCCGCGCCGACGGGGCACGAGCCGCCGATCCCCGTGCTGCCCAGCGTGTCCCGCGTGCGCATCGAGACGGCCCGCGATCGAACCCTCGTCATCGAGGAGATCAACCTGCCGCGCGGCGAGTGGCGATCGGGTGGCCTCGATGTGTACGTGGCGTTCGGCTCCCCGGGCCCGCCGATCGCCGTCGACGCGCGCCTGCTCACGCTGCCGCCCGGGGACTCCGAGGCCAGCCTCGAGGACGCGGGAGACCCGGTCGTCGTACAGGCGGGACCCCGCGCGAGTCCCGCTGTCCAGGTGATCCTCGGCAGGCGACCGATGGCGGGGGTAACCCTCCGGGTGAAGGAGTCCCAGCTGCGAAGCGCCTATGCATCGAGCGACCTCGCCGTCTTGCGCGTGCGAACGCTCCTGCATCCTCCGGCGGCCGACGACGAAGGTGCGCGGGACGTCGTCGTGCGACTCGGGGTCTCCGCTGGTTTGCCCATCACGCTCGCGCGGATTCAGGTGGTGTCGCTCGAGAAGGCTCCCAGCCTCTCACGAGCGCGCGCGTGGCTCTGCGGACCGGAAGCGGATCCCTGGCCGCTATCCGTGGGCTTGGTGCCCAAGCCTGCGCCCAAGCGTGAAGGCGGACGCGCCGAGGCGGTCGCGACCATCACACCGACCCTCGCTCTTCGCCACGCAAGCGACGACCTGTGCGTCCGCTGGTGGACGGTGCCTTAGTCCGAGCTGCTATGCTCGCGCACCCTCGTGCTGACCGCTGACGTACGTTTCGAGGGCTGGACCACGGAAGACTGGATCCGCTTGGTGCGGCTTTGGCAACCGCGCGCGACGCCCGACCGCGAGCCCACGCTGCCCCGGGGAGGGCTCATCATCGTCCACGAGCAAGGACAGATCCTCAAGCTGCTGCACACCAAGCGCGGTCGCCTTGACCCGGCCGCTTCCGGACCGCCATCGCGCGACGGCCGTGAGACCGCGCTCGCGCTCGAAAGCGGGGAAACGGCCGCTTTGGAACGCCTTGCGGGGGACCACGGGGCCGCTTGGGCGTTCGGGATGCGCCTCGGCGCGCTCGACGAGATCATGGAGCGCTTTGGTGCACGAGCCCGACGGGACAACGACCTGACCGAGCAGTCGCTCCAGTTCGTCGAGATCGTCCACGAGATGATCTCGGAGGGGGCGATTGCCACTTGGCCACAGCGGCTCCGGGGCTTTCCGCTGCCCACGGCGCCGGTGGCGCGACGCGCGCTCGACGCGCTGTGCGGCGAGGGGCGCACCGTCGCGCTCGGCCTGTTCGACGCCGCCGGGCTGTGGACCTCGTTCGTCGCGCGGCGTCGCGGCCCGGCCTTCGATCTCATCGCGGGACCCGACGAGCTTCGGCCTGCGCTCGGCTTGCTCTCCGGAGACTGGCGCCGCGATTACCGTCACTTCGCACGCGCCGTCGAAGACCGCTACGGGCCACTGGGGTTCGGCTGTTTCGCCGAGCTCAATACGTTTCGCGCGCTTCAAACCGACACCAGCCCTGGCGCCTGGACGAGGGCCGTTGCCGTGCGCGACATCGTCATAGCCCGCATGCCCGTGGCGGTCGGGCTCGCGCTCGGTCTCGATGGCGCGCGCTACGCGCTGCAGGGCCTGATTGCCGTGGCCGGACGCGTGCCGCCGCTCGCCGCATGCGCCCCGATGCTCACCGCGGCGCGAAAGCGCGTCGCCAAAGTCACCGGAAAAGACGTGGCCGCGCTCCTCGGGTTCGATCCGCTCGAAGTGATTCGTGTCCTGCTCGAGCGATGAAGTCGCCCGCGTCGGCTCGGGCGATGAGGCCCACGCGAGGGCTCGACGTCACGAGCTCTCTACGATTCGAATCTTGAGCTCGGCGAGCTGCTCGGGTGACACCGCATTGGGCGCGTCGGTCATCAAGTCGGTGCCTTTTTGCGTCTTGGGAAACGGAATCACATCGCGCAAGCTCTCGGCGCCGCTGAGAAGCATCGAGAGGCGATCCATGCCGAGGGCGATGCCGCCGTGCGGTGGGGCTCCGTACGTGAGCGCGTCCAGCAAGAAGCCGAACTTGCTCCGCGCCTCGTCGTCCGAGATCCCGAGCGCGCGAAACACCTTGGCCTGAACGACAGGATCGTGGAGGCGGACGGATCCGCCCCCGAGCTCGAAGCCGTTGAGCACGAGGTCGTAGCGCCAGCATAGGACGCGTCCCGGGTCCTTCTCGAGCAAGTCGATGCAGTCGTCGTGCGGTCGCGTGAACGCGTGATGCGCGGCGACCCAGCCCTTGCTCTCGTCGTCGTATTCGAAGAGCGGAGGGTCGACGACCCAGAGAAAGTTCCACTTCCCGCCGTGCCCGGTCTCGGGAATGAGGCCCAGCTTCTTCGCAAGATGCGTGCGGAGGTTTGCCATCACCGTCTGCACGGTGCTCTCGCGGCCAAACTGGAAGAGCAAGACGTCGCCGCTTTCGGCGCCCGCCCGAGCGTTGATCGCACGGCGTAGCTCCGGCGTGATGGTCTTCGAGAGGGGCGATTGAACCCATTCTCCCGCGGCGTCCACCTTGGCTCGCGCGAGACCCTTCGCTCCCATTCCCTTCACGAAATCTTCGAGCTTCTCGAGCTCCGCCCGCGAAAGCTTGGACGCGAGGTCCGCTGGAATCCGCAGCGCCTTGACGATCTCGGTCGGCAAGTCGCGACGGTATTCGCCGCTCGCGAACTTGTCGGCGATGGGTTTCCAGAACGCGATCCCTCCGCCGCCATGCTCGATGATGTCGTCGGTGAGCGTGACGTGGGCAAGGGGGAAGCGAAGATCGGGCTTGTCGTTGCCGTAGAGAGCCATCGAGTCGGCGAAGCGCATCTGCGGAAACCGGCCGCTCGGATAGAGACTGCTGAGATCGAGGCCCAGCGCTTCTTTCCAGATCCGGAAGACGAGGCCCTCGATGATCCGGAAAACGTCGTCCTGGTTCACGAACGACATCTCGACGTCGATCTGCGTGAACTCCGGCTGCCGGTCGACGCGAAGGGCTTCGTCGCGAAAGCACTTCACGATCTGGAAGTAGCGCTCGAAGCCGGCCACCATGTAGAGCTGCTTGAAGAGCTGGGGGCTCTCCGCGAGCGCATAGAACTTGCCGGCGTGCATGCGCGCGGGGACGAGGAAATTGCGCGCCCCCCCCGGCGTATACTTGACCATCACGGGCGTCTCGAGCTCGAGAAAGCCGTGCTCGTCGAAGTAGCGGCGCGTCTCTTGGTGGATGCGATGCCGCATCCGCAGCGACTTCTGCATGGGGGCCCGGCGCAGATCGAGGTAGCGATATTGGAGCCGCTTCTCCTCGTTGGTGTCGATCTCGTCGGCGATCTCGAACGGAGGGGTTTCGCTCTTGTTGAAGACGCCGAGCTCGACGACGTGCACTTCGATGTCGCCGGTCACGATGCGCGCGTTCTTGTTGGCTCCCCGGCCCTTGACCACGCCGCGGATGCCGATCACCCACTCGCTGCGCAGCACGCTCGCAGCCGCATGCGCGATGCGAGGCAGATCGGCGTGACCGGCGAGCTCCGGATCGAAGACGAGCTGCGTGATTCCCTCGCGGTCGCGAAGATCGACGAAGACGCACCCGCCATGGTCGCGATAGCTCGCCACCCAACCAAACAGGACCGCGAGCTTGCCGTCGTCGGCGTCCCGAAGCTCGCCACAGTGGTGCGTCCGCTTCAACTCGTCGATGAATCGAGCCATTTCCGCGGCACTGTATCATGCGCTCGGAGGCTGCTTTTTTCGCTCGCGTTTTTCCGGTCCGACCACGGTAACGTGCCCAAACCATGAATGCGGCGCCGCCGCTGCGCACGAAGGGCGTGCTCCGGCTGCTCGCCGCCGCGGTCCCGGCCGTGCTCGCGGCCTCGCATGTGCCCAACGTCGCGGACGCCGCTCACGATCGAGGCGTCTGCCGCGTTCTCGGGCTGCACGCGCAGCCTTGGCGGGCGCTCGACGTGGCGGTCGGGGCTCTCCTCGCCCCGCTGCCCCTGGGAACGCTCGCGGCGAGGGCGGCGCTCGGAGGGGCGCTCGTGGCCGGCGCGGCGGGCGTGCTCCTTTTCGACATGGCGTGCCGCCTTCTTCGCGCGCGCTCCGAGGTGGGTACCCTCGGGCAGGCCGTGGCCGCCATCGCCGCGGCCACCGCGCTCGTCGCCGCGCCCTGGCAGCTCGAGGCGGCGTCGGTGGGATCGTCCGCGACCGGCGCGACGCTCGTGCTTCTCACGCTCTCTTGGGTGATGGTCGCAACCGAAGGGGCAAGCCCGCACGCTTGGAGGTTCGCGGCGGCGGCGCTCGGTCTCGCGCTGGGGCAGGAGCCGTGTGTCTTTGCGAGCGCCATCGCGGGAAGCGCAGCGTGCGTCGCCCTTGGCGCTCGCGAGCGCGCTTCGTGGAACCACGCCTGGCGGAGCGACAAGCGTGCGCTGGCGACCTTTCTTGCGGCCGGCCTTGCGCCTCTCTTTCTCGCCGCCGTTCGGATGCACCTGGGCGGCCCCCGGTGTCCCGGCCCGCCTTTGGAGCCATGGATACCTCGGTCTCCCCCGTGGACGGGCTCTCCCGTCGTTTTTGCGCGTCAGGAAATCGGACCGGTGCTCGCCCTACTCGCCCTCGCCGGTGCCGCGAGCTCTGCGCTGACCGAGCGAGGCCGGTCCGCGACCGCGGGACTGACTGCGATCGTCGTCGTGGGCGCGGTTTGCGGGTGGATGGGCGCCCCCATGGGCCCCGACGCGTTCGCCGCGCCGGTTCTTGCGGCATGTGCCGCGACGGCGATCCTCGCCGCGGTCTCGATGTTTGCCATCGTGCACCGGGTCTCGATCGCGCGCGTGCCCCTGGCGCGAACCGCGGCGACCTTGTTCGTCGTTCTGGAGCTCGTCTTGCCCGTGGAAGCCGCAGACGAGGCACTGGTTCGCGGAGCAAAAAGCGCGTCGGGGTTGGCGAGCTCGTGGGACGATGCCGCGTGGGGCACCCTGGAACCTAGAACCGTGGTCCTCGTCGACGACGAGCGCGTGAGAGAGAGCGCCGCTGCCGCCCGCGCGCAGGCACTCGTGCGCAGCGACATCGTCCTCGTGGGCGGAAAGGGGCAAGGCGAGTTTCACGGCGGCCCCTTCGCCACCGACCTCGTTCCTCTCTGGCGTGACCTTGCCCTGTCCGGTGCTCCGAGCGAAGCGTCCCTTTCGGCCCTGGCTTCCGCGCGCCCCTTCGTGGCCAGCTACCAACCAGCCTGGGGCTTGGCCATCGGACGGCATCTCTTGCCCATGGAGATTCTCGATCGGGTCGAGCCCGAGCCACGCGCCGCGAGCGATCGCCGCCGCGCCCTCGACGCTTTCACGGCGGACCGCCAAGCGCTTCGTGTGCGCCTGGCGGGAGACGCGGAGCTATGCGCGACCACGGCGTTGCTGCTTCGTGCGCGCGCGGGCCTCATCACGTCGATCGGGGACCGCGAGCTCGGCGAGCGGGCGACGGCGGACGCTCTGATGTTCGAGCGCCCATGACGGCCTCCCAACACCGTCGTTTGGAGCCAACGAGGGCGATCCTGCGCCTCGGCATCTCCCTCGTGTCTGGCCTGGCGGCATTGGCGATTGCCGTGGTGCTCCTTCCCAGGCTGGCCGCGGTGCTCTTCGCCTGGGATGTCGGCGGCCTCGTGCTTCTTGGACTGTCGTGGCAGCTCATCGCGACCTACGACGCGCCCGCGACGCGCGATCGCGCCGGCTCGGAGGATCCGGGTCGCACGATGGTCTACGTGGTGGTCGTGCTGACCTCGGCGATCAGTCTGCTGGCGGCGACGGCTCTTCTCCCGAACGCGCGCTCGCTACCGGCCGATCTCTCGCACTGGCTGATCGCACTGAGCCTGGCGGCCGTGTCCCTCGCCTGGGGGCTGACGCACACGGCGTTCACGTTTCGCTACGCGCACCTTTTCTACCGTGAGGATGCCGAGGGGGTGGGTGGCGCGACGTTTCCGGGCGACCACACGCCGACTTATTTCGACTTCGCGTATTTCGCGTTCACGATCGGGATGTGTTTTCAGGTCTCGGACGTCTGCGTGACGAGCCCGCAAATCCGTCGCGCTGTGCTGCTCCACGCGGTCATCAGCTTCGTCTACAACTCGGCCATTCTCGCGTTCGTGCTCAACCTGGTCTTCGTGCGCGCGGGCTGACCGGGGACCTTTCCAGGGGTGAGTTTGAGGCTCGATCGGGGCCAGAGGCGTGCGGCGTTCCTACTCGACGTCGAACAGGTACTTGCAGATCGGGATCCACCCGTTGCCCGGCTGACTGGTACAGAACACCGTGTGCCCTCCCGGCGAGGCCCCGTTCGATCCCACCATCGGGAACTGATGCCTACACGTGAACGGGCCCACGTCGCCCGGATGAACGTTCATGGGCGGACCGATCCAGCCGGCCGCGGTCGTCGTGTCGATCATGCTCGTCACGGTATTCGGCGCGATGTCGATCGGGGTCGTCGACGGATAGTCACTGACGAAGCCGACCGCCATGTACTTGCGATCCGCGGGCGTCGCCTTGACCGGCGTGGTGATCCAGGTCGCGTTCGGGAAACCCTCGGCCTGCGGGCCCGAGGTCGTGATGACACGGCCGAAGCGCACATAGCTCGAGATCATCGCCCAGGTCTGCGAGCCCCACGAGTAGCCGACCACCCAAACGTCGCTCGTGCGCAGCGTGCCGTCCGCGTTGAGGTAGTAGCCCCAGTCGCCGCCCACGTCCGCCGTCATCCCGTATTGGAGCGCGGCGATGGTCTCATTGAGGATGGCCGAGGCCGGCGCGACCGTGATCCAGTTGACGCGGTCGACGCCGTCCCACAGCTCCAAGCGCGCGTCGCCGACCTGACGGTTCGCCTCGGGATCGAGCGGAGTCGTCGCGATGATGTCCTTGTACATCTGCGGCGCGCTGTTCACGCACGTCTGGGTCGCGGGCGAAAACATGTGAAAGCCGTAGCCGTCGATGAACGATTCGATACCGCCGGCGCCCGTCCCGCCGCAGATGCCGCCGAGAAGGAGGATGAGCTTGCCGATGATCGGCTTGCTCTTGTCGAGGCGCATCGGCTGGCCATTGAAGTTTCCGTTGAACACGCCGCCCGGCGTGACGGCGATGGGGCGGGGTGCGGGGGGATCGGTATCCGAATAGCCGCCGTCGATACAGGCCGAGCCCGCGTCCGAGACGGTCGAGCCCGAAGCGGTCGTGCCGCTAGCGCTCCCGCCGTCGTCCGCACCCGTGGCTACGGGGGAGCCCGTGGTGGTCGTCCCGCTGTTGGCGGAGCCCGTAGTGCCGCTGGTGCCACCGGCAGCCGCGACCCCCGACGTGGCGGACTGACCCGTCGCGGAGGTGTCGGAGCCTGTCGCGGTCTCATCCGACGTCCCCGAGCCGCTCGCGACTCCGCTCGTGGCAGCAAGGCTCCCCGCGCTCGCCGTGGCGCTGCCGCTCATGGAAGCGGCTCGGGTGGGGCTGGCGGTCGAGCACGCTCCGACGAGTAAGGCTCCGACGAGCAAGAGCGAGGCGACCGCAACCAGGTGATGAGGCGAGGAGCGGAAAGTCATGAATCCTCCTGCGGAACGGAGAGCCTTCCGAGCGGCAAGTCGTGGAGCATGCGCAGCCCTACGGCAGCGAAGCGGTCGAACGGCATGCCTAGGAATGCCCCATCACGAGCCAGGGGGAAAGGGCGTAGAGGTGCGCCACGACGAAAGATCCACCCTTGCGTATGTAAGATTTCACGCTCTTTGAAGAACCGACACGCGCATCAACGCGACCTTGCGACGGCGCGCGCGGGCTCGCGTCTTCTTGGCCTGCGCCTTCGTCGCCTTTGCCTTGGCGAGCGTCTTCGCCGGCTTCGCCTTGGCGGGGGTCTTCGCCACCTTGGCCTTGGCCGGCGTCGCCGCGGAGGCTTTCGCCCTGGCCAGATCCACGGCGCGCCACAGATACCAGCTCGCAGCCGTGCGATGCGGCCGCCACGTCTCGCCGTGCCGCGCAAGCTCCTCCGGCGTCGGCAGCGAGCGCTTGCGGTACGCCAGCATGAACCCGTTACGAATCCCGTAGTCCGTCGTGGGGAGAACGTCGGGACGCCCAAGGCGGAATATCAGGAGCATCTCGGCTGTCCAGCGACCGATGCCCCGCACCTGTACGAGACTCTCCACGATGGCGTCGTCCGTCATCGTGTTGAGCTGCGCCAGAGTCGGGACCGTACCGGCGAGCGTACGCTTCGCGAGATCGCGCAGTGCCAACGTCTTGCCTCGCGAAAGCCCTGCCCCCCGCAACGCGCCGTCCCCGAGCGCGAGCAATCCCTCCGGATGAACCTCCCCGCCTTCGAAGAGCGCACACAAGCGCGCATAGATTGTCGCGGCGGCATTTGCGTTGAGCTGCTGGTAGACGATCGACTCTGCGAGCGCATTGAACGTGCTGCGCACGCCCCGGCCGGGCTCCGCCGGCGAATCCTTTCGGCGCAAGAGAAGCGGTCCGACTTTCGACACGAGCTCGCGCATCCGGTCGTCGCAAGTAGCCAGGTGGGCTTCGGCCGCACCCGCGAGCTCCGCGGCGCCGGTGCGAGCGGTCGGCTGGGGGGTCCGTGGGGTCTTCACGATTTCCGAAGCTTACCGTAGCTAAGATACCCGCATGCTCACCCTCCACATGGTCCGCCACGGCGATACCGCACAGGCCGCGGATGGGGTTTTCTGCGGCGACCTCGATCCCGCCCTCACGGCAAGCGGTCTCGCACAAGCGGAGCGGGTCGGCGTCCTTGCACGCTCGCTCGGGCCAACCGCCCTCTACTGCAGCCCCAAGCAGCGTGCGCGCATGACGGCGGCCGCCGTGGCGCGATCGTGTGGTCTCGAGCCCGTCATCGACGCGGGTCTGCGCGAGATCGCGTACGGGGCGTGGGAGGGCCGCACCGAGGCCGAGGTCAAACAAACCGATCCAGACGCCTACGACGCCTGGCGGACGGATCCCTCGCTCGTAGCGCCACCTGGGGGGGAGTCGGCGTTCGCGATCGCGGCGCGCGCTCTCCCGGTTGTCCTCCGCGCGCGGCGTGAGAACCCGCAAGGTCGCGTGATGGTGGTCAGCCACAAGGCCACGATTCGAGTCATCGTGGCCGCGCTCCTGGGCATGCCTCTTGGCCGGTTCCGCAGTCATGTGGCCTGCCCGACCGCCTCCATCACATCTTTCGAGTTTGGCGAGCGTGGGCCCATGTTGGTGCGTGTAGGAGATGTGCACCATTTGGCCTGACGAGCCTGGCGAATGGTAGAACGCGCACCCCTTATGGATTCTCGCGACTCTCGCGACTCTCGCGACTCTCGCAACGCTCGGGCCGATTGGCGCCGCACGGACGGCAGTCGCGGCCGTGCGATCGCGATGGCTTCGCTTGCGATTGGAGTCGTCGCGATTTGCGGGGACCGAGGCGCGTCAGCCGGCGCTCTTGGCCATGTACGCGCGAGCGCCGCGGAGCTCGACGCGCTTCATACCCCTGACCTTCTACTGAGTGTCCTTGCCGAAGATCCTGCGCGAGACGATGCGCGCAACGCAATCGACGGAAAGCTCGAGACGGCGTGGACTGGGCGGGCGGGGCCAACGCCATGGCGCTGGACGTCGCTCTTTGCTCATCCGGTTCATTTGGGGCTCATTCGGGCACACTTCGGGGGCTCGCCCTTGAGCGGGATCCCCACGGCGTTTCGGTGGGAAGCCCTGCAACGCGGAGCCGGAGGGCAGACGTGCACCCCACCGGCGCGCGAGAGCGACTGGTCGTCTCTTGCCGAAGCGGGGGACTCGTCCACGGCCTCCGTCGATCCTGCGGAGCCGTCTCGTCGGTCCTGGTTCGTGGACGCCGACGCGTGCGGGCTACGGCTCGTGGTCGATCGCACCAATGCCGGGTTGCCCGTGCTGCGCGAAGTCCAAGCGATACAATCGGCCGAAGACGTCTTGCGTAACGCACGTGCGACCGACGACGGCGCTTACCCAGGCTTTTCTCCCGCCAGCGCGATCGACGGAAGCTACGCGTCGCGGTGGGCGGGAGCACGGGGCAAGTCGCGCTGGACGCTTCGCGTGGATTTGCCCGAGCCGCAGCCCATCGACCGGGTGCGGCTCGTGCTCGGCTTCGACGCGACGAGCGTGGCCCGCCCTGGGAGGGGCCGAAACTATGCCATCGCGTGGGGACCGATCCACTACTCGCTCGAAGCCAGCGAAGACGGGGAGCACTTCGCGTCGATCGCGACCGAACCGCTGCGTGCGGACGGAACCGTCTCCCCCGTGCGCCGGCGCATGGTGACTCTGGCGCAGCCCAGGTGGGTCCGCGCCCTGCGCCTCGCGATGTCCGGCGCCACGGGAGACAGCGGATTGCCGGAGCGGTCGGCCGTACCAGTCGTGAGAGAGATCGCGGCCTACCGTGCGGACGACAAGCGCCCGGTGCTCGCAGCGCCCTGGATCCTCAGCATCAACGCCAACCCGTCCGGGCAGTCGCATTTCACCCCCGGGGGCGAGGTGTGCAACGACGCCTACCACGCGAAGTTTCTCCAGGCGCGCTTCGCGTCGATCATACCGGCTCTGCGACTCGACGATCGTTTTGCCCGATCGTTGGGTGCGCGGGGCGAGCCGCTCGATGCGCCGCCGCGAAGCGAAGCAGGAGAGGTGCTCGAGTCGATCGAAGGCGACGACCCGCGGCTCGATGCGCGATGGTTGGCCGAGAGCAGCCCGCCGCCGATCGCCGTGCTGGGCGGATCGAACGACTGGGATTATGCGCGAGAGACCGGGCCGGACCCCGCGCAGCCGAAACGCTGGCACTGGGCCCCGCTGCGTGACGCAAGGCTCGGGGGCATCGGCCAGCTCACCGGAGCCGTCCGCAGCCGTGTCGTCCCCTTTCTCGGGTTCTGTGGGGGCGCGCAGCTGCTGGCCCTGCTCGAGTCGCACGCTCAGGATCGCTGGCCGGCGGAAGACGATCTGCGTGTCACCGATCGCGTACTGCACCGAAACGACGGTCGGCCCATTCGAGGCTTTGCGCTGCCGACGGAGGTCATGCGCGCCTGGCCGACCGACGGTCGCGACGTCCGCGCGAAAGTGCAATTCGTCCAGGACGACCCCTTGTTCGCCGACCTGGCGGGCGCGACGAGGCGCTCGGCGACGCTCGCGTTCCCGGAGCTGCATTCGGACGCCATACGGTCCGACGCCTTCGGGCCGGGAGGCCCGCTCGAGCGCTTCGAAGTCGTCGGGTCGAGCACGTTTTGCGGTGCGGAAGGTTGCACGGAGATCCCCGAGGCGTTCCGATCTCGCGGCGGCGGCTGGCCCATCATCGGTGCGCAGTTTCATCCCGAGCAACGCGACTTCTCGGTGGCGGCGCCGGGCGACCCGCCCGAATCGGTACGCGATCCGTATCTATTTCTGGTGGCCGCCTACGAGACGTTGGTCGACGCCTACGTGAACCTCGCGCAGTAGGTGCGCGAGAGCTGAAATCACGGGGAGATCGCTCTCCGTCGCGGCCCGCAATGCGCCGCGCGTTCCCGTGGATACGCAGCGCCCCAAACGGGTAGACTCGGCGCCCTATGGACGCCCGCCAACTCCAAGAAGCGTTCGAGCAGCACCGAATTCGGCGCGTGAAGGTCGGCGGTTACGACGTCGATGGTGTGCTGCGCGGCAAATACATCGCCCTCGACAAGTTCTGGAGCGCGTTGAAAGAGCCGATCGGGTTCTGCGACGTCATCTTCGGTTGGGATGCGGCCGATGTGCTCTACGACAATGCGACCGTCACGGGCTGGCACACGGGCTACCCCGATACGCGCGCGCGCATCGACCCCTCGACGTTTCGAGTCCTCCCGTGGGAGCCCGACACGGCCGCTTTCTTGCTCGACTTCGTCGACGCGGACGGCGCTCCGCACCCGGCCTGCCCCCGCGGCGTATTGCGGCAAGTGCTCGAGCGGGGCCGAAGGCTGGGCTACGAGCTGGTCATCGGGTCGGAGTTCGAATTCTTCGTGTTCAAAGAGACCCCAGCGTCGCTTCACGCCAAGGGCTTTCGTGGCCTCGAGCCTCTGTCTCCCGGGATGTTCGGGTACTCGTGGGTTCGTTCGAGCCAGAACGCAGACCTGTGCCACGCCATCGTCGACGACATGGAAAGGTTCGGCATACCGATCGAGGGACTCCACACCGAGACCGGCCCCGGAGTGTACGAAGCCGCCATCAAGTACGACGACGCCCTGCGAGCCGCGGACAAGGCGGCGCTCTTCAAGACCGCGATGAAGCACATCGCCTTTCGGCTCGGCTACAGCGTGACGTTCATGGCCAAGTGGAACGCCGCACTGCCCGGTTCGAGCGGGCACCTTCACCACTCGGCGTGGAAGGATGGCCGGAACGCATTCTACGATCCGGCGGGCCCGTACAAACTGAGCGAAACTGCGCGTCGTTATCTCGGGGGCCAGGTCGATCTCATGCGGGAGCTGACTGCCCTCGTCTCGCCTACCGTCAACAGCTACAAGCGCTACGTCCCGGGCGTGTGGGCTCCTTTGAACGCGAGCTGGGGCGTCGAGAATCGCACGTGCGCGATACGCGCCATCCCGGGAAGCCCCCAGTCATCGCGGCTCGAGCACCGGCAGCCCGCGGCGGACATCAACCCGTACCTCGCGATGGCCGCGACCGTCGCCGCCGGACTTTGGGGCATCGAGCACGGCGCCGAGCCGCCTCCTGCGGTCGACGGAGATGCGTCGGGCCTTTCCAACCTCGTGAGCCTCCCCCGGACGCTCCGGGAGGCGACCGACAGCTTGGCCGCCAGCACCCGCGCCCGAGACCTACTCGGGACCGGTTTCATTGATCACTACGTGCGCACGCGTGACTGGGAATGCCGGCAATACGAACGTGCCGTCACCGAGTGGGAGCTGGGGCGATACTTCGAAACCGTGTGACGTGCTAGGGCTCGGCCCATGACGGACGCGCTCGCGACCTGGGCCTTTCCGACCACGATTGTATTCGGCGCCGGCGCCGTCGGTACCGTAGCCCACCATGTTCGGCGCTTGGGCGCAAAGCGCGCCCTGGTCGTCTGCGATGCGGGCGTGGTCCAAGTGGGCATCGCGGAGCGCGTTCGCCGGATTCTCGAGGACGGCGGCGTTGCGTGCGCCGTATTCGACTCGGTCGATCCGAATCCGGTCGAAAAAAACGTGCTCGATGGCGTCTCGGCCTACCGTTCGCACGGAGCGAGTTGCATCGTGGCGGTGGGCGGGGGCTCGCCGCTCGATACGGGCAAGCTCATTGCGCTGAAGATCACTCACGATCGCCCACTCGTCGACTACGACGACGCTGTCGACGGCGGTACCCTCATCGGCCCCAATGTTCCGCCCATCGTGACCATTCCCACGACGGCGGGCACCGGAAGCGAGGTCGGGCGCTCGGGAGTGGTCACGCTCGTGGCGACGGGGCGAAAGACGGTGGTGTTCAGCCCGCACCTATTGGCGAAGGTCGCGCTCCTGGATCCCGAGCTGACGCGCTCGATGCCGCCTCGCGTGACCGCCGCCACCGGGTTCGACGCGCTTACCCATTGCGTCGAGGCATTCTGTTCCACGGGAGATCATCCGATGGCCGATGCCATTGCGCTCGGCGGCCTCGAGCTGTGCGCGCGGCACTTGGCCCGCGCGGTCGAGCAGGGCGATGACTTGGAAGCCCGTGGCGGCATGATGAAGGCCGCGATGATGGGCGCGGTCGCGTTTCAAAAGGGCCTGGGAGCCTGTCATTCGCTGGCCCATCCCCTGTCGAGCGAGAAGGGCATGCACCACGGGCTCGCGAACGCCCTGTGCCTCGCGGCCGTGGTCGACTTCAACGCAAGCGCGGCGGAGAAAAAACTAGATCGCGTCCGGATCATCCTCGACCCCGGGGCCGGTAGCTGCGCCGACGCCGTGCGAAGCCTTCGCAAACGCGTCGGGTTACCCGAAGGACTTGGCGCCGAGGGCGTGCGCGAAGCGGACATCCCGAAGCTGACCGCCAAAGCCATCGAAGACGCCTGTCACCGCAGTAACCCACGCCCCGTG
>Ga0209274_10000729_pt1 | contig 18121 bp, 21 predicted proteins | sample HubBroMetageREF1_FD_188343 | JGI IMG/M metagenome (GOLD analysis project Ga0209274, IMG submission 188343) | Reference soil microbial communities from the Hubbard Brook experimental Forest, New Hampshire, USA - Hubbard Brook CCASE Soil... | ecosystem: Environmental > Terrestrial > Soil >...
CCGCAGGTCCTGGACGCCTTCGCCCTGGCGATCATCGCCGAGTCCAGCGGGCCGGCATTCGGTGGCATGCCGCTTCCTGACGCCAAGGCCCTGGCGGACGCGCGCGAGCGGGTCCATGCGGCGATGACGGCGCTCAAGGCCGCAGCGCCAGGCGCGGGCTCCTATGTCAACGAGACGGACTACTTCCAGCCCGACTGGCAGGCGGCGTTCTGGGGCGGCAACTACGCTCGGCTGCTGCAGGTGAAGCGGCGCTACGATCCGCGCGGCTTGTTCACAGTCCACCACGGGGTCGGCAGCGAAGGCTGGAGTGCCGACGGTTTCACGCGCTCGGCCTAGGCGCCGGCCGCATCGCAGGGCCTGCCGACGGCTCGCCGGCGTCTCATCGGCATGCAGCACCGCTCGCGTCAGCAACAGGTTCTTCAGCGTGTCGATCAGTGGCTGGAGTTTCAGCCCGCAAGCACCGACCCACTGCGCCCGCGTCGAGCGAGGTTAGGCCAGTCGCGACCGCTGGAAGACGCTTTCCTGGCGGTACAGCCGCGAACCAACCGATGGCGTCATCCGCCAGATCTTCGCTTAAGTGATACCCCTCCTCGGGCGTACGGGCGGCAGGACGCTGGTGGTGTTGCGCACCAGATTCGGTTCGTACTGCGAGGCCTCTCCCGCGAGAAACCCGTAGAAATACTCGAACCGCATATTCGTCGGCCAGTTCTCAAACGGACCCGCCGCGGTGGTTTCCGTCGCCGGCGTGTTGTGCCACTTGCCAAAGGCGCAGGTACTGTAGCCGTAGTCCTTGAGGACCTCGGCGGCGAGCGAGCTGCTTTTCGGGATCGTCCCGGCGTAGCCGTCCCAGTCGTTGGCGAGCTCGGCGATCTGACCACTCGCGACGCGGTGATGATTGCGCCCGGTGAGCAATGAGGCCCGCGTTGGCGAGCACATAGCCGTGGTGTGGAAGCGGTTGTAGGTGATCCCCTCAGCGACGATGCGATCCATAGTGCGGGTTGTTACTTCGCCGCCAAAGGTCGTCGGCAAGCCAGGGCCGGCATCGTCGATCAGCACGATCAGGATGTTGGGCACATCCTGCGGCAGCCGAAGGCTACCGAGTGATCGGCCGCCCACCGGCAGACGCATTCAGACTTCCGTCTGCTCGGCCATTTCAAGGGCGTGGTCTACCTCAATGCCCGCGGACGTCATGTCCTCTGGTGCATGACAATCGCCGGTGCCGCCACACGGTCGCCGCGAGTGACGTCCTTCACCCGGAGCTGCACCAAATCGCAGGAGCGGAGCTTGCTGTCGACCGCCAGGTTGAACAGGGCAAGTCCCGGATGCGCTCGGCTAGCTGCAGGCGTATCCGGATCGCCCAGATCTCCTCGAGGCGCAGAGGTGCCTTTTGCCCTACGGGCTTGCCCTTGTTCCAGGGTTCGCAATAGCGACCCAGAACGGACCAAGCGACCTGTGCGCTTTGGGCGGCAGGCGAAATACATCACTCCGCTGCCCTCCTGGAGCGGAGGAAGTCGTTTCCTCAGGTGTTAACGCCGTTTCTGTGCAAGTGTCATGGGAAAAGCACTACTGCCTGCCCGTTCAGTCGCGGGAATCGTACGATGGCGCCAAGGCATCGACCGCTTGGGAAATCGAAGGCTATGACCTCGTCTCGGGCGACGCAGTAGAGAGTGCCGTCGGGAGCAAAGCGCAGACCGCGGGGTGTGCGGAACTCCGCCGATCCGCCGGCTGATAAGACGCGGATGAGGTGGCCGTCTGCTGCGCCATACTCTCGAACGCTGGTTACCGCGTCAGGCAGCCCGAACGGGTGCTCGCTGGAGACCACGATGTTGCCGTTGGGTGCCATGGCGAGGTCGAGTGGGCTGAGCTCCGGATCAGAGACCAGCCGCGACGGTTTGAGATTTTGACCCCGGGCAAACGCAACGATGGTGTTGTCGCCTTCGCCATTGGGGCCGATGCCAGAGGCGAGGAACAGTGCGCCGTCGCGGCTGAAGGCAAACCCGCGAGGAAACGGCACAACCCCTGGCGGCAGAATGCGCTCTCCAGGGTCCTCCAGCGTCGCAGCGAAGACCATGATCGTGCGCGCGCTGCGCAGTCCGACGCAATAACGACCATCGGGTGCGAAAGTACCCCCACCCGGGTCCAATTGCGGGATTGGTCCGGTGTCCCGTACCACTTTCCCGTTCCGATCGAGCGCTAGGACTCGATCGCTGCCGCTGTTGAGAAAGAGTAGTTCCTTCTTTTGATCGACGGCGAGCCCGCGCGGGTCGGCAATGCGCGCGTCGTTGCTGAAGGTGCCGAGCGGCCTGCCGCCGCGATCGAAAGCAAGGAGGGCTCCATATCCGTCGCCATTGACACCCGTTGCGCTTGTAACGAGGAGAGGCACGACAATAGTACCTTCGCCGTGCCACCACGCACGGCATCGACCGCTATCGGGAAGCCAACTGCCGTCTCGACTGTCTCATCTGTGGCCGATCAGCGACCAGGTTCGAGGCCAGTGGACAGCACCACTTCCGGGTCACTGTACTTCCTCGTGCAGGGGTACGGCCGGTTGCTGCGAGCCACCACTCATCGTTGTTTTTCCAGTGTGTAATTGATCGTCTGTCCATGCGCAACATCGCTGTCGATGACCGTGATCGTGTTCCCGTCCTGCGCGAGCGCCAGACGAATCTCATCGACGACCTTGCCCTGTCGATGATCAGTCTCCTCCACCGTGGCATCGTCGATCTTTTTGAGCGACACCGTAGTCTTCCCTGGGTCCCCGACAACCGGATACTCCTTGCCGTCGAACTTTGCGTCATAGCTCTGGCCATTCCAGCGCATCTGGAATCCGTCGGCGGTCATACGGTACTGCACCGGACGCAGGTCACCTGCCACGTGCTGCTGCTCCAGCCAGGAGCCAGAGAGCGGGTGGGAATCCGCGGGCGCGGCGCCCACGCGCTTGGCCGTCAGCGTATCGGTCGCGGTCTCCGTGCCCATATGGTTCGTGACCTTGCTGGTAAGCGTGCCATCGGCAGAGACCGTATCGCTGAAGCGGACGATCTCCTTGCTTCCCTGCTTCAATACGATCTCAACCGAGTTGGGCCCAGTCACTTTCACCTGTGCGGTGTCAAAGTAGGCTTGGCCAGTCACCTTATGCGCAGCACCGTCTGCTTTCACCGTGTACGGTGGATTGCAGCTCGAACAGGTGTATTCGCCTGCGGCGAGCAGCAGAACGAGGGGCTTCCCGGTCGCTTTCAGGGATGCCATGTTCGTCTTCCACGTGCCGTCGAACCCGGTGCCGGCGAGCGCCACAGCGGGCAGCAGCAATGCTGGCAATAGGAGCCTCATCGCAACTCGCCTTTACCCAGTTGTTGCTGCTTAGTGGAGCCTCGGTGTCGTCCCCGAGCCGCGGATAGTATGCCGGCCTGGTGCACCGTACTAATGTTGCGGCGCAGGAACGTTTGCGCGCTCGAAGTAGCCTCAAGCGTCCGCTACCGGGAACCCAATAGGCTCCCGTTGGATGCCCGCTCCTGACCGCAGGCGGTCATAGCTGCGCCCGTTTGCCTTCCATGCTGATCTCTCCCATGAGAGCAGCGGACTGAAAATCCGCGTGTCGGAGGTTCGCCAAACTCGCAACCCAAACCAAGTTTTCGCTGTGACATAACCCTGTCTAATCACTATTCTCCTTGAGTGAAGTAGGATTGATGCTGGATGGATACGATCAACCCACGGCATCTCATCACGCTGGAAGCGGTCGCGCGTCACGGCTCATTCGCTGCCGCTGCTGACGAGCTGGCGTGTACGCAATCTGCGGTGTCGCAGCAAATTGCCGAGATCGAGCACCGCATAGGCATTCGGGTATTGGATCGGAGACCGGTCCGAGTCACTGAAGCAGGGCGAGTCTTGCTGGAAGCAGAGCTCGCAGTGCGCACAGCTACGGCAATTGCATTGCAAGAACTGTCCGCCCTCAGCGAGGGACGGGCTGGCCGTGTGCGACTTGGCGCTTTTGCATCGGCCGCCGTGAGCGTGGTTCCCCGTGCCCTAGCTCGGCTTCGTCAAACCCACCCCGACATCCATGTGAAGCTCGCTCAGCTTGAAACAGAGATGAGCTATGCGCAGCTCTTGCGAGGTGACCTCGATCTCGCCTTGACGTTCGACTATGACCGAGCCCCGCGCAAGCCGCCGGCCCGAATTCGCCGCTCGCTGGTTGTAGAGGACCCTGTGCTGGTGGTGCTGCCTGTGGCGCACCGGCTCGCAGGCTGCGAACAGATCCAGCTGGCAGAGGTCGCCAACGACGCCTGGATCGGGTCTCCCGTGATTGAACGGCCGCTTGAGCTTCTTGCAGAACTCAGTCGTACACCGGGCTTCAAGCGACGTTTGGAGTTTGATGGTGACGATTTCCAAACCGTCCTTGGTCTGGTCGATCAAGGCCTCGGTATCGCTTTGCTACCGAAACTCGCCACACTACGGGCGTCCTCCAGGGTGGTGGCGAAACGGATAGTCGAGAATCCGTTGACGCGATTCATCTACACGTCGCGTCTCGAGTCACGTGAGGCCCCAGCGAGTTTGACCGCGTTCGAGCAGGGGCTCGCAGACACTGTGCACAGCATGCTTGCCGCCGACGGGTGATCAACTGATTTGCCGCGCTCGGGCAGGCTGGTGTTTACCAGTACATCATTTGGTCTTATCTTGAAATCAGAATCATTCGTTTGATCTTATCGATCCTTCCGGGAATAGTGCCCTCCATTGCGGGGCGCCATCTAAAGATAAATGTCCCAATTGAGACACTAATGCCGCAGCTCGCCGAGTTGGAACACCTCGTAGCCAAGTTGCCGAGAAGGCGTATCGGCTTCTATCCGACGCCTTTCCACAAGCTCGAAAACCTCTCGCGTCTCTACGGCGTAAGCTTCTTCATGAAACGTGAAGACATGGCCGGACCCGGGACGATCAGCGGCAGCAAGACGCGGCTGGCTGAATTCATCATCGGCCAAGCGCTGAAGGATGGTGTCGATACCATCATCACACAGGGAGCGTACCTGACCAACTCAGGCATGCAGTTCGTCACCGCAGCACGAGTCGCAGGAATTACCCCGATTCTGTATCTCACCCGCGATGAACGACAGGGCTCAGTGGCCGAATACCGCGGCAACCTGCTCCTGAGCCAGATAATGGGCGCCGAGACACATTTCCTAACCACGGTGGGAGCTGCGTACTGGAACTCGACAGATGAGAAGGATCGGATTGTCGGCGCGATGGAAGCCCACGCGGCGAAATTGCAAACCGAAGGACACAAGGTACTCATCGTCCCGACGGGTGGCGCTCATCCCTACGGCTTTGTCGCTCACGCGCTCACCTTCACGGAAATGATCGAACAAGCCGGCGCGTTGGAGGTCGAACTCGACTACATTTATCACACTGCTGGGACGGGTACCGCCCTTCCGGGGATGCTCGCGGCCAAGCTCCTTACAGGCCACAGGGTCAAGTTCCGATCGGTAGCGATCAATTCGTACCGGCCGGGCGGCTGGATGAACAAGGATGTGATCGTCGACCGTGTCAAGCAAGTCTTTCAAGCCCTGAACCTAAGGCCGAGCAGTGATGAGGAAATCTACAACGAGATTGACATCGACGAGAGGTTCATCGGCGAGGATTACGCGGTGCCGTCGGTCGAGGGCACTGCCGCGATCAAGGAACTGGCCACGTCCGATGGCGTCTTCGTTGGTCCCATCTACACCGGGAAAGGGTTCGCCGGGCTGTTAGACCACGTGCGCACCGGGCGAGTCGAGAAGGGCAGTAGCGTTGCGTTTTTGCACACCGGCGATACGGCGAACCTGTTTGAAGTTTCTGGAGTGGTGGGCGACGTGACCGCTACTAGTCAGGCGCCACATCGGCGAGAAACTCGTGCTGGTACACCCGGACCATAAGGCCGGTGTCAGGTGCCGGTCGGTTTCTACCCTTCAATCGCCAAAGACCTCGCTCTTCGATTCGTTGGAGCAGCCCGGTGGCGCCAGGAGCGACGATCCCGAGACGCGATTGCGTAATTTGCACGTTAGGTTCCTGTCGTACGGCCGACCAACGATTCCGTTAGTGCGCGATGAAGTGGTGGGCGAGGGCGGTTCGCTTTTCTAGGAACACCGGACGACTTATGCGATCGAAGCGCTCCTGCGGAAGCGCAGCTCCACGCATTGGCCACGGGCTGGCTGTCTGCCTCGGATTGGCGGCGACCCTGACCGCAGCTCGAGAGGCTGTGCCGACCAGCGTGCGCCAGACGCCGGGCGCCTCTTCACACGCGCGCGTGTGCGGTCGGGACCTGCGTCCCGCCTTGCAGGTTCTCGGTTCCGGCGGTCCGCTAAACGGTGGTGGCAGGGCGTCCACCTCCTATCTCCTGTGGCTATCCGGTCGTCCCGCGATCATCGTCGATGTGGGTCCCGGTAGCATTGTGAATCTGGCTCGCGCAAACGCGGATCCCGGTGACATCGATGCTGTTTTGATCAGTCACGATCACCCAGACCATGTGTCGGACCTGCCGGGACTCGTTTGGGATGAGGACGTACTGAATCGCGACCGTACTTTGCTGGTGGTGGGACCGGCTGGCAATGACACCTTCCCGGGCATCCGTTCTTTTATCGGGCGCTTGTTCGGATCTGCCGGCGCATTTCCGTTCGTGCAGACGGTGATGAGGCCCGAAGCAGCATTTCATTTGGACATCAGAGAGATCAGCGTCTCTCCCGCGCAACGGATGCCGGTCATGAAACTGCGCGGCGTCCAGATATCCGCCTATCCGGTTCCCCATGGCAAGGCACCGACGCTCGCGTATCGGTTCGACGGAGCTGACTTCAGCGTTGTTTTTGGCGCCGATCAAAGTGGCACTGATCCAGGCTTCTCAACCTTTGCCAGGAGCACCGACATACTCGTTCTCCACACCGCGCTGAGTCCTTCGGGAGCCGGGCACCCCTTTGTCAGGGTGATCGGTCTGCCCCAGCAGCTCGCCAAGCTCGCTGCGGACGCCGGCGCGAAGCGGGTGGTACTCAGTCACCTAATGGGGTTGCCCGCCGGTCGCCCCTTGGCAGGGGACTTTGCTCTCGCCGATAGTGCTGCTCTGGTGCGAGCCGTGCGCTCCATTTATCTAGGCGAAGTGTCGGTAGCCTTCGACCTTGAATGCTTACCCCTCGGCGCCCACGACATTCACGCTACAGCGCCGGATGGCCCTTAACCTTCTCGCCGGTTAGACGACAGGTTGGGATCCGCTGACCGGACCGTCGAACGCCACCGCCTCGCCGCCGTCCCCATTGGCTAGGGTTGCGACGAACAGCCTGATCGAGATACTCGTGGATGCGATCGTTAAAGAGGCGGCCGTGAGGATCCAGGCAGCCACTGGTGTGCCGGAAATGTGTCGAACTCAGACTGGGTGTGCCGTGATTGTGCCTTGGTGTGCCTGGGAACGGGGCTGGCAAGCGCTGCAAGTTTACAATCCGCGTGTCGGTGGTTCGATTCCGCCCCTGGCCCAACCGTTTCATTAGAAGAGCGGTCCCCGATCTCAGGTCGCTGGCGCTGCCAGCCTGTGCGCTGTGGCGATGAGCGGATGAGATGGATCAAGGTTCTGCTGGAGATGCCCTTCGCGCTGGCCTCCGCAGCATCGTGCTTGCCCTGCGCCAGCTTCATGGACAGTGCTCCTCAACCGGTGACTGTAGGCGAGCGTAATCGCTGGTCTGAGTTCTTCAATTGGGCGTGGGCCACGCTGCGGAAGCGGACCCGACGCCCCTCCGCTTTCATGCCCGCAGCGGATTGGAGTTTTCCGGGAGTGTGACGTGTCAGTCGCCGCGACCTCGGCTGCGACCGGGTCTCAGGCGGTGCCGTGGAAGGCCGCATCGCGACCGATGCATACCGATGTCACCGCTGTCGTCATTCTCGCGGCAATTACGATCTCTCCAACGAGGGCTCTACAGGCCGCTACCGCATAGGAAAATACCCATGAGTATCTCGAGTATCTGGGGCATGTCCGCCGCCGTTGCCGCACTTGCGGCGGGATCTCCTACCGTGGCGGTCGCTGAACCGATTCCGGCCGACGCCAGCACGGTCGCGTTTGTCATACATGCGCAAATGCGTAACTGGCTGGCCGACGGCGAGCGTGGCCTTTGGATCCAGGCGGGTAATCTCAGGTGGTTTTACGCGCGCTTCAACAGCGTCTGCCGCGGCTTGAATTCTACGAACTCGGTGGTCTTCGATACTCAAGCTTCGGGAAAGATCGACCGAGCGACCTCAGTCGTCGTGCCGGGACGCGGTCGATGCACAGTAGAGACTTTTAAGCCCAGCGGTGGACCGCCGAAGAACCGCCATGCTGACGTGGCTTTGCAACCTCAGACCCAGTGAATGGGTCTTGATCCCGGGCTGTTTCCGCCTCGGTTTCAAATCCGCCGTCACCGAGCGTCGTCTACCAAGAGCGGACGTCCGCGGCCAGCGATGCGCGTTAACCGCAAGAGCATACTTCCCTCGGCCTGTCGACACTTGATGCTTTGCGCGGCTAGGCCGTAGTTCTTGGTGCTTGATTGCGTCAGTGATGGATTTCTGGCGGGCGGTACTGGGCTCGAACCAGGGGCCCCGGCCGTGTGAAGGCGATCAACTGCTCGCCCTCATCAAACGGCTGCTCCACCGCTGCTTCGCGACGATCTCGACAAGCGCGCTCGGCCGCAACACTACGAGTGAGATTGCGTCTCTCGTTTGCGCCGGCGGAATTCGCGGACTTTAGCCTTGTTGCCGCACCCTGACATGGCGCACCAGCGCCGATCGCCTCTACGCGAGTTGTCGACGAAGTAGAGCGTGCAACTGGGCGATTCGCACTGCCGGATCAGCTTAGCTGCATCACTGCCGAAGAGTTGCACTGCTTCGCGCGCCAGCGTGACCAATAGCGCGCCGGCATCCCCCTCCAGGCGCATGGTTCCGTTGCCCTGAAGCCGGGGCGCCGCGGCGGTGTCGGCGGCGATTCGGTTCAATGTCTCGCGTGCCGGTTGCGCTGCAGCCCTGCTCGGTTTACCCGCCAATACGTAGATCGCCTCGCGTAGCACGCGTGCCGTCGCAAGGTCCTTGGGAGTTGTCCTCGGTGGGGTGCCGGCCATTCCAGCCGAAACCAGCCAGCGAGCCAAATCGTCCGCTGTGTTCAGCAGTTCACGAGGCGACGAACTCAGCCTGGCTTGAAGAGTGGCGGGCAAGTCGATGGCGTTGCAGCCGCCGCGAAATCGGAAGCCGTGCCTATCCTGAGGACCCGCGGCCGGTGCGCCAATCAATATCATGTAACCTACTTGACAGGTTTCAGAGAAAAGTGCAGCCTTCGGTAATGTAACCCATAACATCGGTTACGCGTAATTGTTGGAGGACGCGCTGATGAAACTCTGGCTTGCAGTCTTCGCCGTGACGACCCTCATCGTCTCGGCGACATCAACAGCTCAGCAACAGGAACTCAACTCGCTGCAGGGCACCTGGATGATGGAGTCGGCCTACGAGATTAAGGCTGATGGAACCCGCACCACGACCTACGGTGAGCATCCCAAGGGTCTGCTCATCATAGACGCCGCGGGCCACTACAACTTGCAGATCTTCCGGGTCGGCCGACCAAGTTTTGCGAGCGGCGACAAGACCCGAGGTACAACTGAGGAATATCGTGAAGCTGTTCTGGGCTCGAGCACACACTTCGGCACAGTCACGATCGACCCGGCGAAACGCCAACTGATCTTCAAGATCGAAGCTGCGTCCTTCCCGAATTGGGAGGGCCAGACGCAGCTGCGAGACTATGCCTATCAGGACGGCCTCTTGACCTACGCGGTGCCAGCAAGCGCTTCGGGCAGTGGCACGGTTGCTTATTCAGTTTGGCGCCGGTCGCCCAAGTGATGGCCCGCCGCACTACCAGATCCCGAGTTTCGCCGGCTCGCCGATTCTTCTTCCTCGCGGCGGTGCGGGTAAGCCGCACGCATGACGGTGTCTTTGTCGACGGCCAGATTGCTGACGATGATCCCGTCGAACTCGGACAACGCCAATGATTCAACAGACACTCGGATTGATCACAACAGGACAAGAGAAATGATTAAGACTGTTATTTTATCCATGTGTCTCGCAGCTTCCTCACTTTCGCTAAATGCACGCGCCCAGGATGTGCGCCAGTATGCCGACGGCCCGGTCACTGAGGCGGACTACATAGCAGTGGAGTACGGGCATTTTGAAGAGTACATCGAATGGCTGAATTCGACATGGAAGCCGACCATGGAAGCCATGAAGAAAGCTGGGCTAATTATCGATTACAAGGTCTTCCGGGCCACTCCAAAATCACCGGATCAGCCCAATGTAATTCTCATGATCACTTATAAAAACGGCATGGCAGCTTTGGATAAAGGCATCGAGCTAGAAGACGTGGCCAAGAAAGTCATCGGTAGCACCGAGGTTCAGAATAAGGCCAGAGCGTTCCGGAATGAATACAGAAAGGTTCTGGGCACTGAATTGATTCGTGAACTTATTTTGAAATGAAATTGTTATACGTGTTCAAAGAGCGCAGGCTGCCATCAGGGTGTGGTTAGTTGCGGGACGAGTCGCACGCCGAGCGCGCGCATCGCCTTGACGATGGTGTCGAAGCCCGATTGGTTTAGTGCTTCCGGGCATCGTGCACGTTGCCGCCGCGAGCGCCCTGCGGAATCGAGGGCGCCGCCCGTCCGCCGGGTCCACGCGCTCCGCCGCGCGGAGGAGGGCCCACGCGGTAGCCGGGCGCCCAGCCGCCGTACTCATAGCCGCCGGGCTCATAGACCCCACCGACGTAGCCTGCGCCGACGTCGCCCCCGTAGCCTCCAACAACGCAGGCCGCAAGCGTCATGAGAGCGAATAGCCATGCGGCACCAATCCTGCAACTTCTGGGCATGCGCTTCATTGCGGCTCCTGTTTGGTGTCGGTGCCGGACCATTCCAGGACGCCAAAGGGTGCTCCGCTCGGATCGGCCAGTACCGCCAGCTGCCCGCCGTGGCGATCTATGCGCGGTTCGACCAATACTCGGCCGCCCAGCGCGACAGCCCTCTTGGCCGCATCCGCTGCATTCGTGACGCGCACGAAGTTAAGCCAGTGCGGGTGGCGGCGCATGGAATCAACGGGCAAAGAGTTGAGTCCTACGCGAGCGTAATTGTCGCTTGAGAGAATGTAGTGCTGGGCGTTGCCATCGCTCGCCAGCTCGTAGACGTCATAGTCACACAGGCTCTTATAGAATGCGGTCTCCTGCTTCGGATCGGCCACGAGCAGGGAACTCCATATCCACTGGCCGGGTGCGGCGAGATACTCCGGTGGATCGCCCCCCTCGGCCGCTAAAACTGCAAACTCGGCGCCGTCAGGATCGAGCAGCACCGCCTGACGGCCGCGGTGCGGATAGTAGTGTGCTTTGGATAGCACCTTTCCACCGTGCTGAAGGACCCCCTGCTGCGCGGCATCCACGTCGCGCACGGCAAGAAAACGCTGGTTGCTTTGATTGTCCGGCCGGGAGCGCCTTTTGAAATAACCCGGCTACCGGCTCGCCATCGAGCAACGCGAGTGCGTAATCCGGAGCGCCCGGCGCGTCGCGGAAAGTCCAGCCGAACAGAGCGCCGTAGAAGCGCTTTGCGTTATCGAGGTCCGGGGCCACCAAATCGACCCAGATGACCTTGCCGACGTGTTGCTCGCCGCTAGGCGGCTGTGTGATCGGCGGCAGGTCCACCGTTGCGGTTGACGCCGCGTGGGCCGTCACAGCAGCAGCGCACAGCACCGCCGCGCGCAGTCCTTCACGTAAGAGATTGCGCGCAGAGCATTTCGATTGGTGCATTGTTGTCGCTCCACCTACTCCGCGGCTGCCGCGGTAGGTCCGTGCCTTAAAGAGCCCCAGTATGTTGAAGCAGTGACGCCAGTCGGTACGCTAGCGCACGGAGCCTGAAGTCAAAGATTCTGGGCAGAGCGCTTGGCTTGGTGGGACCGTGTGGCGGACTGTACGCCACCTCTGGACGGGCTGCTCCTACCCTGAATTTCCAGCGCGGTCGAAGCGACCGCTAGGCGTCCTGGCATCGCGCTCAGCCGAAATACACGGCTCGCGTTGAAGCTCGCTCAGTTACTCACCGAGCGCCCGGAGGGTCGTGACTGGATTCATGAAATCATTGGGATGGTTACCCGGGCGTTATCCTGCGAGGCTAGCTGAGGAATACTGCGCGCGAAGACTCCGTCAAGGGACGTGACCCTGATCTTTATTGGTTGTCGTGGAGGGTGGCGAACTCTTGTTAAGAGCGTCAGCCACCCTGTTCGATTGATGTTACCCCGCGAAGCGAGGTCGCGGCCAATTCCCGCGTTGCGCTCTGAGCCAGGCGCCGCGAGCACCCCTCAATCTCATCGCTTGCGGGCTGAGCGACCGCTATGCCCACACGGCGAGCTGGTGCTGCAGCGCTGATCACAGCGGGCCGAGGGCATGCGCGTCACCTGCTCCATCACGGTCGCCATTTCAGACCGCAGGGATAACTTCTGCTGCGACGGGGCTACTGCGATTTGCTATGGTGTCAGCAGCAAGAACAAGAGAAAGAACGCCCGCATGCGCCGCCTCCAGCTGATTTCGAGCGCCGTGCTATTGACCTGGTGTCTGAGCGCCGCGGCGCAGTCGAATAAGGGCGTCACGGTCATCGACAATCCGGGAGGCGGTACCATCGCCTATGCGCAGATGCCTGCCCAGCACACCTTGCAAGGCGCGATGGGCAAGGTGCTCCAGTATGTCCACACCCGCTTTGGCGCACGGCCGGAAGTGACTCACGTCATGCGCGGCTCGGACGGCAATTCGCTCGCCGTCACCTTCACGGTGAAGTCGGGCACGGCCGGCAGCCAAGAAATTGACGGTCTCGCACTGGTGGCGGTGTCACCCTCGGCACCCGCCAAGGGCGCCGTGTTGAGCGATCAGGCCGACCGTTTCCGCTCCACCGTGGCACCGATGCTGAAGCGATTGCAGGCGGGCACCGGTCTTTCGGCGACGGGGAGCAGCCCCGCAGGAGTAGCAGCAAATACGCCCGCATCCCCACCCGGACCGACACAGGTCACGGCTCCCGCCAACGCGCCGTCCGTGGCGTTACCCTCCGCGGCGGTCAGTTCGCCGCCGGGCGGCGCGACGGGCGCGGCCGCCACTCCGGCCGCGGCGCTGCATCAGACCCCATTTCCGGACGGATCGGGCAGCATCGGCTTGCCTGAGGGCTGGACAATCACGGGCGCACATGCCGGGGAGGTCACCGCCAAGGGTCCAGGGGGCGCCGGGCTACATTTTGATTGGCCGATTGCGGCCCTCGATCCCAATGATCCCCGATCGCAGGGCCTGAGGCGTGGCGGCGCGTCCAGCCTTGTCGCCATTCCGCATGGCACCGATGCGGCCACTGCGTTCAAATCGACAATCGCGCAGCTGTACCAAAAGCAGGGCAAGGCGCCACCGACCATTGACATCGTCGACACCCAGCACTTGAGCCCGCAGGAAAGCGTGGTGGTGGCCAATATCGGCGCAATCGATGGTCAAAGCCCCATGCGATCCCTGATCGACATCGGCATCGGCCCATTGGACAACTTCGGGGGCTATACGATCATTCTGTACACGATCAGCTTCCCGCAGACGATCGCAGCGCAATCTCAGGCCACCGTCACGGCCATATTCCACAGTTACAAGGTCAACCAGGCTGTGGCGACGGCCGAAATCCATACTGATAGCCAAAAGGTCCAACAGTTCACGCAGGGCACGGTGGGCGACATGCGTCGTCGCCAGGATGTCCAAGATCGCCAGTTCCAGGCCTTCGATAACAGTCTCTTGGACCGCACCGTCATTCGTGACACCGACCTCAACGGACATGGAACAGTATCCAACGACGTCGCGGATGCGTTGGTCGAAGCAAACCCCAACCGTTTCCAGGAAGTCGCGCCCAGCCAGTTCGTCAAGGGCATCGATTACTAGCCTGACCCTCGCGCTCGTCTGTTAGCGACCCACGCGCACGCGAGTCCGCGAGTGTGGCTTCATGCTCATGATCTGATCGCGTGCCATTCCTCAGGGTCGGGCGGCCCGTGCTGCACAAAATCCCCAAAGCTGAGAGGATTTGTTGTCGGCGCGACCCACGAATCACAATACAGGGTCGCGCCGACGTACCTGCTGTTTGGCTAGCTCGAACCGCTGGAGCACTCCTCCCTCAGAACTTGCGCTGCGGGTGGGTCATTCAGCGAATCTGCCGCGCTTTTATTGGGCAATCTTGCTGATCTTGGCTCCTTGCAAGGAAGCGTCGCCCATCAGCCCCTGTTCGCCGAATACGAAGTCCAGCACTGGCTTGTGGAGCGTTTGAGTGTCGTAATTTCCGCCAGCACCCTTCTTCATGACGGCCACCGAGGCGTCGGCGCCAATCGACCAGTCACCGCCCTTAACAAACTTGCCGAGCGCCTGTGGCGTGTTAAACAGAATCACCTGACTGTGCTTCGACACCCCGAGGGTCAAGCCGATGGAAACGCCTGAAATGGAATAGTAGCCGACGGTCTTGCCGCTTTTCAGCAGCGCCCCGTCCCCGTGCTCACCTCCCACACCTACGCCGGCCTTGGTGATACTCGGAAACACGAGCACTCCCGCCGCGCTCTGTGCAAGGGAGCGATTATTGTCGGACAGCGCATAGAAGCGATCCAAAGTGGCCGAAACCTCCTTATCAATCGCTGCCGTGTCGGCGGCTACCGCGGCTGTGCCGACCAACGCAACAACCAGCGCAACGATTGCCATCGATGGAAAGGACGTGAAGGATCTGACTTTCATTGTTTGAGACTCCAGGGGGGAAGGTAATTTCTTCAGGACCCAGAATACATCAGCGTATAAGATTCGCCATCTCCAACCAGCCGGCGCCGACGCTTACCGCGGCCCGGCGAGTTCGACCCAACCTTCGCCACCGGCGACAAGCTTCGCCTGATACCACCACGGTTTCCGTTTGGAATCCAAGGCTCGTCAATGGCGAGCAAGATCTTGCCGCGGATCCAGATGCACCGGCCCCAAACTGAGGGCGTTTTCGCGTGCGGCAGTCAGAACTGGTGGCCAATGCCGGAGCGGCGCATGCTTAGCCTTGGGCGTGACGCAGATGGTTACAGAAAAAAACGAACAGATGCTGATCGAAGCGCAAGGGCGGGCTGTGTTTCTGAGTTACGCCTCAGAGGATTCTGCTGCGGCTGAGCGCATCGCGACCGCCTTGCGGGGAGCGGACGTCGAGGTCTGGTTCGATCGGGCTGAGCTCCGCGGCGGCGATGTCTGGGATCAGCGGATCCGCCAGCAGATTCACGACTGCCAACTTTTCATAGCGGTCCTCTCAGCCAACACCCAAGCGCGAGATGAGGGGTACTTTCGCCGTGAGTGGAAACTGGCGGTCGATCGGACGCATGACATGGCAGAAGACAGGGCGTTCCTGCTCCCCGTAGTCATCGACGACACGTCCGAACGAAGTGCGCGTGTACCAGAGAAGTTCCTCGCGGTCCAGTGGGCCCGGTTGCCGAATGGGCAGACGGGCCAGGCTTTCGTTGAGAGAGTGCAGCGGCTGGTATCGCCTTCAACGACAGTCCAGTCAGGGCCGCCGGGCACGTCGGCTCAGCATGCCGGCGTGATCGAACGACCTCGGTCCGCCAATCAATCGGTCACCCACTCCGGACTCCGCCGGCGACGCCTTTTGCTACTGACCGCAGTCTTAATCGCTTGCGCAGGCACCGTGTACTTTGCGATTGAACGCTCGGCGCTAATGAAGCGGAGCGAACCAGTGGTATCTGCGGGCGAGAAATCCATCGCGGTTCTGCCGTTTATCGACCTGAGCGAAAAGCACGATCAAGAGTATTTCGCGGATGGCATGGCGGAGGAGATTCTCGACATTCTGGCAAAAGTGCCGTCACTCAGGGTTATCGGGCGAACCTCATCATTTCAATTTAAGGGCAAGACTGCAGATTTGCGCGCGGTTGGGACGAGCCTAGGCGCTGGCTATGTGCTGGAGGGGAGCGTCCGCAAATCCGCGGATCGGGTCCGCGTTACCGCCCAACTGATCGAGACACGTGACGGTACGCACGTGTGGTCGGAAACCTACGATCGGACGGCCGAAGATACTTTGCTGGTGCAGGAGGAGATCGCGACCCGGGTAGCTCGCTCACTAGAGATTGGGGTTGGCGCGGACCGTCCTCAGTCGGACCGACGCCAACAGAACCAATCGGCGTACGACCTTTACCTGCGCGGTCGTTACGCAGCCGAACGCGGTGATGCGGATGGATTGGCCGCGGGCGCGACCTATCTGCGCCAAGCACTCGATGCGGATCCTACTTTCGCCGACGCGGCGGTCGCCCTTGCCTTGACGCACTACAGTCAGGCGTTCTTGAGCGTAGAGCCCAGCAGCGCCTTTGAGTTGGCGCGTCATGACGCGACGTTGGCACTCAGGCTGAATCCAAGCATCGGTCTGGCGCATGCGATCTTGGGCGGCATTCATACGGATTATGATTGGGATTGGGCCGCCGCCGGTCGGGAGTTCCAACAGGCACTCGTTCTCGCTCCGCACGACGGACGCGTCCTAACCATCACCTCCGATCTCACGATAGCGCTCAATCAGCTCGATACTGCTCGAAAGAACCTTAAGCAGGCTCTTACTTACGATCCACTGTTGGCCGACGCATACGCTTCGCTTGCGTGGGTCGAATGGTATTCGGGACGATACGACCAGATGCAGGCTGCCAGCCGCAAGGTTCTCGCGATAGATCCGGATTACGATTGGGGGCACACCAATGTTGGGATCGCGCTGATTTGGAGCGGACATCCGGCGCAGGCGATATCCGAAATCGAGCGTCAGAACAGCGCGCCGGAAAAGGCTTTGGGGCTTGCTCTCGCATACCAGGCGCTCGGTCGCGCAGACGACTCCAACACCGCGCTTCGCGAGCTAATCGCGAGTGGTGCGATGAATTACGCCTATGAGGTGGCTGAGGTTTATGCCAATCGAGGTGACCTTGAACAGGCTTTGCGATGGCTGGAGCGCGCTTACGTTCAGAAGGATGGCTCGCTCAAGTGGATCGTGGGAGATCCCACTATGGTGAAACTCGGACTCGATCCGCGCTACAGGACCTTTCTTCGCAAAATGAACCTGGGCGGGCGGTAGGTCTCGCGTGGCTCGGAACGGCGCAGGCGACAAAGTAAGCTCACTTTATTCCGACGCCCCAGGTACCGGGACCTTCTGACGTGGCAGCAAGACAAACGGCGCAAACACTCGTCACTCCAATAGCTCATCAGTAAATCGTCGCGGCGAAGAGATTCTTTGCTGCAGTGCGAGATTTGTCACAGTCGTCCCGGTGAGCTAGGTGAGGCGGTCGCAGCGATGCGCCTATGCGCGCTGGGACATGCTCCGCCAAGCTCTGCCGGGCTGCAGTCGAGTGCGCTCTCGCGGAGGGATTCCTCGCCGCCGGCTTGTTGTTGGAACGCTGGGATTCACGGCATTCGCCGATGCAATAAGTAACATCCTGGCAAGTGGCGCCGCGTGCCGGCCGTATTGCCCGGCGCGAACCGAGGTTGTTTGATCGCCCGAGGCTCATGCCCAAGTTGTGCTGGAGTGTTGACATCGTTCAACCATCTCGCCTCGCAGCGTGGCTGCGCAGCGATTGTCATTGCGAGCTGCGCTGCGGTAGGTGTAGTGTCGGTTGAAAGAGCCTGGCGCCGATGCCACGGCCAGAGTTCCAACAACTCCAAATTTAAAGGACGGCGCGTATGAAATCTTTCCGCTGGATTTCGGCGTCGTTGGCGACTGCGATGTGCGTTGGGTTTGTACCATACGTGAGCGCACAATCGCTGACCGCCACCTGGTACACCGTCAGCTCAAGCGACCCCGACCGCCCCTTTCCATACGACAACGGTACGCTTTTCAACAACGAAGTACTTCCCACTCTCGGGCCTGACAATCTGCCCGAATTCAACAGCAGTTACGGCGGCCCGGCCATTCAGGACCTGTACTTACATGACGGGGTGCAGGAGATCACTTGGTGGAGTCCGGCGCACGATTCAAATGTGACGGCGACCGGCAGCACCACGGTCACGCTTCCGATCAATTGGCCTTGCACTAGCTCGAGCAATTGCGTGTTCCCGCCGAACGGTGCCGGGACACAC
>Ga0209274_10000730_pt1 | contig 18117 bp, 11 predicted proteins | sample HubBroMetageREF1_FD_188343 | JGI IMG/M metagenome (GOLD analysis project Ga0209274, IMG submission 188343) | Reference soil microbial communities from the Hubbard Brook experimental Forest, New Hampshire, USA - Hubbard Brook CCASE Soil... | ecosystem: Environmental > Terrestrial > Soil >...
GGGGAGCTTCAGTGGCCGGCGGTGGGTTTCCAGGTTGCCAGGTGCTGTTGGAGCCAGGCGTCGGCTTGCTGTTCGATGGAAGTCGACTGGGCGCGGGTCAGACGCGCCGTGACAGAAGGGGCGAGCGCCTTGCTGGTGGCGTCGCCATTCGCGCGCGCCAAGAGCATCCAGAAATAGGCCTGGCTCAAATCCTGAGGGACACCGCGACCGCCATAATAAATGGCTCCAAGCTTGGACTGGGCTGCGACGTTGCCTTGCTCGGCAGCTCTGGTAAACCAGCGAACGGCCTCGGCCTCGTCCAGTCTGACACCATCGCCGGTGGCGTAGCGACGGCCCAAGGCATTCTCGGCGGCAGGGTTGTTGTTGTCGGCCATCTGGCGAAGTTGATCGAGGGTTGCGGTTTCGATGGCCGGAGCGGAGGTCGTGAGCGGATTGGAAGGGACAGTGCCCGGCGACGTGGGTGACGGCGACGAGGCGAGCACGGTCTGAATCGGACTTTGCATCGCGCTTTGAATCGGATTACGGCCGCGCTCTTTCAGCTTGGTCTGAATCCACGGAGCCAGATTGTAGCCGAGAGCCATAAAGATCATGGCCAAGGCGAGGACCAGAATAATCAGGGGGGAACGCGGCAGGCTGATACCGCCGGAGGTTTTCTCGTCCGAACTTTCCATTTCCTTTTCTTTTTTGTTGTCTTCCTCTGGCGCGGATGCGAAAAGAACACTGCCCGGCGTGGGCGCGAAGCGCTCGGCGACCGCGGGAGCGGAAGGCCCCAGCGGGGGCAGATCTTCGGCGCGGGCGGCGCGGTTGACGGCGGCCAGCACGGTCTCGGCGAGGCGCTGCAGCACTTCGCTGTCGGTATCAGAGAACGCATTCGGTTCGGCGGAGAAAACCTCGAGCAATCCAATCGACTTCTCGCCCGCGCGCAGCGGGACGGCGAGGATGGAGCGCAGGCCCAGCGCACGGCAGTTCTCGCGATCGACGCGAGAGTCGAGTTCGGTGTCATCGCAGCGCAGGAGCGCGCCGGTCTTTACGCATTCTCCGGAAAAGCCGGAGCCGACCTGCAGGCGAGCGCCGACCGGCGGAGCATCGGGGCCAGAACTGGAGCGACAGATCATGAAGTCCGGATCTGCATCGGCGAGCGCGATCGCCGCGCCGGAAGCGCGCACCAGAGTTTGGGCGCGTTCTGCGATCAGCTGCAGAACTCCGGCAAGATCGGGACCGAGGGCTTCCACCTGGCGTTGGACGGCGCTCACGGCCGCAAGCGTGTCGGTGTAGTTAGGACGCGGAGCAACTTCTGGGTGCGAACCAGAAATGCCCGAGCCGGCAAAAGGGCCGGCGCTCAGGTCAACTTCGCCGTGGGCCACACCGGCCATCACATTCACGAAGAGCCACTCGCGCAATCGGGATACTGAGTCGGGAGACAACTCGGAGAAACGAAGGCCGGCGCGGCCGGAAGAGTTCGACCAGACGACCTGCCCGGTGGTGTAAATATGTTCCGCGCAATCGGCCAGATCGAGACACAGGTTCAGTCGCCTTTTCAGATCGAGAGGCGAATGGCACTCAATCGCGGCGCCGTCTTCGCTGATGTCGACAATCTCGTGAAGATTGAGCATCGTGCCTTGGGATTCGTCAGCGAAACTGGCGTACGCCGGGGTCTGGATCTTGTGCCGTACACGGCGGCGACGGTTAGGGGAAGCGGGTTGCAGGGGCGAGGTCATAGCAGCCATGGGACGGGCAAGAACTCTGGCTCCATATTAGCGCGGTATCAGCGTGTGGTGGTGGAAAAGTCAGCAAAGGAAGAGAATCAGAAGGACGACAGGGAACATCCGCTAACCGAAGGCAGAGTGCGGGCGCGAGGATTGTTGAGCGAAGGCGGGAGAGCCTTGGGCTTACGCTTCTCGGAGCGGCGCGTCTAAACAGCGAGAACTCAGGTAGTTGCGCAATTTTAAAATTGAGTGCTCACGGATCAGCCGATCGATGTCATCCCGACGGGGCGCGACGAGCGCTCCGTCGGGACCTTACGAAAAACCGTGCACCAGTCGTACCGGTGCGGGGGACGCCTGCGCCGCATGAAGTAGGGGCATTCTCGTCCGCGGCATGAACGAGATCGGCCGACGTAAGATCCCTCGCCCGGCTGTCGCCGCGCTCAGGACGACATCGGTCTGGAGTAATTTTGAAATTCAGTCACTGCGAGAGCTTATGAAACTGGACATTTTCCTGCAGGACTTGAGATACGCGCTTCGCACGCTTGGCCGCGATCGGGGCTTCACGTTCGCCGCGGTCGTCATCTTGGCTCTCGCCATCGGGGCCAATATTGCCGTCTTCAGCGTGGTCAACACACTGCTACTGCGGCCGTTGCCCTTCCCGGACTCGCGCCAGCTGGCGTGGATAGCGCCGCCTCCGACCGACTGCGGGCTCTCTTGCGCCACCTACTCGGTCGACGCATATGACGAATTCCGCGAGCAGAGCCGCGTCTACCAGGATGTGACCGGATACATGGCGTTCACCACGCCTGACAATCTGCGGCTTACCGGCCGCGGGGAGCCCGAGCCCGTCACGGGTATTGATGTTATCGGCAACTTCTTTCAGGTTCTCGGCGTGCAGCCCGCCATGGGCCGGTTGTTTACGCCGGAGGAGGCACGGGGCGGGCCGCACCCGGTGGCGCTGCTGGCCAACGCTTACTGGCGGCGGCAGTTTAGCTCCGATCCGGCTATTGTCGGCAAGGCGATCGAGCTGAATGGGACGCCGATTACCGTTGTGGGCGTCTTGCCTGACGGCTTTGATTTTGGCGCGGTGTTTTCTCCCGGCGCGAAAGTCGATCTCTTCACGCCGCTCGACTTGAAGCTGGAGCACGACTGGGGCAACATCGTCACTTTTATTGGCCGGCTCAAGCCGGGCGTGACTGTGGCCCAGGCTCTTGACGATGCCAACCGCGTCGCGCCCAACATGTATTTCAACACCAAATATCCGCAGACGCTGGGACGTTATAAGGGCGATCTGATTCCTGTGCCGCTGAAGGATTATGTTACGGGCAAGCTGCGGCGCTCGTTGATTGCTTTGTGGTGCGCGGTGGGTGCGATTCTGCTGATCGCCGGGGTGAACCTCTCGAACCTGCTGCTGGCGCGGGCCGCAGCGCGGGCCAAGGAGTTTGCCGTACGCGGCGCACTGGGGGCGAGCCGGGGGCGCATCGTGCGCCAGTTGCTTCTGGAAAGCCTTGTGTTGTCTGGGGCGGGCGCGGCCTTCGGGCTTGGGCTGGCGCTCATCCTGATCGCTTGGCTCGCGCACCAGGGATCTGTGGCTCTGCCGCTTCTCAGCAGCCTGCGAATCGACGGTCAGGCTTTGGGCTGGACGGTTATCGTCGCCGTCTTTACCGCCATGATCTTCGGTTTGCTGCCGGGGCTACGGATGGCTGGCGGCAATCTGCAGGAGACGCTGAAGGACTCCGGTGCGGGCGCTGGCCTCGGCCGGAAACATGAGAACATCCGCGCCGGGCTGGTCATCTCTGAGATTGCCCTTGCATGCGCGCTGTTGGTGAGTGCGGGGCTGCTGCTGCGCAGCTTTCTCAAGGTGCTGGACGTCGACCTCGGATTTCAGCCTGACCGCGCTGCTTCGATTAAAGTGGACTACGATGACAACGCGCCGACTAATGACGCCAGCGTGGCAAAACGAAGCGAAATCTTTCAGCAGGTTCTGAACCGCGTGGGAGAACTGCCCGGCGTGGAGGCTGCGGGCATGTCCGATTACCTTCCGCTCGGACCGAACCGTGAATGGGATACGCCGGTGCCTCAGGGGAAGATATTTGCTCCGGGCGAATTGCCGGACCCGCTGGTCTACGTGATCACGCCGGGATTCATACACGCCATGGGCATTCGTTTGCGCGGGCGAGACTTCACCTGGGCCGATGGGTCGAAGAGCGAACGAGTCGTTCTCATCAACGCATCCGCCGCTCGCGTCTATTGGCCGGGCGAGGATGCGGTGGGTAAGATCCTCATGCGCGGCACTGAGGAAGACCATGTCGTCGGGGTGGTCGACGATGTCCACGAAGAAACTGTGGAGAGCGGGGCGGGCTGGCAAATTTATTATCCGGCCACGCAGCAAGGGCCGGCGGGGGCGCAACTGGTGGTGCGCACCAGCCTGCCGCCTGCAGCTCTGGGCGCGAGCGTACTCCACGCCCTGCGCGAGCTGAATCCTAAACAGCCGGCCGCTGAGTTCCGGCCGATCCGGACTATCGTCGACCGCGCCGTTTCTCCTCGCCGTTTCTTCATACTGCTGGTGGCGGCGTTTGCGGGTCTTGGGCTGTTACTGGCTGCACTCGGGATTTACGGCGTCATCTCCTACTCGGTTACGCAGCGTACTCAGGAGATTGGCATCCGCATGGCCCTGGGCGCGACTATCGGTCACGTACAGCTGGGCGTGATCGGGAGGACGCTTCGCCTTACTCTGATTGGAATTGCAGCCGGAACCGTTGCTTCGCTGGTTGTGGCGAGGGCGATTGCAGCGCTACTTTTTGACACTACTCCTACCGATCCGGTTACGTTTGCGGTTGTGATTCTGACGCTTGCGATGGTGGCGCTTTTCGCCGGTTACCTTCCAGCGCGGAGAGCTTCACACGTCAATCCGATGGTTGCGCTTCGCAACAATTGAGAGAGCGGCGAGACTAGGGCAACCGCGCAGGAGCCAGGCCCAGCAAGAGGTTCGTACGTTCTGCCGCTGCGCTGGAAGAGGCATCCTCAGTCAGCCCCGTGCCTGCGAAGCGGCGGTAGCTGCTGGTTTGTCCGGCGGCGGCTACCTGCACGAATTCCACGGACTGGGGCGCATCAGGGATGCGTGCTCCGAACCAGTGCGGGTCGTCGCGCTGTGCCCAGGTCACGAGAGCCAGCACCGCGCCCGGCGGGTATTTCGAAACGACACCCGGAAAAACGTCTGGAGCGGCGCTGGCCGCGCCGCGTGCCTGCACGGCGTGCATGGCTGCGTCGTTTCCGTAGAGTGTCGCCGTAGTTTGGGTCTTTGGGTCGACGTACATGGTGATTGCGTTCCATGCGAGGGGTTGATAAGGCAGGGTTGCCGTGAGCGCTGCGGCGCGGTTGTTCACCACCTCTTCGCCATTGATTTTGGCGGCCGTGATGGGCAGCGTGTAGACGTAGTCGTTGCCGCGTACTGGTTGGTGACAGCCGGTACACTCGTTTACGAAACGTGCGTCCGTGCCATAAGGTTTCAGATCCAGGCCTCGCCAACGGCCCCAGCCCCAGCCTTCGGTTTCTTTGTAGCGCTGGGCGTCCTTCAGCATCAGCTCCACCTGCACGAACTGGCCGGGGCGGATGAGGCCGTCGGGGCCGAGTTCCTGCTGCCATGCGATCTTGGCGAATTCTGCGCCGTCGGGCCAGGGGCTGATATTGCCCGACTGCGCCGCTTTTACGGCAATCTCGTTGCCGAGGATGAAGCGGAAGGTGTGGTTGTCGCCGCGGTCGGTCGTGCTGATTAGTTTCCAGGTTTCGAAATTCGGGTCGAAGGGGAATCCGTTGAACTCCGGCGGAACGGCGGTCAAGGATACGGGCGCGGGAATCGCCACCGGCGTGTTAGGAGGCTGGCTCGGAGCGGGCGTCCACGGGGCCAGATACGCCTTCAGGGTCGCCAACTCTTCGGGAGTCACTTTCGCGTCGGGATGCAGCTTCAGGAAGCTCGGTAGGGGCATCGCGCCCAGCTGGATCATGTTCACGGCTTCGAAGAGCGTCGCCTTCTGCGCGGCGGCGGGCTTGGCGCCCAGGGTGGAGAAGTTGAGGTGCTCACGCGCGGTCAGGATGTCGTGGCGCACCAGCCAGTAGCCGGGCACGATGTGGTCGAACCACGCAAGCTGTCGCTCGTCGGAGTGGCAGCTGTAGCAGTCGGTTTCGAGGATGTGCTTGATTTCGGGCGGGGCTTGCAGCTCGGCTGTCGCGGGCTTGGCGGGGATGGTGGGTCGCACCAATTGGAGCGCTGCGAAGACGACTATGCCTGCAAGGATCAGCTTGCCAAGAGTTCTCATGGAGGTCTCCGTCCAGAAGTTATCTTATGAAGGTTCGAGGTCGGGCACAATGCCCCCTCAGGGGCTAAAGCCCGTCGAAAAAGGCGGCGCTATCGCGGCGCTGAAGCGCCGCTCTTCCACAATTGCCGCGCTTTTCACAAGCCGCGCTTTCACGAGCCGCTATTCACGATTAGGAACTAGCTGGCGCGGCGCAGGAGTTGAGCGTGGTGCAGGCTGGAGATGCGGGAGATGGCGGCTACCATCAGGCTGGAGAGCAGTTGCATGGTGGCGACATCGCTTTGATCGAAAGCGCCGGGGGATGAGGACAGGACCTCGAACACGCCGAGAGTGCGGCGGTAGTGGCGTAGGGGCGAGACCAGAATCGAGCGGACTCCGAGGCGGCGGCAGCTGGCGAGGTCGACGCGCGGGTTGCGTTCGGCGTCGTGGCAGAGCATGATTTCGCCGGAGCGGACGGCTTCGGCGGAGATGCCGGCGTCGGTTTGCAGGCGGACGCCGAGGTCGGGAGCGGTGCGGCCGGCGCGGGCGCGGCAGACGATTTCGTCCCCGGCGCGGAGTGCGATGGCGGCTCCGGTGGCGCCGGTGAGGTGTTGGGCGCGTTCGGTGATGGCGCTGATGGCGGGCTCGAGATCGAGTTCGGCGGGATGGATTTCGATTTCTTCTCCCAGGGCCACCGCGCGGAATCCGGACACGGGATAGGCGGCGTTGGCGACGCGAAGCTGGCTGCGTTGTGCTGGCGAGGGCATGCGGTTGTGGTCAGCGGGAGAGTGACCTGAGAAGGAATGATCGGCCCAGCGATCTGCCATGCGGTCGTCTGCCATGCGATCGGCGGCCAGGCTTAGAAGTTGCGGCTCGGGGACGCTGCGCAGCAGGTCGCGGACCAGGTTGTCGAGTTCAACGTCGTTGATGAGGTGCGCGGTCTGCTGATGGCGTAGCGATCCGCCGAGCACGCGGGAAAGGCCGAGCAGGGCGTGGCTGCCACAGGCCAGGCAATAGGGCTTGCTGTTGGTGCTGATCAGCTCACACTGCACGCAGAAGGTGGCGGATTGCAGGGGGACAAAATTGACGTCTTTGAAAGTGGTGCCGTAGACAGTCTTGCCGAAGGGATGCTTGCCAAACATTGTCTTACCAGAGCTTGTCTTGCCAGAGCTTGTCTTGCCAAACATGATTGCTGAGTCCTCGCTTCGTTCCCGCAACGAACAAACTCACTGATTTCACGGTGCAACGAAGGTAAACAGATAGCGAAGCGGTAAGAAGTGACGGCAGTGGTTCCAGGTGTGGAAAACCGGGGCGAGGACGTTGGCGCAAGAGCGAGTGTGCAGAATCCTGCAACCTTTTGTGCGATTTTCGAGCCTAGAGGCCCGCGGGAGGCGGGATACGAAGGTAAATTTTTGTCGGAAGTATTGATTTCATCCAGGGTGTGGGCTATGCTAACCACACGTTCGCGGTTCGACTCGCGAAACGATAACTGGGAGAAATCATCATGCAATGGACAGCACCGGCCTTTGAAGAAGTTTGCCTGAACTGCGAAATTAACTCCTACGCCAGCGCGAAACTGTAGGTAGAAAAGCTCTCCCCTGAACTCTTCTCTTTTCTGGACGCCGTAGCCTCGCACGGTGAATTGTGCGATGGGGCTGGCGTGCTCAAGGGGTCACGCGGCTGTTTTAGCCTAGCTGCTACCTTCCGGAAGCAAAACCGTGTGGAAATCATCAGACCTTGTTGGACCTTCGAACTTCTGAGAAGGTGGACTGGAACACTCCGGTTTGCCGATGACTCGGAGAAACGACGAGCCACTCGTCCTCTCTATTGATTAGGGGGTCACATCCAGCCCATAAGATGGGTGGCTGAAGGTTCCGCCGATCTTGATGGGCAGGATCTCTCCGGCATTTTTCTTCTTGAACAAGGGCTCCACAGCCTTAAGCAGAACTGACCTCGCTCCTTTCGATCCCTTGGAGAGCTTGTTATCGAGCTGCAAGGTTCCATGAAGGCTGACCTGCTGCGTCAACAGACCGTAAGTGCCGTGCAGATGAGCCAGCGCTCCCGGGACGCTGAAAGAGAGGTCTGAAAAAGTAGCGATGGCGTGGTTGAGCACGACATGTCCCTTTAGATTTTCAACGACGCTTGCAGGATCGTCGTTCTTTTTCTCGCCCTGAGCCAACTGACTGAGATTGTCAACCTTTTCCTGCGTCGTCGGGCGGACGAAACTCGCCGCATCGATTCCAAAGTCTCCCTGCAGGATCACCCTTTCGATGAAAGGTTGCTTCCCGGGAGGAACAAGGACTTGTGTTTTGAAGTTCATCGCTCCGGTCAAAGCGGGATGATCTGCCTTGGCGAGGAGGCGTAACCAGTCCTGTATCTGTCCCTGCAGCTCGGTCGTGCCTACCGAAATGGTCTTTCCTCTTGTGCCTTCCGGGGCTGTCTTCTTTGCCACTTCGACTTGCGATACCAGTGACGTCCGCTCAAATTGTGCCTGCACTGACGATAGGGAGACGTCTCCATCAAGCCCGTTCACAATGCCATGGAATTGTGTTTTCAGGTGTACCGCATGGTTGCTTCTGGTTACTTTGAAATCGGGCACGTCAGTACTGCCTTCGATCTCGATGTGTTCGAGCACACCGCTGAATTTGCCGGTGGAGGCTAGCGTTCCTCCAATGCCTAAAAATCCACCGAGGTCCGCGCGTTCAAAGTCGTACGAGCCAGAGAGAGGGGTTTGACCCATGTCCTGCGTCTGCAGGGGGCCGAATTGCCCGTCCGTGCGAATTTCTCCTGGCGGCTTCGCATTCAGCAGAGTGGCGTGGAACGACAAGGGCCGGTCATCGCCTACGGAGTTCAGCGTCAATTTGTGAATTTCGAACTTGAGGGGTTCGTTTCTGGATTGGCCGGAAGCAAACTCCACGACGGCACCGTCCGCGATGACCTGATCGATAATCAACGCGGACTGCTTCGGGCTCCCCGGCGGTGCTGCGTTCTCGATACGTTCACTGCCGGGTGAGACGAACATACGCAAACCTTCGATCCTGACTCGTCGAACCCTCTTAGGACTCCTGAAAAACTCCCAGAAGGCGCCCTGGATGGTGAGCTTTTCGATGGTGGCGATCGGAGGGTCGTCTCGATCGCTGTTGCGGCGGAAAGTCACTCCTTCGGCGATGCAGCCGGGCGGGAAATATGTCCCGTGAAACGCTTTCAGCTCGACCGTGCTGGAGAACTTTTGCTGCAGCGCGCTGACGACGGCGCCACGCGTGAACGGCCAGCGGCTGAGCAGCAACATAGCTACGCCGCCGATCACAACCAGTGCCAACACCATGCCAATCCTGATCGAGCGGGATGAGACCTTGGACTCTTTTTTCAAGACTTCCTTTTTAATTCCTCGAAAATGGATAGAAATCGTTCCATGGGGAATTCTCAATGGCCTCTACGAAGAGCGGAGGTATCCCCTTTCGAAGGCCTGCCTATTAAGAGAGTCTAACCAGAAACGGCTGAAGAATCTGCCCACAAAGGAACGCTTTAGTCGCTTCCTGCCGCGGATTAGCGACGAAGGAGCGAGGGGAAGAGCCCTGTCCTGCGTGGCAGCAGGAGGCGAGGTTGGGTCCGGCTAGCCGGCCTGGGCTGCGATCAGCGAGGTGTCCTGGCCGGGCAGGGCTATCACTTGCGCGGAGTGTGCCAGGGTGCGGTCGAGGGCATCGGCTAACGCGGTAGGGAAAGTTGTGGTCAGCAGGTTGATGTCGACCTGGAGGTCGCGCGACGAGTACAGGCGGTACACGGTCAAGGTTCCGCGGCGGCGGTTGGCGGAACTCATCAGGTTTAGAGCGACGGTCCACACGGCTACTGCGTCGAGCACTTTGGGCGCTCCTGCTTTGTTCCAGCGGAATGAGTTGACGGCGCGGCGGGCCGCAGACGGATCGGAAGTGTCGTAGGGGAGTTTCTCGAATGGAATCGTCTCGCCCGGGACGGTTTCTCCCGAAAGCAGTTCGAGCTTCAGTTCGAAGCTGTCGAAGTCGTTGCTGCCGAAGGCTGCGGTGAGGATGCGGCGAACCTGCTCGTAATCGCGCGCGACTTTGAGTTCTTCGGTGGCGCGGCGGATAGCCAGGTTGTTGACGAAGATTTGGGGCTGATTGAAAGTGCGGTGGGCGACGCGAGCCAATTCGCCGAATTCCAGATAGCCGAGATGTTGCACGCCGATCCAGACGCCAATGCCCAGCACCGCGAGCACCAGGCCTAGAGAACTGCCGGTCGGCCACAACAGGAAAAGGCTCAGCATGGCGAAGATGGCGGAGACGCCGTAGAGCAGGATCACGACCTGACGGTGCGTCATGCCATGCTGCAATAGTTTGTGATGAATATGTTCGGCGTCGGCGGTGAAGACGGGGCGTCCGCTGATCAGGCGGCGGACGATGGAGAGCGACGTTTCTAGGATCGGCAGGCCGAAAGAAACGACGGGGATAGCAACCGCAACGATGGTCGGGGCTTTTTGCGCTCCCTCGAGCGCCAGAGCGCTCAATAGAAATCCGATGAAGAGGCTGCCCGAGTCGCCCAGGAAAATGGTTGCGGGATTGAAGTTGAAGCGGAGGAAACCGAGGATCGCGCCCGCCAGCGCGATGGTCATCACGGTGACCAGGGATGGGCCGTTGAGCAGCGCCACCACAAAAGCCACCAGAGTTGAGAACAGAGCCGAGCCTGCGGCTAAACCATCGAGGCCGTCGATCAGATTGAAGGCGTTGGTAATGGCGAGGACCCAGATAATCGTGAAGGCCAATCCTACGAACCAGGGCAGTTTGTGCTCTCCGAACAGCACCGGGATGTTGACGATCCGCAGGCCGCCCATGAACAGCATGGTGGCGGCGATGCCCTGTATCGAAAATTTGAAGTAAGGTCCGACTCCGTGGAGGTCGTCGTAGACGCCGAGCAGAAAAACGAGCGAGGCGGGGGCAAGGATGGTAAACAGTATCTTCAGGGAAAATGTGGAATGGAAGCGAGGGCTGTGCGCCGCCCACAGCGCCGCCATGCCCATGCAGCAGGAGAAGGAAAGGAAAATGGCCACGCCGCCCAGACGCGGCAGGGGATTGGAATGCAGGTGACGCTCTTGCGAAGGAACCGCGACCCAGCCATGGGCCGTCGCGAAATCACGCACGTAGCGAGTCAGTACGAAAGCGGACAGCAGAGCTAAGACAAATGTCCCGAGGAAGATGCCCGTCAACCTGTGTCACCTTTCGGCAAGCCGACCTGCGCCGGAACCGCATGCCCGCTTCCGCCTAAAAAGTATCTTGGCCGAGTATTGCAGCTGAGTATCGCAGCAATGACTCGCGGCTAATGGTTATAAGACAGATTCGTGTCGCGTTGAGGGTGCATCGACTCTAGCAGCGTGCACGCGGGATTTTCAATCGCCCGGAGGAAAAAGCTGTGGAAAACCAGCCCGGTAATGCCGTAATGGGATTACCGCTTGCGCATAGTGGGGGCGCAACCCATGTTGCTGTGCTAAACTGCAATTCAAATTCTCACATAATACTTCCGGGGCCTTCCGATGGATTCGGGCACTTCGAGTTTCACACGCCGCAGCCGTGGTTGCTGGTTGGTGCTCGCAGCATTGCTGGTTGTGGTGAGCGCTACCGCAGGCCAGCAAGCGGCCAGCGGGACGCAGCCGGCCCAGAGCGGCACGCCGGCAGCGACTGCGATACCTTCCGCTGCGGTTCCCATCGAGACTCCTGCAGCACTTCCTGCGGCACAGCCAGTCTCGCAAGCGGCGATGAGCGCGTCGGGAGCTGGCGCCGCCAAGGCTGGTGATGCGGCGCAAGACCCTACCAACCAGTCGACAGCAGCCAAGCTGGGTCCGGGGGATCTGATTGAAGTGAACGTGTACAACGTTCCGGAACTGGCGAGCAAGGCGCGAGTCAGCCTGGCGGGAGACATTTATCTTCCGCTGATCGATTATGTCCACGTCGACGGCCTGACCCAGGAGGAAGCTCAGTCGGTGATCGAGAAAAGGCTGTCGGACGGCGGGTTCGTCCGCAGCCCGCATGTAACCATTTTCGTGGACGAAGCTTCTTCTCAAGGCGTCACGGTGCTGGGAGAAGTAACGAGACCCGGCATATACCCGGATACCGCCGATCGCAAGCTCTACGAGATCATCTCCGAAGCGGGTGGATTCACGGCCTCGGCTTCGCGCAAGATTGCGATCATCCGAAAGAGCCAGCCGGATCCGATTCGCATCGACCTTCCGCGCAATCTGGGCGACGATCTTAGCGGCAATATTGAAATCATGCCCGGCGATACGATTACGATCCCGCGCGCGCCCATTATCTACGTAGTGGGGGATGTAGGCCGACCCAGCGGCTTGCTGGTGGACAATGGCACGCTCACCGTGCTGCAGGCTCTGGCATTGGCCGGGGGGACGAACCACACAGCGAAGTTGAGCGGCGCTCGCATCATTCATAAAACCTCTTCGGGGATGATCGAGACGCGGGTTGAAGTCAAGAAAATGCTGGAGGCGAAAGCCCCTGACGTGACGCTGCAGGCGGACGATATTCTTTTCATACCGGTCAGCGGAGCCCGCGTGTTAGCAGGCAGGACTTTCGACGCTGCCATGACCGCAGCCACGGCGGTCGGAATCTATGCCGTGCATCCTTAGCCGGATTGTGTCGGCGACGGGCTGTCGGGAGCCGAGCGTTGAAGATCGAGCGTCAAAGATGGTTCGCGCGTTGTACCGGGCTCTCGCCTAGCAGGCTCCGAAGCACATCAATATATTTTCCGGCTGTGTAAGCGCGCGAGAAGTTCCGCGAAATGTATTCCCTGCCCTTTTGACCGAACGCTATGCCCAGTTCACGATTGGCGGATAGCTTGTTGATCGCTTTCACCAGCGCTTCGGCGTTTTCCGGTTCAATGATCAGTCCGGCTCCGGCGTCTTCGATGATCTGCCGCGCTTGACCATCGACGCCGAGAATCACCGGGCGGGCGCAGGACATGAACTCCAGCATCTTGGTGGGTATGACGGTTTTGAATACGTCAGTCTTCTTCAGAAGAACCAGGCAGGCGTCGGAAGCGGAAATAAAGTCTGGGATTTTCTCGTGGGGCTGCTGGTCGAGGAAACGCAGGTTGGTTAATCCGCGGGATTGAGCGAGGCTCTTGATGCGTTCTTTCTCAGCGCCCTCACCTACCAGAAGAAACTGCGCGGTTGAACTCTGGTGCTGCAATTGGTGGGCGGCGGCGAGCAGAGTTTCAAGTCCATGCGCCATGCCCATGGTGCCGATGTAGCAGGCCAGGAACTTGCCTTCGGCGCCGAGTTCTCGCCGCAGTGCTTGGTTGGACGCTGGCGAGGCGGGAGCAAAGAGATCTGTCTCGACGCCATTTTCGACGACCGCAATTTTTCCCGCGGGCACGCGCCAGTGGCGCATCAAGTGGTGCTTGAACGCGGGGGTCACTACGACAATGCGATCGGATCGCTCGTAGAGAAACTTCGCCACCGCGGCGAGCGCATGGTGCAGGAGAGAATTTTCATCGCCCACGCCGACGGCGGTTAATGATTCTGGCCAGAGGTCGCGCACTTCGAAGACGAACGGCACCTGCTGCGCGAAGGCGAGCCACCAGCCCGAGAGTCCCACGAGCAGTTGCGGCGATGAGGCGATGATCACGTCAGGACGTGGAATGGCCAGGCCACGCAGCGCGGCGGAGACACAGAAAGATGCATAGTTGCGCATGCGTTCGTGTGTCTTGCGGTTGGGCAGGGGCCAGAGCCAGGTGCGAAAGACATCCACGCCGGCGATTTTTTCGCGGTTAGTCAGGCGGCGCAGGCGGGCACGCCATTCGGGGGGAACGACCCCGGTGGGGTGATTGGGAAATCCGGTCAGCACCGATACTTCGTGGCCAGACTGCGCCCAGTGCTGGGCGAGTTCAGAGGCACGAGCAGCGGGCGCGCCCATCTCCGGCGGAAAATATTGTGAGACGTAGAGGATCTTCACGCGAGTCTAGGAAGATCTTTTACCACGAAGGACACGAAGGTACACGAAGGAAACACATACTCAACAAGACCCTTCTGATGCTTCGGGCCCTCGTGGTGACCCTCTTCTCTTTTTCTCTTTCCTTCGGGGGGAGCTGCCAAGAACTGGATCGTGGTACCATGCCGCCTTGCTGAGAGTCTGTAAGTTCGCCGCCTGCGTCTTTTTTCTTGCGGGATTGGGCTTTGCCTGCTATCGCTCCCCCGTCGATAATCTCGATCGCTACATTTACGAAGCTATTGTCCGGGGAAAATCCCAGACCATTGACGCGGTGTATTCCATCGTCAAGCATGCCAGTCCGCGAGCCGAACAGAGCTCGATTCTGGATAGCCCGCAACACCTGCAAGAGTTGGAGCCGATGTATGCGATTCGGCCGGTCTATCTGGCGGCGATTTCAGCGCTCAGCGGAGCCGTTCCCATACAGAGTGCCATCAGCCTCATCTCTGCTTTATCACTATTTGGAATTGGGGTGGTCGTTCTTTTCTGGACCAAGCGGCCGCTGCTGGCGGGCTTGCTGATGTTTGCATTCCCGATCCCACTCCTCGGGAGGCTCGGAGGGCCGGACGGGCTGGCCGCGGTGCTGGTGATTTCCGCGCTGTGGTTGTTGGACCGGAGCACGATTGTCGCTCTGGGACTTCTGTTGATGTCGCTGGGCGTGAGAACGGACAATGTTATCGTTCTTTTCGCGGTGCTGGCATGGCTCGTGTGGGAGAGGAGAGTAACACGACTGGTTGCGGGAGCGCTTGCGGTTGCGGCGGTCGGGATCGTTTTTGGAATCAATCGCTGGGCGGGGAATTACGGATGGATCGTGCTTTTTCGCTTCAGCTTCGTCAGCGGCCGCTACCCGGCGGAGATTCCGCACGTGCTCTCAGTGGGAGAGTACATCCATGGTCTCTGGCGAGGGGCTTATGCCATTCTCGATCAGGTCGCGCTTTGGGTTCTCCTGGGCATTTTGGCTTGGAGGCGGCACCGTGATCCTTTATTGATTGTCGCGGGGTGTGCGGCCGCGGTGCATTTTTTGTTGTATCCGTCGGGCGAAGACCGCTATCTGATCTGGGCTTATGTCGTTGCGGGAGTGAGCCTGATTCGGTCGCTGGATGCGGATCAACCGCCCAAACCGTCCAAAGGCCTGGCTATCTGAAGGTTAAGCTTATCCAAAGTAATCGGAGGCAGGGCGAAACTGATGCGCTGGTTACCACTGGTCGCCTATAGTTGCAAAGAGATTACGCTTACACTCCGGCAACGGCCCAGGGCACACGCCGCATCACACGGAATTCCGGTAGCTAACGAGAGTGCTGTGCTGCATGCAGATGCGGGAGCGCATTTTTGGTGCGGGCCGGCTGCTAAGTATAAAGAATAAAGAGAAGGATTAGAGTCAAGAAATTCATGTCCCTCCAGTTCAAGTCGAGCCTTGCAGTTTTTGCGCTGGTCACTCTGGGCTGGACATCGTTCTGTTGGGGACAGAGCTCGCAACCAACAACTGCTCCTGATCCGGAACACAGCACAGAACAGCGCGGGACGGCGGCGACCGGCGATCCACTGCCCGATCAGCGAATGCCGGGAAGCGTCGTGCCCGGCAGCATCGTGCCCGGGACAATCGTGCCCGGGACGATCGTACCCGGGACAATCAGTGGAATGGTGGTCGATCAGAGTGGGGCGGTCGTCGCCGGAGCACGGGTGAAGCTTACCGGTCAAGATCCAAACGCAAGCCAGGAGACACTTTCGGGCAACGATGGAAGCTTTTCTTTTGCCAATGTCTCTCCCGGACCTTTTCATCTCACCTTTACCGCTGCGGGATTCGCAATGCAAACATTTTCTGGAATCCTTCAGGCGGGAAAAAACTACGCTGCCCCAATTGAGGCATTGGCGGTGGCCACTGCCGTAACGGATGTTGAGGTTGGAGTCTCGCAGGTTGAAGTGGCGGAAGAGCAGATGAAGGTGGAAGAGAAGCAGCGCGTGCTGGGCTTCGTGCCGAATTTTTATGTCAGTTACATCCCGGATGCGGCTCCGCTCAATCCGAGGCAGAAATTCAAGCTGGCGTGGAAGACGGTGATCGATCCAGTCACCATCGCATTCGTGGGAGGCGCGGCGGGAGTGCAGCAGGCGCAGAATCACTTCGAGGGATACGGGCAAGGCGCGCAAGGTTATGCGAAGCGCTTCGGTGCCGGCTTTGCCGACACGGTTTCGGGGACGTTCATCGGAGGAGCTATTCTGCCCTCGCTGCTGAAGCAAGACCCGCGGTATTTTTACAAAGGGACCGGCAGCAAGACCGCGCGGATTCTTTATGCGATCGCCAATGCAGTGATCTGCAAGGGAGACAATCGCCGCTGGCAAGCCAATTACTCGGGTATTCTGGGGAGTCTGGCGGCGGGGGGGATTTCCAATCTTTACTATCCCGCGCAGGATCGCGACGGGGCGGCACTGACGTTTGAAAACGCTGCCCTGGGGATTGGCGGGTCGGCGATCTCGAATCTGTTTCAGGAATTTGTCGTTAAGAAGCTGACACCGAGGATTCCGGACAACGGCATGGCTAGACCTTAGGCGCTGTCGGCGAGGCGTCGTCGTTGCACCCGTCGGCCCGAACGCACATTTCTCAATGAGCGCTAACGCCTGGTTTCAACAATTACTTCCGGGTTGCCCGTCATCCGTGCAGTAACTTCGATTTCCTTGATTCGCCCTTGATCCGTTGCTCAGGTTGACTTGAAAATCAAAGAATCTTAACATCAGCGCCGATGTCCGATTCCGACCCGCTTCTCGGAAGTAGTCTGTCGCACTACCGCATTCTCGAGAGAATTGGCGGTGGGGGAATGGGCGTTGTCTACAAAGCGCAGGACACGCGGTTGGATCGGTATGTCGCGTTGAAGTTCTTACCCGAAGACTTTGTGAACGACGGCCAAGCACTCGAACGATTTCGGCGTGAAGCCAAGGCAGCTTCAGCGCTGAACCATCCCAATATCTGCACCATTCACGACATCGGCGAACAGAACGGCAGAGCGTTCATCGTAATGGAGTTTCTTCAGGGCGCGACCTTGAAGCACCACATCGCAGGGCGGCCGATGGATTTGGCAACCATTCTCTCCATTGGCATCGAGATTGCCGATGCCCTGGATGTCGCCCATGCGGCCGGGATCGTTCATCGTGACATCAAGCCGGCGAACATCTTCGTCACCCAGCGTGGTCTCGCCAAGATTCTTGATTTTGGCTTGGCAAAGATTTCGACTCCCGACAGCGAAGCCGCCACTCAATCCGTTGAGCAGCAACAACTCAGCAGCCCTGGCACGGTGGTCGGAACGATTGCTTACATGTCGCCCGAGCAGGTCGGGGGTAGCCGCCTGGACGCACGTACCGATCTGTTTTCCTTCGGAGTCGTGCTCTATGAAATGGCGACAGGAACACTGCCATTCCGTGGCAGCACTTCTGGTACGATCCTCGCCTCAATTCTCCGTTGCGCTAGTACGCCGGCAATTCGCTTGAATCCGGATATTCCCATCAGCTTGGATCAGATCATCAACAAGGCGCTGGAGAAGGACCGCCATCTCCGCTACCAGAGCGCGGCTGAAATGCGCACCGATCTGCGGCGGCTCCGGCGGGATTTGGAGTCGGACAGGGGTTCGCCAGGCGATGACCAAGAAGGACCCGTCGCTTCCCTGGACGCGGAGATCACGAACCAGTTGATCGAGCACCAGTTCATGCTTACGGAACGCGTTTGCCGCAAGCTCGACCGCGCCACTCTCGATCCTCGAATTATCGGCGATCATTTGCGCTATGTAGACAACCAGGTTGGCTCGGATGTCCTGGTCTTCTTTCTTCATGGACTCGGTCTTGATCACGGAGACTTTGAGCCGATCCTCAAGCGTTTGCCGTATCGCGGCCTAAGTCCCACGCTCTATGGATGCGAACCGGATCGTCGCAGACGCATCTCGCTCTCACTTGCGGATCATGTGGTGATCTTGCGCGAGTGGTTGCGGGAAATCTCTGAACAATTCAAACCCGAAATAATCGTGATGGTCGGCTTTTCGCTGGGCGCGGACATGGGTTTCGAGCTGCTTTTGGGGCCAGCTGACGAGCCGGCGCCGCGCATTGACGCTTTCCTGTCGCTGGAGTGCAATTTGT
>Ga0209274_10000731_pt1 | contig 18065 bp, 10 predicted proteins | sample HubBroMetageREF1_FD_188343 | JGI IMG/M metagenome (GOLD analysis project Ga0209274, IMG submission 188343) | Reference soil microbial communities from the Hubbard Brook experimental Forest, New Hampshire, USA - Hubbard Brook CCASE Soil... | ecosystem: Environmental > Terrestrial > Soil >...
TTTGGCTGGAGTCGGGCGCGAGCTACCTAGCTCTAATTGCCGATGAGCCCTCGTATCCCTGGCCTTCCGATCTTTATCTCGAAGGCGGCGACCAATACCGCGGCTGGTTTCAGTCGTCGCTGCTCTGCGCCATGGGTACGCACGGAACCCCGCCCTACAAAGGCGTAGTCACGCCAGGATGGACCCTCGACGAAAAAGGCCAGGCCATGTCGAAATCCCGCGGCAACGACGTAGACCCGGTCGATATCGCCGATCGCATGGGAGCAGAGATCGTGCGTCTCTGGGTCGCGTCAGTCGACTTCCGCGAAGATGTGGTCGGCTCCGAGTTGTTGATGCAGCGTGTCGCGGAAACCTATCGCACCATCCGCAACAACTTGTTCCGCTACGTCCTCAGCAACCTCTACGACTTTAATCCGCAGGCCGACGCCGTCCCTTTTGAAAAGCTCGAAGGCATCGACCAGCACATGCTCCGTCTGACCGCGACCCTGGCCGCGGATGTGCGGCGCTGGTTCGACGAGTTCGCTTTCCACCGCATCTATCACCGCGTGAATTATTTCTGCGTGACCGAGCTCAGCGCCTTTTATTTCGATGTGCTCAAAGACCGCCTCTACATCTCCGCGCCCAAGTCGCAGGCCCGCCGCAGCGCGCAGACTGCGATCTGGCGCATTGGCGAAGCCATGTCCCGGCTGCTCGCTCCCATCATGAGCTTCACTTCTGAAGAAGTCTGGGGACACCTGCCCACTCTTCCGGACCGTCTGGAGAGCGTTCACCTGGCGCTGTTCCCTTCCGCGTCCGATCTGCTCGGCGAAGGCACCCCAGTGGACGATCCAACTCAGCGCCAGGACTGGACTGCCTTGCTCGCAATACGCGAAGAAGTGATGAAGGCGCTGGACACTGCGCGAAATGAAAAGATGATCGGCAAGCCTCTGGAAGCCCAACTCACAATCACGGCGCCCGATCCCGCCTACTCGCTCCTGATGCGCTACAAAGATCAGCTTCGCTACATCTTCATCGTCTCCGCCGTGACACTCGCGCAGGGCTCGGGCAACGGAACCGGCCAAGTCCACGTCGAGGTGAAGAAGGCCGATGGAGCGAAGTGCGAACGCTGCTGGAATTACTCAATCCACGTGGGCGAGGATAAGGCGTACCCAACGGTCTGCGAGCGCTGCAGCGCCGTGCTGAAAGAACTTGAAGGATCGCGCTAGGCGAAGCATCTGGTGGCGTTTGTCATCCTGAGCGCAGCCGTTCTTCAGGCGTAGCGAAGGATCTCCCTCTCCACCGGCCCAACGCGTAGGCCAAAATGCGCGACCGCCGGCAATAGCTTAGGGCCAGTGAAATCCCTGAAACTTGTATAATCCCCGGGGTCGAGTGCCCTGTGAACTGGCGCAAACTACGAACGGTCGTGCTGACGGTGCTGGCTCTGTGCCTTATCCCGGCCACTCGTTACTATCAAATCGACGTTCCGTTGCTGCGGTTCCTGCAGGGCCCGCGGCACGTCGACCCCCTCTTGCTTCACCTGTCCGGAGAGTTCGTCGAAAACAATCTTGGAACCGAGCAAGAGCCGAATGGCTCGGTCACAGTGCGCATGATCGCGCAGCAATACCTGTTCGTCCCGCATTGCATTCTGGTTCCGGCCGGAGTTCCGGTTCATCTTCGCATCACCAGCGCCGACGCGGTTCATTCCCTCACCTTCGATGGCACCGACTACGCCGTGAAAGTTCTGCCGGGCACCATCAGCGAGGCTCGCCTTGAGTTTCCTCGTCCGGGTGAATACAAAATGCCCTGCCGCGAATTCTGTGGGGCGGGACACTACGCCATGCGATCCGAGTTAAAGGTGGTGCCTCGCGACCAGTTCCCAGCGCTGCGGCCCCAGGAAAGGGGGAGCTGTGCGACGCAATAGGCCCCGGTCTACGAAGCTTGTCATCGGAATCATTACGGCGGGCTCCCTGCTTCTCTTAGCGAGTGACAATCCGCCGGCCCGAATCCCCTCGTATGTGGCGTGGACGCAGGAGACGTTCGTGGCGATTTCGCAGGGCGATGCTTTTCGGGGAATGCTGCTGGCCAGGCACTGCGATCACTGCCATGGAGCGGAAGGCTTCACCACCATCGGTTCGACTCCCAACCTGGCACGCATGGGCAAACTCGCGGTCTGGAAGCAACTGGAAGATTTCCGAACCCATAAGCGTCAGGCGCGCCCGATGAATGCCATCGCGGAATCCCTTTCGTCCCGTGATGTGGCTGACCTCGTCGCCTATTACGCAAAGCTACCCGCCTTCAACGATCCCGAAGACAAACGAGTCTTTCCTCAATCCCAGCCCGATCCTGTTCATTCGGCAATGGTGTCGCGCTTGATTTCATTTGGGGACGGCGAGCGCGGCATTCCGCCCTGCCAGGCTTGCCACGGCCCGGTGGCGTATCGCCCCGGAGCTCCGTGGCTAGCAAACCAGAACGCCGAGTACCTCTTGAACGAGCTGGAAGCCTTCGCGACAGGAAGTCGCGCCAACGACATCAACATGCCCATGCGCACCATCGCGGCGCTGCTCACAGAGGAAGAACGAAAAGCCCTCGCGCAGTATTACGGTTCGGGCCTGGGACTTGAACCAGCAGGAGAGAAGTAAAAAGTAAGAGCACAGCAAAACAAAAACAGGTTCCTCACCGAGCCTTCGGCCCAGTTCGGAATGACAAGGGGCCCTGCTGAAGCCCGATAGCCGAAGCCCGAAGCCCGCTACCGCAATTCTTCCATCGCTGCCGCTAACACTTCCCTACCCGGCCGCGTCAATGATTCCGGCAGCGTAGCCAGCGGCTGATCAACCATATTCAGCATGTCAAGGAAGCTAGGCGCTTTGGTGTTCACGTAAAACACTCCCGTCAGCACTTCGCCCTTATCGTGCGCTTCCGAGAGTCGCTTCATGGCTGCGATCCGGTGGGTCGGATCATAGTCTTCTTCCAGCTTGCGCAGCCGGAGACTGGATCCATCATGCATGGTGACATTGACCGTCGTCCCCGCATCGTACTCCACATCAATTTCTTCGAAGTGAGGAACAAAGCTCATCTCCTGCAAGGTCTCTTCGTGATCCTTTACGTACTTGTAGGACTTGGTCGAACCCTCGTGATCGTTGAAAGTGACGCAGGGGGAAACGACGTCAAGCATCACGGTGCCGTGGTGCGCGATAGCCGCTTTCAGCATGGTGCTCAACTGTTTCTTGTCACCAGAAAATGACCGGCCGACAAATGTCGCTCCCAGTTCGATGGCCAGTCCGCAAGTATCAATCGGAGGCAGATCGTTGATCACTCCGGATTTCAGTTTCGATCCCAGATCGGCCGTGGCCGAGAACTGGCCCTTGGTCAAGCCGTACACGCCGTTGTCCTCAATGATGTAGATAAGAGGAAGATTGCGGCGCATGAGGTGAACAAACTGTCCGATGCCGATCGAAGCAGTGTCGCCATCGCCGCTCACGCCCAGCGCAATCAGATTGCGATTGGCCAGCATCGCCCCGGTGGCAACGGACGGCATGCGTCCGTGCACCGAGTTGAAACTGTGCGAACGGTTCATGAAGTAAGCCGGACTCTTCGACGAACAGCCGATTCCGCTCAGCTTGGCCACCCGTTCCGGTTGCACGCCCATGTCATACATGGCTTCGATGATGCGTTCGGAAATCGCATTGTGGCCGCAGCCCGCGCACAGCGTGGTCTTGCCGCCCTTGTAGTCAATCACTGTCAAGCCAATATGATTGGTTTTTGGTTCAGCAGCAGGCGTGGTCGCCATTACTTGCCCTCCATGGTGCTCAGTTCGTCAGTAACGGAGCGTGCATCGAGCGGCAGCCCATCCAGATGGCTGATGCTGCGCAGCCGCGCAATCAACTCGGGTTTCAGGTCGAGCTTGAGTAAGCTGAGCATCTGCGCGTCGCGATTCTGCTCCACCACATAAACGCGGTCATGCTGCTCGATGAATTCGTGCACTTCCCGCGTAAAGGGATAAGCCCGCAGCCGCAGGTAGTCGGTTTCAATCGCGTACTCACCTCGCAACTGGTCACGGCTTTCAATGATGCCCCAATGCGACGTGCCGTAAGCAATGATCCCAATTTTCGCGTTCTCGCCTTTGACAATCTCAGGACGCGGAACGAACGAGCGCGAGGACTCGAACTTGCGGTTGAGCCGCTCCATGTTGTTTTCGTAATCGTCAGGCCGCTCGCTGTAGCTCGATTTATCATTGTGGCCGCTGCCCCGCGTGAAGTACGCTGCGGCCGGATGATCCGTTCCGGGCAGCGTGCGATAGCCCACACCGTCGCCATCCAAATCTCTGTAACGGGCAAAGCCGCCCAGCTTTTCCAGATCAGCCTTATCCAAAACCTTCCCGCGCTTGATCGGAGCGGTCGGATACTCGAAAGGATCAGACATCCAGTTATTCATCCCGAGATCCAGATCGGACATCACGAAAACCAGTGTCTGAAACTGCTCGGCCAGATTAAAGGCATCCGAAGCCATGCTGAAGCACTCCGCCACCGAACACGGAATCAGCATGATGTGCTTGGTATCGCCGTGGGAAAGAAAAGCCGTAGTCAGAATATCGCCCTGCGAAGTGCGCGTAGGCAGGCCAGTCGACGGTCCGACACGCTGGATGTCCCAGATCACACCCGGAATTTCCGCGTAATAAGCCAACCCGGCAAACTCCGCCATCAGCGAGATTCCCGGCCCCGCAGTCGCAGTCATGCTGCGCGCACCGGCCCAGCCAGCGCCAATCACCATACCGATCGCCGCCAGTTCATCCTCGGCCTGAACAATCGCGAATGTTGCTTTGCCATCGGGACCGATGCGGTATTCCTTCATGTATTCAATCATCGTCTCCACCAGCGAAGACGATGGCGTGATCGGATACCACGTCACCACCGTGCATCCGGCAAACATGCAGCCGAGCGCCGCCGCCGAGTTGCCGTCGATGATGATCTTGCCCGCAGTCTTATCCATGCGCTCGATGTAGAAAACTCCGCGCTTCTGCAGACTCGCTTTCGCATAGTCGAATCCCGCCTGCGCCGCGGCCAGGTTCAAGTTAGCGGCTTTTACCTTGGTGGCAAATTGCTTGCGGATCGCCTTCTCCACCTCGCCCATGTCGATGGTGAGCAGTTGTGCGACCACGCCCACGTACACCATGTTCTTGACCAGCTTGCGCAGCTTCGCCTCAGGGCAAACCGTCGCGACCAGCTTGTCGTAGGGAACCGAATAGAAAACCAGATCGGTGCGGAGCTTGTCCAGAGCAAGCGGTTCGTCATAAAGAACAGAAGCGCCCGGCGCCAGCGACATTACATCGTCCTGCGCGGTTTCGGCATTCATCGCTACCAGGAAATCAATTTCCTTCTTGCGGCCGATGTAGCCGTCCTTGTTGGCGCGAATCGTATACCAGGTCGGCAAGCCGGCAATATTTGAGGGAAACAGGTTCTTGCCCGAAACCGGCACGCCCATCTGGAAAATCGCCCGCAACAGCACTGTGTTTGAACTCTGAGAACCTGAGCCATTCACCGTTGCAACCTGAATGCTCATGTCGTTGACGACGCGCGTACGCCCCAATTGCCCGCCCGTGCCCTGGGGCGCAACATCCGTGGTGGCCATTCCTGCACCTTCCTTATGATTAAGGGGCGGAGTGATCCGCCCAAATTCCAACTTGGGGGAAACATTTGATTATACGGCGATGGCGCCCTTGAGTACACCAAAACACGCGCCAGAAGCCGGGGAGGAACCTATTTGAGAACGAGACGTGATAAGAAAGATCTCAGAAAGCAAAGATTACCGCGGATACACTACTCGGCCTTGAAGAACTGGGCAATCGTGCGGAACTTCTTATATCGTGACGCGACTAACTCAGCAGGCGGGATCTTTTTCAGCTCTGAGAAGTGCTTCTGCAGGCTGACATCCAGCAAGTTCGCCGCAGCTTCATGATCCCGATGCGCTCCACCCTCCGGCTCAGCCACGATATCGTCCACGCAGCCCAGCTCGCTCAGATCCGTGGCCGTGATGCGCATCGCCTCCGCCGCCAATTCCTTCTTGGTGGAGTCTCTCCACATAATGGCGGCACAGCCCTCGGGGGAAATCACCGAATAGATCGAATTTTCCATCATTAGCACGCGGTCGGCCACGGCAATCGCCAACGCCCCACCGCTGCCCCCAACGCCAATCACGGTCGCAATGATGGGCACTTCCAGCCGCGCCATTTCACGCAGGTTATAGGCAATCGCCTCGGCTTGCCCGCGCTCCTCAGCGTGAATTCCGGGATAAGCCCCGTCGGTATCCACCAGCGAGAAGATCGGCCTGCGAAACTTTTCCGCCACCTGCATCACCCGCAGCGCCTTGCGGTAACCCTCCGGATGAGGCGTCCCAAAATTGCGGTACACGCGTTGCTTCATGTCCCGCCCCTTCTGGGTGCCGACAATCAGAACTTCGTCGCCGTGAAAGCGGGCCATCCCGCATACAATCGCCGGATCGTCGCCGAACCCGCGGTCGCCGTGAATCTCGCTCCAGTCCGTGAACACGCGCTCGATATAGTCGAGCGCCTGCGGGCGCTGGGGATGCCGGGCCAGCTCGGTTTTCTGCCAGGCGGTTTGCAACGCCTTCATTTCCTGCCTCAGGGTGTGGACGCGCTCCTGCAGCTTCGCCAGCTGGCGATGAGTCTCCTCATTCTGCCCGGCCGTGGCCTCGATCAGCGCCACCTGCCGCTCAATCTCCTCCAGTTCCTGCTGCGCTTTGTGGGATGCTTCCATGGTTGAACTGATTAATTGGACTGACTGGTCGAGCCGAGAACGACTAGCTGATCACGCGGACACTGCCCCGTCCGCACAACTCTTCGACTCTGGCGATGAAGTTGCGATCCGGCAGCACATTATAACCTTCCGCTTCCATCACCACCATGAAATCCCCGGCACGTTCCACGTCAAACAACACTCGAGCTTCGCCCCTGCGCTCGCGGAAAAGCACATGAAGATCGTCCACGGTAGTCTCGCCCGCGGTCTCCAGCGGCACTCGAATCCGGATCGCGCGCGGCAGCGGAACTTTGGCCTCTTCGAGTGGCATGATTTCCGCCGCGGTGATCTTGGGATTCGCTCCTTCTTCGATTCTCACCCCGGCCCTCACCAGCACGGGAACTTCCAGCTTCACCTTATCCCCCAGACGCTTGTACGCTTCCGGAAAGACGATCATGTCGATCGAGCCTGACATGTCTTCGAGCGTCGCTTGCGCGTAGAACTCCCCGCGCTTGGATTTTTGCACGCGCACGTTGCCAATGATGCCGGCCGTGGCGATGGTCTCTTCCTTTCCTGTGGACTTCGTCATCGCGGCAACTTCATCGATGCGCAACGCCTGCAGGTCGGCCAGCTTGTCCTTGTATTTTTCCAGAGGATGCCCACTGATAAAGAACCCGAGGATCTCCTTTTCCGCCGCCAACCGCACCTGCTCATCCCAGTCCGGAATGTTCGGCAGCTTATCGTTATTCGTTTCAGCGTCCTCCTGCTGAAAGACTCCGAACAGCCCGTGCTGTCCTGATTCCGCGTCGCGCTGCGCCTTCTGCGCTCGCTCCATGGCGCGGTCGAGCACCGTCATCACCTGCGCGCGACGGCCCAGCGAATCCATCGCGCCGCTCTTGATCAACGACTCCAGCACGCGCTTGTTGAGCAGCCGCAGATCGACGTTCTCGCAGAATTCGTAAATTGATTTGAACCGTCCCAGTTTCTTTCTCGCGGCCACGATCGATTCAATCGCGTTGCCCCCGACATTCTTCACCGCCGCCAGCCCAAACCGGATGGCGTCTCCATGCGGCGTAAAGTTTGCATCCGAAACATTGATATCCGGCGCCTCTACCGGAATACCCATCTCGCGACACTCGTTGATGTACTTCACCACGTCATCGGTGCTGCCGGTAAGCGACGTCAGCAGCGCCGCCATGAACTCAACCGGATAATGCGTCTTCAAATAAGCCGTGTGATAAGCCAGCAGCGCGTACGCGGCCGAATGCGACTTGTTGAATCCATATCCCGCAAACTGCGCCATGAGATCGAAAATCTTCTCGATCTTCTTCGGCGGGAACTTGCGTTGCGTCGCGCCCTGCACGAAGCGTTCACGCTGCTGCGCCATTTCCTCGGGCTTTTTCTTTCCCATCGCGCGTCGCAGCAAATCGGCCTCTCCCAGGGAGTAGCCCGCGAGCGTGTTCGCCGCTTGCATCACCTGTTCCTGATAGACGAAGACGCCGAGGGTCTCTTCCAAAATCTCTTTCAGTTCCGGCAGTTCATACTCGATCTTGCGCCGTCCCTGTTTGCGCTCGATGAAATCATCAATCATTGCCATGGGCCCAGGACGATAGAGCGCGTTCAAGGCGGTTAAATGTTCAATCGAGTTCGGCTGATAGCGCCGCAGCACATCGCGCATGCCGTGCGATTCAAACTGGAAGACGCCGGACGTCAGAGCTTTGTGAAAGACTTTCTGGTAGGTTTCCGCATCTTCGAGAGGAATGCTCTCCAGCGTGATCGGCGTCCCACGCGTCTGTTCGATCAGCTTCAACGTGTCGGTGAGAATCGTAAGCGTGGTCAGCCCCAGAAAGTCCATCTTCAACAGGCCCATCTTTTCAATCGCAACCATGTCGAAGGCGGTGACGATTTCGTCGTTCTTGGTCCGGTGCAGCGGCACCAGTTCCGTCAGAGGACGCGGTGAAATCACCACGCCAGCCGCATGCACTCCGGAATTCCGCACCATCCCTTCGAGCTTCTTCGCGGTCTGAATCAGCTCCCGAATCTGCCCATCCTTCTCCATTGCCTCGCGCAGCTGCGGCGAGTCTTCGATCGCCTGATCCAGTGTGATGTTGAGCTGCGTTGGAATCATCTTGGCGATGCGGTCCACATCGGCGTAAGGGATGTCCATCGCCCGTCCCACGTCTTTGATCGCCGCCTTGGCCGCCATCGTGCCAAACGTAATGATCTGCGCAACATTGTCGCGCCCGTATTTCTGCGTGACGTAGTTGATCACCTCGCCGCGCCGGTTCATGCAGAAATCGATGTCGATATCCGGCATCGAAACCCGTTCGGGATTCAGGAAGCGCTCAAACAGCAACTCATGTTGCAGAGGATCGAGATCGGTAATTCCGAGCGCGTAGGAAACCAGCGACCCAGCCGCTGATCCGCGCCCCGGTCCCACAGGAATGTCATGTTCCTTCGCATAGCGGATGAAGTCCCACACGATCAGAAAATACCCGGGAAACTTCATCTGCTGGATGATTCCGAGTTCCCGCTCCAGCCGCTGCTCGTAATCCGAAATCGGATGCTTCAGCTTGCCCTGTTCGTGCAGCGGCCGCAGCGCTGCCATCCGTCGCGCGAAGCCCTCCCGGCTGACGTGCGCGAAATAACTGTCGATGGTATAGCCCGGCGGAACCTCGAATTGTGGAAACGGCGTCGCTACTTTCTCCAACCGCAGGCTGCAACGCTCGGCGATATCGAGCGTGCGCGTCAAAACCTCAGGTGAGTCTTTGAACACGCGATGCATCTCGTCGTGGCTCTTCACGAAGAACTGCGTACCCTCAAACTTCATCCGCGCCGTGTCGTGAATCGACTTCCCGGTCTGGATGCACAGCATCACGTCCTGCGCGTGCGCGTCGTCCTCGCACAGGTAGTGGCTGTCGTTGGTAGCCACGAGCGGCTGTCCCAGCTCTTTTTCCAGCTGATAGAGCCCCGCACGAATCCGGTGCTCCATCGCCAGGCCTTGATCCTGAATCTCGAGATAGAAATTATCCTTCCCGAAAATATCGCGGAGCGTGCCTGCCGCCGCCCGCGCGGCGTCATAATTCCCTTCCATCAACCGCTCCGCAACCTCTCCTTTCAGGCAACCCGAGAGCCCGATCAGCCCGCGGGAATGCTCCGCCAGAAACTTCTTGCTCACTCGCGGCTTGTAATAGAAGCCATGCAGTGAAGCTTCCGACGTAATCTTCACCAGATTGCGGTAGCCTTCTTCGTTCTCCGCCAGCACCAGGAGATGGTTGTAGGTGTCGCCCTCGGGCGGAGTGCGCTCGATGTTGTGATCGTCTTTCTTGCAGATGTAAAGTTCGCACCCCACGATCGGCTTCACGCCCGCATGATTCGCCGCATTCACGAAATGCACCGCCCCAAAGATATTTCCATGGTCGGTCATGGCCACGGCCGGCATACCCAGCTCTTTCACGCGGTGACAAAGTTTTTCGACGTCGCAGGCGCCGTCCAGCAGGGAGTAATCGGTATGGAGGTGCAGGTGGACGAATTGGGACATAGGGTCAGTCTGATTTTACTTGGTTGTGTCATTCTATCGGGAAACCGCGCAGAAACTAGCAGCACTTATCCACAATGCGTGGAAAAGCAGCAGTGGGCTTTCCTCCAGTGCTGGCAATGCTTTCACGTTACCGAGATTGCAGCATCCGAGTGAGTTGACGCCGTGAGGAGGCACGCCGTTCGTGAGTAACTCAACCGCCAGCGCAGGTCGCAACCCCGCTGACAGCGCATTTCGCGCGATTTGTTGGCTTTGGGTTGCGATGAGCTTCGTCTATGTGGCTGCCTACTCCCGAGTCGCAGCGCTGGATGGACGTCATCGCCAGGGGCTCGCACTCGCGTCGTCTCTTGTCCTGCAGGCTATCCTCACCTGCGCTTATGTTTCGCGACAAAAGTTTCGCAGCCACCCGCGAATACCTGCGCAGCTTAACCGGATCAGACTTTGCCACGGAAGACGAATGGTAGCAAAGCCTCGATCCCAATCAGGTCGCCAAGTCCTTCCCGAACGTAGCTAGAAAGCGGAGCACCGATCCACGTTTGGGGCTTTGGATGAAAGCAACCATAAAAATTGACGACCTCTGTATTACAGATAGAGGGCAGGTTCACTGTCCAACCCGCACAGTTAGAATCCTGAAACAGCTAACTGGTCAGAGCTTTGATTCACCCGCGCAGTGGGTGCAATGGTGGCAAGACAACCGTGCGTATCTAGCGCTGTCAGCCGATGGACGAACCCTGGTGAGTTTGAAAAGATAAAGATGAAGATAATCTGGGATAGGCCGTAACAAAGACGTATCTACTGCCCGTCGTGCGGCCCAGGCACGTGGAAATCCACCCCGCGGTCGTCGTTCTCCTTGGTGGTCGCGGGAATATCAAGATCCGAGAGCGGAATCTTCTGCGTATGTTGCGGATTGAAGTTCCACAGGGTCTGCCCGACGATGGCGTAATTGTGTACTTCCTGTTTATGCTCGTCGCGGAAAACCAGCACCGTGGCCGGTGCGGCTTCATTGAGTTCCGAGTGCTCGTTTCGTGGACGCGGCGGAGGAGGTGCTGACCCGGCATAAAGATCCTGATCGGCTTGCTGCCGCATCTGCTGCTGGTCAAGACTCTGCTCGTTCATCTCGTTCGCCAGGCCAGTCTGGTACTGCTGGTCCGCGTCGCCAGACGAACCAGAATCCCCCCACCAGTACGGATCGTATGCCCCCACGTATCCCCACGGATATCCGTAAGTACCCACACATCCGTAGCCATAGTAGTAGCAGTTCGCTCCAACGCCGTGGGCGCCGAATCGCACGCCACCGTAGCGGTTGAAGCCGCGATTGAAGCTCCGGTTAAACGATCCCGAGGTGAATCCAGGCCGCGAAGCGGAGCGAGAGCCGAACGAACGCGCCGCGGAACCAGACCCCACGCGTGCACCGCCGAAAGCCGGAGCGCTCGAGTGGCCGGAGAACCCGCCACCGTGCGAAGCAAATCCACCACCATGCCCGCCGCCGGACGCATGGCCTCCGCCGCCGTGCTGCGCCGAAAGCGGCACAGAAGCCAGAAGGAGCACGAACGCCGCACTGAGAAGCGGTCGCTGCATGCCCCTATTATATGCCCGCTCCAGCCTCGGCAAGCCAAAAATTAGTACACGCCCTAAAGGCGAATTAGGACACTGCCTCGACTGAAGATACCGGAAGCACTATCGCTTCCCGCTCTTCCCTTTTGTTTTGTGAGCCGGTTTCGCTGATTTTGCAGGAGGTTTCGACGGTTTGCCTTTGGTTTTGGCCGGTGCCTGCTTCGCCGTGGGCTTCGCCATCGGAGCCGGCTTTGCCTTCACGGGCGGCGCAGGGGCCGGCGCCACAACGGCCGCAACCGCACCTTTCCCCTTGCCCTTTGCCACTTCGCCCTTCTTGCCCGGCACGACCGAGGGAGCCGCTACTACCGCCGCCTTAGGCCCACGCCCGCGCCTTGGTGGAGGAGGCGGAGGAGGCGGCGGCGGTGCAAACGGTTTCAGGAATTTCAAAGTCTCCGTCCGCGAGCGCAGCTTCCCATCAAGCAGCAGCATAAACACATCGCGCGCAATCTTCGGATACTCCGGCAGCGCCGGAGTAATCAGCAACTCCGTCATCTCAGGTAATGGAATGCGTTGCTGCACCTGCCGCCACTTGGTCAGGAAGTTCTTGATCTTCTGCGCCACCGTCTGATGCCGCGACGTCACCGCCAGAAACAGGATCATTTCCGGCCGCGCCCCCGACAGCAGATTCCACGTCCGCGACGGCGTCGCCGCTTCCTTCCCGGTCAAGCGCTTCGCCAGTTCCTTGGCATGATCTTCGATGTCGCGCCACGACTCGATCAGATCCTTGCGCGGAATCTGCCGCCGCAAATCAGAGATGTCTTTATCCGAAAGCCGCGCCGTCAAAAAGTGCATCACTGCCGGCGACGGATCGACGGTGTAGCCCAGGTCCACCATCTGCTGCCGCGTCTTCATCAACTGTGCCAGGCCGTTCGTATCTACCTTGGCCGACGACCAGTGCGGATGCAACACCTTCAGCCACTCTTCTTTTTCCAGCGCCCGCACCACGCTCAGCGGATCGTCTTCATGCGCCAGTTGCGCAATCTCATGCCCTACTGCACTGCGCGAAATGTGGTCGATGTATTTGTTTTCTTTCGCAGCGTCGTAGCGTTGCTGCGTGCGCTCTTCCAGCGGCCAGTGAAACCGCGCCGCAAACCGCGTAGCCCGAATCAGCCGCGAGGGATCTTCCACGAACGAATAATTGTGCAGGATGCGCAGCAGCTTCGCCTCAATGTCCGCGACGCCGTTAAACGGATCAAGCAACAGCCCCCGCGACCCCTCATTTAGTGACAGCGCCATGGCGTTCACCGTAAAGTCGCGCCGCCGCAGATCGTCCTGAATGCTCGCCGGCGCGATCACCGGAGCCCTGCCCACCTTCTCATAGACCTCTGTCCGCGCCATTCCAATCTCGGCGCGCACGTTCCCCGGCAAAACCAGAAACAGCGTACGCACGTCTTCGTCGTGGCCGGCCACTTGCGCGCCCGCCCGCTCGAAGTCCTTCTGCAGTTTGAGGGGGTTGCCCTGAACCGTGAAGTCCAGGTCGCGGATCGTGAACCCGCTGATGATGTCGCGAATTGCCCCGCCGGTGAGGTAGAGAGTGATTCCCGCAGCGCGAGCTATCTCTTGCACCAGATTGACGCCTTTCATCTGATCCGGCGTCAACCGGATTTCCATCGTGTAAATGTAATCAGCCATTCGTCTTCAGACAACCCACGTCAAGCCATCCAGCAGGCCGCACTCTGCTGCACATCCCGGACACCGCCGGACCCAACAACATTCACTGCTTTTCCACAGGATTTCCACAGACTGCTGAGGCCCAGACCAGCCCAGTTTCGACCGATCTATACTCAAGCCCTTAAATACAAAGCACTTAAACAGGCTTTAGTCGCGCCAAGGTAACTTAAAGGAATAACACAAGGTTTATAATTTGGCTACTGCCAACGTGGATTCCCAGGATTTCTTCCCATTTAGTGCGAGAATGGACCGGGCTTCGGGCTTCAGCCATCGGGCTTCAGCGGAACAAGACACGCGCGGTCGAGCCCTAGCTCCATGCGCGGCCTGCCAAGCTGCCGACGCCCGAAAGCCGAACCCCGAAGCCCAATCATGCCCTCGACCCACAAGAAAGTGATCGTCCGCAAGATCGACCGGGATTCCGTCTCCGGTTATGTCTCCCCTGCCCAATTCCTCAACGAGGGCAAACTCGAATTCCTGAACACTTCCGGCAACGTAGTCGCCATCGACCTGCGCGAGATCAAGGGCGTCTATTTCGTTCGTGAGTTCGGCGACTCCGAATCGCTCACCCGCAAGACCTTCACCACGCGCCCGCGCTCCGAAGGCCTATGGGTGCGCCTGCGTTTCAAGGACAACGAAATCCTAGAAGGCCTCATGCCCTCCGACCTAACCCAGAACCTGCCGGAAGGCTATCTGGTGAATCCTCCCGACCAGCGCTCGAACACCCAGCGCATCTTCGTCCCCCGCACCGCCCTCGATTCACTAACGGTTCTAGCCGTAATCGGCGCCACCCGCCGCCCCCGCCGCGGTCCCACCGACGACCAGCGCCAGGTAACCCTATTCGAAGAGTAAGAGTGATTGTTCGAAGAATAAATTCTCCCCCTTGTCATCCTGAGGAAGCGGAGGTCTGCGCGCCAAGCGCAGCCCTCCCGACAAAGTCCTCTGCACTTCCAATACCGACGCCAGCTTGACTCCCGAACCCGCGATCTGTCCTTGCAATCTCACCGCACTTGGGATAAAAAGGCTCAGTCCAGACGCGGCTAAGCCGCCGCGCAGCGAGAGCGGCCGGGACTACCTCCTTCCTCCTGTCCCGCCAGGTCTCGCATAGTCACCCCGAAGGTAAAGGTGTCTCATGAAGGTCTTCTGCGCCTCAATTCTGAATCAACCTCTGGCCGTCACACTTGTCGCACTCATCTTCTGCACCCTATCCCTTGCGCCGCAGTCCAGCGCCCAGCAGCCGTCCTCGCAGGCGGCGCCCATCCCGCTGATCACGCAACCGGTCGACGCGTCGCAATTGACCGTGCTCCGTGGCAACACTTTTCACCTGGCGCGTCCCGAGTTCGACCTGGGCACAGCTCCGGCCTCACTCCCCATGCAACGCATGCTGCTCGTGCTGAAGCGCAGCCCAGAGCAGGAACACGCCCTGCGCACGTTGCTCGACGATCAGCAGGACAAAGCCTCACCCAGCTACCACAAATGGCTGACGCCTGAACAATTCGGCAAGCAGTTCGGACCAACCGACGGCGACATTCAAACCATTACTACATGGCTGCAGTCGCAAGGATTCCAGGTGGGCACCACCAAGGGCCGTACCGTACTGGAATTCTCCGGCTCCGCCAGCCAGGTCCAGCAAACCTTCCACACCACGATTCACAAATACATAGTCAACGGCGAGCAGCACTGGGCCAACTCAACCGATCCTTCGATCCCGACGGCCCTCACACCCGCAGTCGCGGGTGTGCTGACGCTGCATAATTTCGTCAAGAAACCGCAGCTTCACTTGCTGAAAGAGCGCGGAACCGCTCGGCGGACCGCCCCCGGGAAAAAGCCTCAAGTTACTTTCCCTGCGCAAAACGGCCAGCCTGCTATCAACGCTCTCGGGCCGCAGGACTATGCGGTGATCTACAACATCAACCCGGTTTACAACAGCCAAAACAGTAACGGAAACAATAACAACGGCAACGAATCTAACATCGCGGTGGTAGGGCGCTCGGACCCATACAACGGGGGCGAGGATATCAACGATTTTCGCGGCGGCAACGTCTTCAACCTCTGCTGCGGCAACTTCAACATAGTCCTGAACGGCCCCGATCCCGGCGATTTGGGTGGAGGAGAAGAAGCCGAAGCCACGCTGGATTCCACCTGGTCGGGTGCAGTTGCCCCGGGTGCGACGGTCAATCTGGTCGTCTCTGCTACAACTGACACGACAGATGGCATTGACCTGTCCGAGGTCTACATCGTCGAAAATAATCTCGCCGACATCATGACCGAGAGCTTCAGCGGTTGTGAACTCTACGCCACCGATGCTCAGCTTGCATTTAGCTACGAGGTCGCCGAACAAGCCGCCACGCAGGGTATTACGTACTTCGTTTCCACTGGAGACGACGGCGCCGAGGGCTGCGACGATCCTTCAGAAGCCCCTGCCACCAATCCCATCTCAGTCAACGCGATCGCCTCCACGCCCTTCAACGTTGCCGTGGGCGGCACCATGTTCAACGAAAACGGAAACCCCAGTACGTACTGGGGAAGTGAAAATCAAGTGCAAGAGTCGGCCATTTCCTACATTCCCGAAGATGTCTGGAACCAGAGTGGTCCCACTCTTGGTCTGTGGTCAAGCAGCGGGGGAGCCAGCGCCGGAAACATCGGGAACGGGCAGGGCGGCACCACCCCCGGCGTTCCCAAGCCATCCTGGCAATCGCTTTCCATAACTGGCGTTCCCAACGACGGGGTCCGCGATCTCCCTGATGTTTCCCTGACCGCCGCGACCCACGATCCTTATCTCCTTTGCCTGGAAGGCTCCTGTGAACCAAACGAACTGGGCGAGTTTTACGTTTACTTCATCGGTGGCACCTCTGCCTCCGCACCCTCGTTCGCGGGAATCATGGCTCTAGTCGACCAGCAGATGGCGAACCTCAACCCCGGCGCTGGCCCTCGCCAGGGCCAGGCCAACTACGTGCTTTATCGTTTGGCCGCGGGCCAGGCTGCCTACCCTTCGCAGTGTAACGGGTCCAGCACCAGCACTCCCTCCACCTCTACCTGCATCTTCAATGACGTAACGGTCGGCAACAATGTAGTCCCTGGTGAGGTGGGGAATGACTACCAGGCGACGACAGGCTACGACCAGACCACCGGCCTCGGCTCAGTCAATGTCGCAAACCTCGTCGCTCAATGGAACTCCGTCACCTTCACCCCCACGACCACCACGCTTGCGCTCAGTCCCGTCACCAACATCACCCATGGCTCGTCCGTCAACGTCACGATCTCCGTTTCGCCCAGTAGCGGGACCGGACATCCATCGGGTTCCGTGTCTCTATTGGCAGCGAATTCCATCAACCAGACTGCAGTGGATCTCTTCACCTTGAGCGGCACAAGCACCGTGGCCTCGTCAACCAACAACCTGCCCGGAGGCGGACCTTACAGCGTTACGGCTCAGTACTCCGGCGACGCCACCTATGCCGCCAGCGATTCCGGCCCAGTCTCGGTCTTCGTGACGCCCGAGCCGAGTACGACAACCCTTTCCGTGCTTACCGCCAATTCCCAGGGGAATCCCGTCCCATTCACCGGTGGTGCCTTCGGCAGCTTCGTCTACCTGCGCGCTGATGTTGCGGGCGTATCGGGACACGGCACCCCAACCGGAAGCGTCACCTTCACAGACAGCTTCGGCTCCATTCCAGGTGGCAATGTGTTCCCATTGAACGCTGGCCAGCAACTCAACGATGGCAGCGATACGACCACTCCCAACGGAGTCATCCTCGATGCCGGCAGCCATACCATCTCCGCCAGCTACAGCGGCGATGCCAGCTTCAACTCCAGCAACAGCGCGCCATATCCCGCCTTCACCATCCAGTCCGGATTCTTCGCCGCCGTGCCTTCAAATCAATCCCAGGTGACAGTCTCCGCGCCCGGACAATCAGCCTCGACCTCAGTCAGCGTCTCCTCTTCCTCCGGATTCACCGGGACCATTGCTCTCTCCTGCTCCGGACTGCCCACCGGTGCTCTCTGCCTGTTCAGCCAAACGACGATCACCGCTCCCGGGACGCTCTCAACCACTTCTTCCGCCATCAATGTGACGACCACGGCAGCCGGTGCCGCCGCCGCGCTCCAACTTCCCAGTCGCCCGCATCGTGCCAATTGGCTGGCTCTTGCCAGCTTCATGTTCTTTTCGGTAGTCCTGATCGGCGCATCAGGAAGGCGATACAAGTCCCGATTCCTATTCGCGATGTTGGCTCTGATCATGTTGATCCCAGCCTGCGGAGGAGGCAGCCCGCCCCCCGCTCAGGCCACTCCGGTAGGAACCTACACTGTGACGGTCACCGCCACCAGCGGCTCAACCAGCTCGGTGACGGGCTTTACGCTAGTGGTCGAATAGTTGATTCTGCACGAGCACGGCATTAGGACAGGACCAACGATTGAGCCTTTCTTAGCGACCTTCGCGAATCCTTTGCGCACTTCGCGGTCAAAGGCTTTCCTCCGCGAAATCAAGAACCACGACCGCGCCTTTCAAACCGAGCCCCCAC
>Ga0209274_10000732_pt1 | contig 18062 bp, 17 predicted proteins | sample HubBroMetageREF1_FD_188343 | JGI IMG/M metagenome (GOLD analysis project Ga0209274, IMG submission 188343) | Reference soil microbial communities from the Hubbard Brook experimental Forest, New Hampshire, USA - Hubbard Brook CCASE Soil... | ecosystem: Environmental > Terrestrial > Soil >...
CGATGATCAGGATGATGAAGACGAGTATCGTCATGCCGTTGCCGATCTGGCTATTCACCAGCGTCTGGTACTGCCCCCACATCATCCCGCCCATGCCGGCCAAAGCGGTGCCGGCGATGAAGACACCGATGAAGAGGCGGTGGACGCGATAGCCCAGCGCCTCGACCATCTCGCGATCCTCGACTCCGGCCCGGACCAGGAGGCCGATCCGCGTGTGCGTGAGCACGAGATGCATGGCCGCCGCCACCAGGAGTCCGACCCCGAGCGCCACGAGGCGATAAGTCTCGATCGCCGAACCGCCGATGAAGACGCTGCCGCGCAGCATCGCCGGCCGCGGCAGCGGAATGGCTCCGGGTCCCCAGACGACGATGATCAGCTGCTCGACCACCGCCAGCGCGCCCACCGTGATCAGGATCTGCCGCAGCGGCGCCCCATAGACTTGGCGGATGACGAGGCGCTCGAACACATATCCCAGCGCTCCGCTCGCCACCGCCGCCACCACCAGCGCCACCGCCAATGCCGCGAGGTTGAGGGCGAGCGACGGCTCCATCGTCCAGTCCGTGAGCCGCCACAGCACCGACGCGGCGATATAGGCGCCGGTCGTGACGAAAGCCGCATGGGCGAAGTTCAGGACGTTCATGAGCCCGAAGATCAGCGTGAGGCCCGACGCCATCAGGAACAGCATCATCCCCATGCACAATCCGGCGACGGTCAGCGTCAGCCACGGCCCGAAGCCCATCGCCGGCAAGGCCGCGATCATCAAGAGCGGCGTCACGGCGTAAGGCGCCCACTTCTCGATCGTGCCGGGCCAGCTCGCGGTCACGCCACGGCCCCGAGGCTGAGGCCGAGGAGCCGCTGCTGCAGCCGCTCGTCCGCGGCGAGCGCCGCCATGGCGCCGCTATGGATGATGCGTCCCTGGTCCATCACCGCGACCTCGTCGCCCACCGCGCGCGCCACGCGGAAATTCTGCTCGACCAGCAGGATCGTCGCCGCCTCGCTCTTGAGTGTCTTCAGCGCCTCGATGAGATGATCGACGACGCTCGGCGCGAGCCCTTTGGTCGGCTCGTCCACGAGCAGCATCGGATGCGGCTCGATAATGGCGCGCGCGATCGCCAGCATCTGCTTCTGTCCTCCCGACAGGAGGCCCGCGCTCGCGTTCCATTTGACCTTGAGCGCCGGGAAGGTCTTGAGCACGCGCTCGAGGCGCGGCTCCGCGAAGCCCTTGCGCCCGGTGGCGAGCAGCAGATTCTCGCGTACCGTCAGTTTCCCGAAGATCCCCAGATTCTCCGGCACATAGGCGATGCCCAGCCGGGCGATGTCGGGCGTCGTCATGCCGCTGATCGGCCGGCCGTCGAAGCTGATGCGGCCGGCGCGCGGCTTCCACAACCCCATGATGCTGCGCAAGGTCGTGGTCTTGCCGGCGCCGTTCCGCCCGAGCAGCATGGTGACGCGGCCGCGCCCCACTGCGAGGTCGACGCCCCCAAGGATCTGGTAGCGGCCGATATCCGTGTGCACGCCCTCGAGGCGGAGCAGCGCGTCGCTCGACTCAGGCATGGAGAGCCTCGGCCGCATGAAGGCCCAGATAGGCCTGCTGCACCGCCGGCAGCGCCACGACGTCCGCCGGCAACCCGTCGGCGATCAAGATGCCGTCCTGGAGCACGATGATGCGGTCGGCGAGCCGCTCGACCACGTCCATGCGGTGCTCGACCAGGAGAATGGTCTTGTCGCCCTCGGCCTTGATCGCTTCGATGAGATCGAGAATGAGCGGGATCTCGTCGAGCGCCATGCCTGCGGTTGGCTCGTCGAAGAGGAAGACGCGCGGCTTGAGCGCCAGCAGGATCGCCACTTCGAGCTTGCGCTGATCGCCGTGGGACAGCGCCGCCGCCGGCAGCAGCGCCTGCTTCTCGAGATTGACGCGGCCAAGATAGGCGCGCGCCTCGTCGACGAGGCGCCTGTTGCGCACGGCGATGCCGAGCATGTCGAAACGGATTCTCGCCACGGATTGCACGGCGAGGCGCACATTCTCGAGCACACTGAGGCTCGGATAGAGATTGGTGAGCTGGAACGAGCGGCCGAGCCCGAGCCGCGTGCGCTCGGGCGCGCCGAGAGGGGTGACGTCCCGGCCGAGGAAGCGCACGCTCCCGGCCGATGGCCGCAGCTGACCCGAGATGAGATTGAAATAGGTGGTCTTGCCCGCGCCATTGGGGCCGACGATCGCCGTCAGGCTGCCCTCCGCGAAGGCGCAGGAGACGCCATTGACCGCGATCTGTCCGCCGAAGCGGATGGTGAGATCGCTCGTCGCGAGGACGGGTGCGCGTTCCCCCGTCATGGCGGCCCGCTCGCGGCCCGCTGTCTCACGGGCGGTGGTTCATGATCGGGATCTTCATCTCGCTGATGGGAATCTCGCGGACGAGCTCGGGAATGGCCCAGGGCACTTTGGGGTCGACCTTGATCTTGAAGGCATACATCGGCTGCAGGAGCTGGTGGTCCTCCTTGCGGAACATGACGCGTCCCTTGGGCGAGTCGAAGGCCATGCCTTCCATGGCCGTGATCAGCTTCTCCGTATCCGTCGAGCCCTGCGTGCGCTTCAGCGCCTCGACCACGGCCTCGCCGGCGATGAAGCCGCCGCAGGTGAAGAAGTCGGGCGGGGCGCCGTCGAAGCGCTTCCGGTTCTCGGCGATCAGCCAATCATTCACCGCGTTCTTGGGATTTTCGTAGTAATAGTAGCCGGCGCCTTCCATGCCCGGGAAGTCCTTGTAGGCGACGAGCGCCGGCAGGATGTTGCTGCCCGTCGCGAGCGCGATTCCGAGCCGCTCGGGATCGAGCGCCCGAAGCGCCGACATCGGATTGCCGCCGCCCGCCCAGTTGATGAAGATGATCTTGCGCCCTTGCTCCTTGGCCAGCGCATCGAGGATGCGCTGGTACGGCGCGGTGAAGTCGGTGGTGCTCGGCGGCGCATATTCCTCATAGACGAGCTTGGCGCCGGTCGGAGCGAGCGCCGTACCGAAAGCGGCAACGAAATCGTGGCCGAAGGCATAGTCCGGCGCCAGCGTCGCCACCACGGTGCCGGGCTTGCCGACGGCGAGCGCATTCGAGACCGCGTCCTGGGTCGAGTTGCGCCCGGTGCGGAAGATGTAGCGGTTCCATTTGTCGCCGGTGATGGAATCGGCGACCGCCGGCTCGACGATGAAGATCTTCTTGTTGTCCTCGGCCACCGGGAGCATCGCCAGCGCCACCGCCGAGCTGGTGCCACCGATGGCGATATCGGCGCCGTCATCGTTATAGGCTTCGCCCAGCAGGGTGCGGCCGACATCGGGCTTGGTCTGGCTGTCCTTCTCGATGACCTCGATCTTGTGGCCGGCCACCGTCATCGTGCCTCCCGTGGCGTATTGGAGCCCCATGGCGAGGCCGGCCGAGGTCTGCTTGGCATAGGCCTCGAGCGGCCCGGTCTTGTCGGCGATCAAGGCGATCTTGATCGGCTTCTCCTCGGCCACGGCCGCGCTTGCCGCACCCGCCAGCAGCGCCGTCATCGCCATCAGATGAATTCTCATGGGAGCTCCCTTTGTCTTTCGCCGGCGACGATCATACCGTTGCCTTGCCCGGCGACGCCCGAATGCGACCTCGAGTCCTGATCTAGCTCAAACTTCACGCCAGGGAAACGGTCGCGAGAGAGAGAAGCCGCGGTCGCGATCACAGTCCCGCCCGCCTCATGGCCTCCGAGAGTGGCCCGTCGCGCTCATGGATGCGGGAGTCATAGGCTGCCAATGGCGTCCTCGGATACTTCCAATCCGTCGATATGCTGCGAAAATGCCGGTAGGAGAACGTGCGATTGAGCTCGACCGGCTTCGCCCCCACGCCATGCGTGTGCCATTGACGCTCCAAGGCACATTTGGCGGGGACGACGCACCATTTGGTCGGACAAGCGGCCGCGGCGGCGTCGAGATAGCGGAAGTCGGCATGTCTTGGCAGCGCGCCCGCCGGCGTCTCCGCCGTGCTCGCCATCCATCTGCCGCCGAGCAGCAGATAGCCGCCATCGGCCTTCTCCGTCGCCGCGAAAACGCTTCCCCCGGTCTCCGACACCACCAGCTCGTCGATGTCGCAATTGAGGACGCTCCGGGCGCGTTCGAGGAAGCGGAACCGCGCATCGTGAAGGGCGCCCGACTGACAGAAATTGGAGTCCCACCATCGATCGTCGATGCCTTGCGGTCCGTATTTGAACGGCCAGTTCACGACGTTCACTTCGAGCGAGGGGTTTTCGCTTCTGAGCGCCTGTTCCAGATCTTCCCCGCTGTAGCGGGTCGACGCATTGTCGTAGATCAAGACGGCATCGGCGCCATGATTGCGCACATGGAAGCGGACCCAGTCGGCGATCCAGCGAAGGTCGTTGTCCTTCGACAGCGTATAGAGGACCCGTTTTCCTTCGTAGAGGTGGTTCTGTGACGGCTGCGCCTCGATCGGGCAGGCGCCGAAGGCAAACTTCCACAGAACGCTTTCGCTGCTGACGTTGATCATCCAGACGTCGCAGCAGAGATAGCGGGCGTAATACTGCGTCACGAGCGCCCCGATCCGCTGACCGTTGATCGAGGCCTGGGCCAGCAGCGGCAAGAGGTTGAGGAGCGGCGGCGCGATCAGCAGCCAGCTGTGCTCCCTCTCCTTGCCGGTCGCGATGAAATCGTAGAAGAGCGTGTGGGCATCGAACTTGTCCATGAAATCGGCGGGCCGGAATTCGGCGGCACGCGCGATGTCGCGCTGGATCGCGGCGTTCGGAGGCAGGGCCAGGGAGCTGCACGCGAACAAGAAACGCCTCCGTTACGTGCCGCGCTCGACGGCGCTCTCGAGCTCCGCGCGCAGCATGACGATGTGCTGGCGCAGGCTGTAGAGCGGATTGCCATAGGCGACCGGCATGGTCAGGCGCCGAACATTGTGCTCGAGCGCCGTGAGCTCGGAGAGCCGCCGGCTCAGCTCGTCCTTCGTCGTCGTCGCCTCGATCTTGCGCTCGATCACCTGCAGCTCCTTGTACCAGCGGTCGATGCGCGAGCGCATGCGCCAATCATAGGTCGGCGGAATGATCTTGAAGAGCGGATAGGCGAGCGCCACCAGCGGCACGAGCATGATCTTGAGGCGGTCGGCGAGATTGGCCGCCCAGAACGGCAGATAGCGCCGCAGCAACGACGGCCCCGAGTCGAAGAATCGCTGCGCCGCATCGGCGATCGGATATTCGAGATGCTCGCGCGAGGGGAACTGGCCCGCGTCCTCGAAGACGCCGGGATCGCGGTGAATCCGGCGCGCCTCGATCAGCATGAGCTCGGCCAGCGCCGGATGAAAATCCTCGCGCACCACGAGATTGGCCGCGGGCGCCAGCAGCACCGTGTCGGCGTCCGGCACGCGGGCGGCGAGATCGATCGCGCCTTGCGGCAGCGTCAGCACCGAGAGGAACCGGTGCTGCAGGCGATAGGCCGCCGCCTCGTCGATATGCAGCAGGCGAAGGCGGCGGTCCACGAAGAGATCGCGCAGGAAAGGCGCATTCGCCGGGGCGATGAAGAACGCCGCGTCGAGCGCGCCCTCGTGCATCGCCTTGGCGGCATCGCTATGGCCCTGCGCCGAAATCTCGACATTCGTGCCGTCGAGCCCGGTGTCGGCCAGCAATTGCAGCGCCATGACGCGCGTGCCGCTGCCCTCGCGGTCGACCGCGACGCGATGTCCCCGAAGATCGGCGAGACGTAGCGCCTTCAGATCGCGGCGGACGAAGACCCAGATCGGCTCGAAATAAAGGCTCGCCAGCGAGCGGAGCTCGGTGTGGCCGCTATCGTTGCGCGTGCCGCCCTGGACGAAGCCGACATCCGCCTTGCCGGAGGTGAGGAGCGCGATATTGTCGATCGAGCCCGCCGTCTCCGCGAGCGTGACCTCGACCCCTTCGCGCGCCATGAGGTCGCGATAGATCTGCCCGTAATAGTAATAAACGCCGTCCGCGTCGCCCGTCGCCATCACGATATGGCGCGGCGGCGCCGGCTGGACGAAGTAATACGCGACGGCGAAGGCGGCAAGGGTCAACACCACGCCCGGCCCGAACAGGCCGATCCGCTCCAGCCAGATGCGGAGCTGCCCCTGCATCATCTCCGTCGCGCTCCCCTCGCCGAGCGCGAGTGTACCGGGGAAATCTCGCAATTGCATGCGGCGCAACGACCCCCCTGCCGCATCGCGGCAGAAAGCAAGGCTTGTCAGGCACCCGGCATGGTGCAAGCCTAGCGCCGACCGTCGTAATCCGGCGCAGGGAACATCCAGTGATGACCGTTTCGGCTCTCGGCCCCTATCACGTCACCGCCCTCAATACGGCGAAGCACAGCGAGAACCTGATCCATGACGATGCCGTCGCCCGCCGCTTCGGCTTCGCGGGCGGGCTCGTGCCCGGCGTCGAGGTCTATGCCTACATGACGCATCTGCCCGTCGCGCGTTGGGGCCGCGCCTGGCTCGAGCGCGGCACGGCGGAGTGTCGGTTGCTGAAGCCCGTCTATGACGGCGACGCGCTCACGCTCACGGCGAGCGCGACAGCGGATGGGCTCGAGCTTCACCTCGCGAAAGGCGGCGAGCTCTGCGCCAGCGGCCGCGCCGCGCTCCCCACCGCCGCATCGCCCGTACCCGACGCCTTCGCCGCAGCGCCGCTGCCGCCGGTTCCACCCGCGAACCGGCCGCCGGCCGACGAGGCGACGCTCGCGCCCGGCCTCTGGCTCGCGATCCATCCCTTTCGCGTCGGCGCCGAAGCAGCCCGCCAATACCTGAAGGACGTGGGCGAGACCCTGCCCGTCTACGAATCCGCAGCGCTCGTCCATCCGGGGACGATCCTGCACATCGGCAATTGGGCCTTGCGCCACAATGTCGTGCTCGGGCCATGGATGCATGTCGGCAGCCGCATCGAGCATGTGCGGGCGGCGCGCATCGGCGAGGAGCTTTCGGCGCGCGCGCTCGTCACCGCCAACTACGAGCGCAAGGGCCATCGCTTCGTCGAGCTCGATGTGCTCGTCTATGCGAGCGGCAGCACCCCCCTCGCCCGCATCGCCCATACCGCGATCTATCGGCCGCGCGGCGCATGAGCCTGGCGGCTCGACGGAGCGGACAGTAGCCGCCGCGCGCCATCGGCACAAACCTCGGGGCGAGACTCTCGACGGGGCGCGGTGCTTCGGATACACAGACCGCGTCACCTCCGAGCATATCCGGGTCACTGACACGATGGCGGACGAGAGCGGTGCAGCACCCAACGACGCGGTAAGGCTCAAGCGCGCCATTGATCCCGTCCGCGACCATATGCGCGGCGCGCAAGTCGCTGACGGCGTCGCCAGCGTGGTCTTCTATGGCGATTATCTCTGCCCCTATTGCCGCGGCCTTGGTCCGGTCCTCGCGCGTTTGCGGCAGGTCTTCGGCAACCGCCTCGCCTATGTCTTCCGTCACTTTCCCAACGAGCGCGCGCATCCCGGCGCGACCTTCATCCATCGCGCCGCCGAGGCCGCGGGGCGTCAGGGCCGCTTCTGGGAGATGCATGACCGGCTCTACGACGAAGAGCCGCAGCTCGACGAGTCGCGGGTTCTCGCCATCACGGGCGAGCTTGGCCTCGATATGGAGTGCTTCCGCCGCGACCTGGCCAGCGACGACACGGCGCGTCGCGTCGATGACGACCGCGCCGAAGGCCGGCGCAACGGCGTCACGGGCACGCCGACCATCTTCGTCGACGGGTTGCGCTACGACGGCGCCTGGGATTTCTATTCGATGCTCGAGGCGTTGGAGCGGCCGGTGGCGGCGCGGCTGCAGCGCTCGGCGCGCGTCTTCGCCAGCCTGCCGGCGTCGGGCGGCCTCGTCCTGATCCTTGCCGCGGCGGCGGCGCTTTTCTGCGCGAACACGCCGCTCGCGCCCTTTTACCGGCTCTTCGTCGATGCCCCCTTCAGCATCGGCCCGCCCGGCGGGGCGCTCACGCTGACCGTGGGCGACTGGTTCTCTCAGGGCCTGCTCGCCTTCTTCTTTCTCCTTGTCGGCCTCGAGATTCGCCGCGAGATGACCGCGGGAGCGCTGGCGACGCCGCGGGCGGCGCTGTTGCCCGTCATCGCCGCGCTGGGCGGCATGCTCGCGCCGGCGGCGATCTATCTGGCGCTCAATCGGGGACCGACCGCGCCCGGCTGGTCGGTGCCGACGGCGACGGACATCGCTTTCGCGCTCGGCATTCTCGCTTTGCTCGGCGACCGCGTGCCGGTGGGCTTGCGGGTCTTCGTGGCGGCGCTGGCCGTGGTCGATGACCTCTTGTCCATGCTGACGCTGGCCGTCTTCTACCCGCATGTCTTCGACGCGACCTGGCTCGTCGCCGCCGCGCTTGCCGCGGCGCTGCTCTTTGCCCTCAATCGCGCGCGCGTCTATGCCGCCTGGCCGTATGTCGCGACCACGCTCACCCTGTGGTTTTGCTTTCACGCCGCCGGTGTTCACGCCGCGCTGGCGGGCGTGGCGCTTGCCGCCTTTCTGCCGACGCGGCCCGCGCCGGCCGCGGGCCCCTTGCTCGCTCAGGCCGCGACCGCGCTCGCCGCTCTCGAGGATGTGGAGAACGAGGCGAAGCAGCGCGGCGGCGAGGCGCGCCGCATCGAGCAGGAGCCGATCTGGGATTGGGCGAGCCGAAATCTTTCCGCCGCGAGCCAGCGCTTCCTGTCGCCGGCCGACCGTGCCGAGCGCGCGGTGGCGCCTTGGAGCGCGCATCTGGTCTTGCCGCTCTTCGCCTTCTCCGCAACCGGGATCGCTTTCGATGTCGATCTGTCGTCGCCCGGGGCGCGCGCGATTTTCTCGGGCGTCGTCCTCGGCCTCCTCGTCGGCAAGCCCTTGGGCGTCGCGCTCGCGTCGCTGCTTGCCGTCAAGGCGCGGCTGGCGCTGACGCCCGAAGGCGTGACGCTCCGCCAATTCATCGGCGGCGCCTGTCTCTGCGGCATCGGCGATACGGTCGCGCTGCTGATGGCCGACCAGGCCTTTCCCCAAGGACTCGACGCGGCGGTGGCCAAGATCGGCGTGCTCGCCGGCTCCGTGCTCGCGGCCGCGCTGGGTGCGGCCATTCTCGCCGGCGGCGCCAAAGCCCGCGACGCGACGCCGGCCTCCGCCGTTTCATCGGGTTGATCCTCGCCGCCGCGGACGATCTTCTCGCCCAAACGCAAGCAGGGCGCCTTGCGGCGCCCTGCTCGAGCTCGACGTTTTTGAAAGCCGTCGCGCTATTGGCTCAGGCGCAACGTCAGCAGCGAGTTCGCGATCGACTGGAACACCGTGTTGAGGTTGCTCGGCGTCGCCACGTAGAAGCCGCCGGTCGATGTCGCGCATTGTTGCAGCTGCGTGTTGCTCGCGCCGTCGCTGCCGAGGCCGATCGTATAGATCACGAAATTGCCGGTGGCCTTCATGTTGTTGCACAAGGTGGTGAGCCGGGTGTTGATGTTGTTTTGGGCCGTGTTCGTGTTGTTGGTCGTGCCGATCTTGCCGTCGCTGATATAGCTGAGACCGGTATCCTGCTGCGTGCTCGGCCATTCCTCGGTGCCGTCGGTCATGAGGATGACGGCCTTCTTCCAGGCCAGCGTCGCTTGGTTGGCGTAGGTCAGCGGGTGGCCGTTGTTCTGCGGGAAGGGCCCGTTGGCCGACAGCATGCGCCAGCCCCAGATCATGCCGATCGGCACCTGGGTGCCGCCGGCGTCGCGCGGCCACATCGCGTTGATGGTGTTCTGCACCGCCGTCTGGCCGGCGGTCGTCGTCGCGTCCTGCAAGGGCAGCATCGGCACCGGGCAGCCCTGGTTCGGGCCGCTGAACTTGTCCCAGTCCGTGACCACGTCGCCTTGCACCTCGGTCGTGTTCGTCTGGCCAAGGATGCCGCCGGCCTTGGGGACCCAGTTGTTGATGCCGCCGTCGAAGCCGCCTTGGCCCGACCGCCACCAGAACGGATACCAGTTCGGCCAACCGCCGGAGGGCTCGCTGACGTCGGGATCGCTGACGCCCGAATTGAGTATGCCCGCAACGGCGCTGTTCTCGTCGCTGCTCGTCGGCTCGACGACGCAACCCATCCAGCTCTCGGCGGACTGGTCGGTGCCGTTGCCGAGGGGTGTGTTGGTGTTCGGGTCGTAGGGGATCGGGTCATAGCTCCAGAACGTGACCGTGCCCGAGGACGTCGCCGCGTTGCAGAGCGTGATCGTGTTGACGGCAGCGGCGGAGTTCACTGTCTTGACGGCAGTGTCCTCGGGAATTGCGGGGCCGGCGACGGTATAGGCGGGCGTGGTCGACGTGTCGTTCGGATTGTCGGTGACCACCTCGCGAACCGGGATCACATTGGTCCAGGTCGAGAGGTTCGGCGTGATGTTGGTAACGGTGGTGCTCCCGGCGGTCACTTTGCCCGTGAAGCCGACCTGCAGGACGAAGGCGCCGGACGTTGCCGCATTCGCCGACAGCGCCAGCGCCGTCGGCGGCGCTCCCGTCGTCGACGTGATGGTGGTGCCGCTCGCGATCGGCGTCGGGCCGGTGACCTGAGAGGAGTCGGGGTTGACGGCTCTGAGCAGCATACCGACGGACGCATCGCCGGTATTGCTCGGGCTGTTGGTGTCGCCGGTACTGTTGTTGAGGGTCGTGACGTTCTTGCTGCCGCTCGTCAGCGTGCCCATGACGCCGTTGGGAAAGGCGACGATGTCGCCACCGTCGTCAGTGAAGTCGCCGCTACAGCTGTCCTGAGCCATGTTGTTGCAAGTGAACGTGGCGGTGCAGAAGGTCGGGCCGACATTGACGGTCGTCACATAGGGAACGACGCCGATATAGAGCTGCCCGCTCGTCGTGATCGCGCCCTCCATCGTCGTGAGGAACTGGAGCGAGGCGTTGCGCAGCGTGCAGATGCGGCTCTGGTTGCTGGTGTTGGTGCAGCTCGTGTCGGACGTGAGGACGCCGCCCGCGCAGGATCCGTCGGTATAGTTGGGCGCGCCGTCATTCGGACCGCACAGCATCGAGCCGGTGTTGTCGAGGACGAGGGCGACTTCGAGCCCGTAGCCGCGATGGGTCTGGGCGAGCGCCGTCACGGTGATGCTCGGCACGCCGACCAGCGACATGAAGGACATATCGACCGTGGCCTGGGCCTGGTAGTTGACGACCGTCGCCGCCAGGTTGCCGTTGGGGTCGCTCGTGCTGTCGAGCGGCGTGATGGTGATATTGTAGCCGAGCGCCGTCGAGGGATAGTTGGCGACGAAGTAATTGGTGAGCTCCGTCTGGAGCTGAGCCGCGGTGAGGTTGCCCTCGGAGCCCACCGCCAGCGAAGCCGCGTCAAGCGAGGCGCTCAGGCGCTCCTTCACCATGTAGGCGCGCGTCACGTCGACGGCCATGCCGGCGGCGACCACCACGGGGATCGCGGCCAGCCCGAAGATGATGGCGACATTGCCCTCGCGCCGCGCGATGAAGCGGCGCAGCCGGGCGGCGAGTGCGGTCATCGGATTGGACATGACGAAGGTTCCCTTTTGATCGCAGTGCCGCTCAGCAGGTCGTGCAGGTGATCTGCAGGACGTAGCGCGGGCGGTTGTAGGCGATGTCGGCGAGCGTGTAGGTCTTGCCCAGGACCCAGCTCAGCGGCGAGCTGTAGGTGATCTGCGACTGCACCATGATCACGCTGTCGGTGCCGCTGCCGTTGTTGAGCGGCTTCAGCACGCTCTGCGGGAGTGCGGCCGTGTTGATCGGCGTCGCGCCGTTCTGCTCGTTGTGCCAGAGGATCTGCGCGGCGCCCGTCCCCGCGTTGAAGGTGATGCTGGCGAAGGCGAGCTGCAGGCCGGCGCTGGTGTAGGGCGCCGCCGCGTAGGGCGACAACTCCATCGTCGCCGCGTTCCAATAATTGTTGAGATCGCTGGGCGCGACGTTGTTCTGACTGGACCGGGTCTGCGCCAGGAGGTCGGACGCGTCCTCCGTCGCCGCCGTCAGCTTCAGATTGAGCATCAGGAGGTTGGTGATCTCGAAGGAGCCGAAGAACAGCGCCAGCATCACCGGGAAGATGAACGCGAACTCGATCGCCGCCGTGCCGCGGCGGTCGCCGATCAGGCCGCGCGCTCCTCGGCGAGCCGCCGGATGAAATGACTTTTGCATCAGAAGGGCTCGTTTCTGAAGGCGACGTTCGATTGCAGCAGCACATGCTGGCTGTCGCTCGCCACGCTCAGCAGGTTGCCGACCCAGGGGATGATGAAGGGGCGCTGATAGGACACCTGGACGGCGACGATGTCGCCGGGATTGCCGGCCGAGAACGGGCACGGGTTGGGACCGCCGGACCCTGCGTTGGAGGCGCAGGCGGCGAAGGTCAGCCCCGCAAAGTTGGTGGCGGTGGGACTGCTGACGACATCGATGAGTACATTGTTCGTGCAGGTCGCGGTGGTCAGCAGCATCGACATGTCGTTGCAGATGAGCGTCTGGAACGTGCTGATCGTGTTGCCGGCGGTGCTGACTTGGCCGGTGCGGATGAGCCGCGCCGCATCGCGCGTCGCGCCGTCGAGCAGCGCCTGGGTGGTCAGGATGAGGCCGAGCTCGACGATCGAGAGCAGGGTCAGCAGGAAGGGCGGGCCGACGAACGCCATCTCGATGGCGACCGCGCCACGTCTTTCCCGGATCAGTCGCCCCAGCAGCTTGCGCATGTATTTCTCTCTGATTTTTTAGCAAAATCCAGATCTGTCTCGGACTTGTTCGAGCGTCATGGACAGGAGTAGAGCGTCCGTGCTTGACGAACACTTACGAGATCGCCCGCCGCGGCGGCCTAGGCCCGCTGACATAGTCCGCGCGAGAATTTCGAGTTATGTCACGCGACCGGTGCCCAGAGCACATCCTCGATGTGCGGGGCGCCGCTCGCCAGCATGACGAGGCGATCGAGTCCGAGCGCGATGCCGGCGCTTTCGGGCATGCCATGGGCGAGCGCCGCCAGGAAATCTTCGTCGATCGGATAGGTCACGCCATAGCGTGCCTGCTTCTTCGCCTGGTCCGCGCGGAAGCGCCGGCGTTGCGCGCCGGCATCGGTGAGCTCGCCGAACGCATTGGCGAGCTCGAGGCCGCCGACATAGAGCTCGAACCGCTCGGCAAGATGCGGATCGCCGGGCTTCGCCCGCGCGAGCGCCGCCATGGAGATCGGATAGTCGTAAAGAATCGCCGGCGCGCCGCTGCCGAGCTCCGGCTCGATGCGCTCGAGGAAGATGCGGAAGAACAGATCCTCCCAGCTATCGCCGTCATGCGGCGCGATGCCGAGCGGCTGCGCCGCCTTCGCCAGCCTCTCGATTCTCGGCTCGAGCGGATCGGGCGCGGTGGCGAGAAGGTCGATCCCGCAGAACCGCGCGAAGGCTTCTGCCACACTTATATATGTCCAGGGCCGTGCCGGATCGGCGGTGCTGCCTTGCCAGGTGAAATGCGCGGCGCCGGCCGCGTCGAGGCAGGCGCGGAGCAGCGCCTCGCAATCGCTCATGAGATCGCGATAGCCGGCGCCCGCGCGGTACCATTCGAGCATGGTGAATTCCGGATGGTGCGCGCGCCCGCTTTCGCCGTTCCTGAAGCAGCGGGCGAGCTGGAAGAGGCGCGGCACGCCCGCTACCAGCAGCTTCTTCATGGCGAATTCGGGCGAGGTATGGAGGAACATCGGCCGCGGTCCGGCGCCGGGCTCATTGAGCTCGGTGGCGAACGCCATGAGATGCGGCTCGAGTCCAGGGCTTCGCTGCAACGCCGGCGTTTCCACTTCGACGAAGTCGCGCTCGGCGAAAAAGCGTCGGATCGCGTCGAGGATCCGCGCGCGCATCTCGAGATGCTTGCGCTTCGCCGCAAACCGCTCCGGCCGCCACCATCCCTCGCTCGTCGCGCTCATGCCCGCTCGTCACGCCAGCGCAGAGGGTTCTTCCGCCGCAGAATGGGCGGCAGTCCTTGCGCCGTCATCGTGCAGCATCCATGGCCGTCCGGTCACTTCGCCTCGTTGAGACCGAAGGTTACCGCGCGCAAACGCCCGACAGCAAGCCGAAGCCCCCGGCGCGGCGGCGGGCGGCAACGCGGCGATGACGCGGCGAACGCGCCCGCGACGCGCAGCGATTGCATCAGCGCGGCGCCTGTTCGCCGTTGCCGCCCCGCGCAACGAGGCGTAGGGTGATAAGATTGTGCGCGGCCGATTTCACCTCGGGAGGCTGCCATGAAAAACGGCTTGGCGTTGAGCACAGTGCTCGGTCTTGCAATGCTTGCGGCCTGTGCACAGTCGCCGCCGCCGCCCGGCCAGAAGTTGGCCGCCGCCGAACTCGCCAAAGTCGAGTTCAACGCGACGGCGATCGGCTCGGATAGCTATGAGAACTTCGCGATCTACACGGCGCCCGACGGGACGTTCGCCATAAAAATGGGGTCCGTCGACGATACCGGCACCTACAAGATCACCGACGATGGTCATGTTTGCTTGAAATACCACAAAGCATTCGGCGGCAACGAATACTGCAACACGATCTACCGCGACGGGCAGACGTACCGCGCGGTTGCGCCCAACGGCGCCATCGTCGGCACCTACACGATGACGCCTGGCAACCCGCGCAACCTGCAGACGGCGGGCGCGCGATAGAGAGTCGCTCCAGCGATCGTGAGGCGTTGGCGCGCCTCATGCGCTCGTGTTCTTGATGGCGGCGATGGCGATCGGCGGACGGCCGTTTTGTTGATTTGCATATCGTTCGCCTGGGCGGCCGTCCAGGGCTGTCCCCTTCCTTTGCCGGGCCCAAGCTGCTAGTAACCCGCCAAATCCTTCCTTCGGGAGCGGCCAGAGCGCCAGCGAGGACGAGCGCCATGAAGATCAATGCCATCGACATCAAGCCCGGCAATGTGCTGGAGCATCAGGGCAAGCTGTGGCTGGTGCTGCGCCGCGAACTCGTCCAGCCCGGCAAGGGCGGCTCCTTCGCGCAAGTCGAGATGCGCGACCTGCGCGGCGGCTCGAAGCTCAACGAGCGCTTCCGCACTCAGGAGACCGTGGAGCGCGTCCGCCTCGATGAAAAGGAGATGCAGTTCCTCTACTTCGACGGCGATCACGCCACTTTCATGGACAACGAGACCTATGAGCAGCTCACCCTCGATCGCGAGATGATCGGCGAGCCCGCGGATTTCCTCCATGAAGGCATGCTGTGCCAGATCCAGCTCTATGAAGGCGCGCCACTCGCCATCGAGCTGCCGCAGACCGTGACCATGACGGTGACCGAGGCCGATCCGGTGGTGAAGGGCCAGACGGCGTCCTCCTCCTACAAGACCGGCAAGCTCGAGAACGGCCGGCGTATCATGCTGCCGCCCCATATCGCGGCCGGCACCAAGGTGGTCGTCAACACCAGCGACGGCAGCTATGTCGAGCGCGCGAAGGATTGACGGGCACTGAATGGCGGTCCGCTCCGCGACCATCAACGTCATGACCGCCGCCGCGCTCAAAGCGGCGCGCGGCCTCATTCGCGATTTCGGCGAGGTCGAGCAGCTCCAGGTCTCGGTGAAAGGTCCGGGCGATTTCGTCACCACCGCCGATCTCCGCGCCGAGCGCCTGCTGCGAACCGAGCTCGCGAAGGCGCGTCCGGGCTACGCCATGCTCATGGAGGAAGGTGGCGCCGAGGCCGGCAGCGACCCGCGTCATCGCTGGATCGTCGATCCGCTGGACGGCACCACGAATTTCCTCCACGGCATTCCGCATTTCGCCATTTCGATCGCGCTCGAGCGCGACGGCGAGATCATCGCCGGTGTCATTTACGAGCCGCTGCGCGACGAGATGTTCTGGGCCGAGAAAGGCGCGGGCGCCTTCCTCAACGATCGGCGCCTCCGCGTCTCGGGACGGCGCCGCCTCGGCGAAGCCGTGATCGGCACCGGCATTCCCTTCGCCGAGCGCGGCGATCACGCGCGCTATCTGGAGACGCTGAGCGCCGTCATGGGCGCCACCAGCGGCGTGCGCCGCATGGGTGCGGCCGCCCTCGACCTCGCTTATGTCGCGGCCGGACGGCTCGACGGCTTCTGGGAATTCGGCCTTTCGCCCTGGGACATCGCCGCCGGCATTCTGTTGATCCGCGAATCCGGCGGCTACGTCACCGATCTCGCCGGCGGCCATCGCATGATGGAAACCGGCGACGTCCTCGCCGCCAACGATCACCTCCATCTGCCGCTGGCCCAGCTCCTCAAGAAATCCTTCGGCCAGCCCGCCGCGCGGTGACGAAAACCCCTCTCCCGCATCCCGCGGGCGTGCCGTGCCTGTGCCAACCCCGCGTATTTTAAGGCGTGGTTAACGGAACCTGCGTCATCGCCGCCTGTGATGCTCACTTGCCTTTTGGCTGGCGCGGGGTCATGATCGGAAACAGGCTGTGCGCCGGCGCTCGCCGTATCGCCCTCCGGGCGTTTCTACAACATCCACAGAGGTCGACACCTGGTTGCTCCGCGCCGCGCTCGGTGTGCGCAGCAATGTGCGCAGAAAGAAGAGGCCGCTCTGCGGAGAGCCCAGAAGGAGCAGCGATGAGCAAGTTCGACGATCTGAGCACCGCGCGCCGCAAGGCGAATGAGCTCATGACCAAGAAGGAGGCCGAGCGCATCTCCTCCCGCGACAAGGAGCGGCAGGTCGAGGACGCGAAGATCGCGCGGTTGCGCGGGCTGCGTCTCGCCAAGGAAGCGGACGACAAAGCGGCCGCCCAGGTGGCGAAGCGGGTGCCCCCGGCGCGGCGCAAGCCGGCCTGAGGCGCCGGGACACGCGATGCCTTTCAAGCCCAAATACAATCTGCGGCGCTCCGACCGTCAGAAGGCGCAACAGCAGAAGCACGAGGAAAAGCAACTGCGCCGCCAGGAAAAGGCCGCGCAACGCAAGGCGGAACGCGACGACGAGGCGCCGTCTGCCGAGGACGATTCGGGCAAGATTTTGAGTTAGGCAGACCTCGGTCGCGCAAGACCGGGGGAACAAAATCGCTCGGCCGATCCGGCGCCCGGTGCGGGGCGCGCGGGATGTGGGTGACTGCGCACCCATCGATGTGCCGACAGAACCGGACGTAGGTTGAGCGTCGAACCGCCGATCGATCGTTTCCGCCATCGCGTCCTGCGCGCCGCGCGCCGCTTCGCGCATTTGGCCGAAGCGGCGCTGCTGCTGCTCGTGATGGCGGTCTTCGCCGCGCTGCCGGTCGATGTCGCCTCGGCCTCGGGCGGCTGGATCGCCCGCATGATCGGCCCGCGACTCGGTGGCTTCTCGCGCCGCGCGCTCGCCAATCTCGCGCGCGCGTTCCCCGCGAACGACGCGCTCGAGAACCGGCGCATTCTTCGCGGCATGTGGGACAATCTCGGGCGCGCCGTTGCCGAGCATCCGCATCTCGCGCGCATCTGCCGTGCCGATTCCGGGCGGGTCGAGATCGTCAATGGCGGGGTCGTCGACGAGATCCTGGCCGGCACCCGCCCGGCGCTGCTCTTCGGCGGGCATTTCGCGAATTGGGAAATCGGGCCGTCGACGATTCATCGTCTGATGGGCGGCACGCTCCTCTCGGTCTATCGCGCCGCCAACAATCCCTGGGTCGACCGCATGCAGCGCTGGCGCCTCCCCGCGCGGCGCGCCGTCCCCAAAGGCGCCGAGGGCGGGCGCGTGCTGCTGCGCCATCTCCGCGCCGGCGGCCATGTCGCGATGCTCGTCGACCAGAAGCAGAATGACGGCATCGCCGTGCCTTTCTTCGGCGCGGCGGCGATGACGGCGCCGGCGTTGGGGCGGCTCGGCCGGCGCTTCGCTTGCCCCATCCTGCCGATCCGTGTCGAGCGCCTCGCGGGCGCGCATTTCCGCTTTACCGTGCAGCCGCCGATCGAGATCCCCGACACCGGCGATGCCGTTGCCGACGTGCTGAGCGTGATGACGCGCGTCAACGCCGTGATCGAAGAGTGGGTCCGGGCGCGTCCCGAGCAATGGATCTGGCTGCATCGCCGCTGGCCCGGATGAGCGCGCGCGTGAGCGGACATTTCGCGTCTAGCCAAGCGCCAAACATCCCCTCTCCCGCATCGCGCAGGGCTGTCCGGGGAAAATCATGCATAGCACAACGACATCTGGTCGGGGGAGAGTCGTGGCA
>Ga0209274_10000733_pt1 | contig 18058 bp, 20 predicted proteins | sample HubBroMetageREF1_FD_188343 | JGI IMG/M metagenome (GOLD analysis project Ga0209274, IMG submission 188343) | Reference soil microbial communities from the Hubbard Brook experimental Forest, New Hampshire, USA - Hubbard Brook CCASE Soil... | ecosystem: Environmental > Terrestrial > Soil >...
AACCCGGTGGATTCCGACCCGCTCCCCGGAGGATTGGTTCGGGAGAGGCCGCTCTCCTCGAACCGACGGGAGGGCGGGGGACGGCCGGCCGCCGAGCAGAGGGGGCTGAGTTCCTCCGATGGACCCTCACCGTTCTCCGCCGACCGAAGCGCGCCGAGGCGAGTCTCGGGCGTCGAACGGCCCGATACGTCTGGCCGGCGCCCCGTTGGACCTGTGCGCCTACCCGGCCGAGACGATCACGAACCGGCACTTTCGCTCGCTCGAACTGCCCCCGATGGAACGCATCTACCTCCCTCCTCCGTTGACTTCGCTGCTCGAGGGGGAGCCCGAGGAAACGCTGCACTTCATTGAGGACGACAACCGGGGCGCCATCCTGCCCGAGGCCGTCGCGACCCTCGACGGCACCCCGTTCTACCTCTCCGTCAAGGGAGTCGGGTCGAACGTGGATCCCTATTCGTGGAGGACGCTCGACCGGACGTACGCCTCCGAGCTGAGCGACGACGCCCGCGTAGGGCGGCGGTTGCAACAAGGGAGGGAAACCGGCTCGGACCGGATCATCACGGGAGAACTCTGGCTCCGGGGCTCTCCCTACGGGGGCCAGGGGCTCGAGCACGGGATGACCGCGCTGAAGATCTCCGAACGGGCGGACCTGACCTCGATCGGGGGGTTCCTGATCGCCCCGGTCGTCAAGCTCAGTCTCCTTCCGCTCGGGCTGGAGGAACAGCTCCGGCACATCCACTGGTACCGGAAGTACCCCGGCCGAATGGTTCAGGAGCTGCGCCTCGTCCCCTCCAATGTCCGGGTCTACTTTCATGCCAAGAGCACGGTGGGCAACAACATCCGCCAGGTCTTCGACCAGTTCCGCATCGACACGAACGGCGCAGCCCTCCAATTCGAGACCAATTTCCTCCGAACGACCGTCGCGCTCCTCACGCTGTTCGCGCGAACTCTCACGTTCGACGTCGCCCGGGGAACGTACGAGGGGCTCGACTTTCACGACGTCTGGCTGGACAAGGACGCGGTCGTCGCGCCCGACGGCTCCGTGTACTTCGTCGACCTCGAGGGCATCGAGCCGGTGTCGGTCGAGAAGGGCGGCGTTCCGGAAAAGATCGAGGACCAGATCTACCGGTCGCTCTACGAACTGACCTTCGCCTACGAGCAGATCGAACAGGAGCGGGCCCGCCGATTTGGGAGCGTAGGGAGCCGAAAGCGGCACTTCGAGGCGGTACTGGGGGACGCCGTGAAGGATGACCCGTTCGTGCGCCTCCGTACCGTTGGGGGCAATGCGGAGCTCGTGATCCAGAACAACTGTCAAGAGGAGTCCCTGTATACGCGGTTCCGGGCGGTCGACAGATAGCGTGGCGAATTGTCAGGACGTCTACGGTTTCCTCTCGGGGATCCGCGGTCGGAACCTTACCGTGCAGCTCCCGGACGCGGACGTCGCCACGCTCGGGAACCTGCACCTCGTCCAAACTCTGACGGCGGACCAGTTTGCCCAGGTTACCCGCGACGTTCAAGCGCTGGGTGCCTCGCGGCAAGCCATTTCGGAGGAGGCCGCGCGTCGGTCGCAACTGAGCGCCGAAGTCCAGGACGAGGACCGTCGGTCCCACTCCATCCTGTTCCACTTCGAGGGTCAGGACAAACGGGCCGCGCAGCAGCAGAAGGAGGCCCAGGATGAGGCCGCCCTGAAGTCCACGGACGCGGACCTGCTCGCCCGTGGACAAGCGTTCAACGAGCTGGTCGCCAAGCAGTCGCTGTTGGACACCCTTTGCCCGTACGGGGCCGGATACATCGCACTGACGGGTCTGGGGTCGCTCCAGCTCCGCGACCTCGGTATCCGTCTCTATCGAGTCTCGGACGTCGACTTCTCCACGTACTGGCAGCAGACCCAGCAGGTCGAGGGGGAGTTGAACGATATCGCCGGGCGTGGGACCGAGTACATCGCCGCCCTCTCCGGGCCGCTCGGGACCGTCGACCGGTCGTACCTGTGGGCGATCTCGATCGGGCTGGCCAAGCTCGAGGCGAACGTCTCGACGGGCAGCGCAAACTTCGTCGATGGGTACACGCGGCTCGGACCGATGTCCCACAACGAGGAGAACCGGCTCATGTCGGCTGAGATGTTGTGTGCTCTGCGCCATAGCATCGCCGACAGTCTACCGCTGCTCACTCAGTTGGACCGCCAGGTGCAAGAGGCGGGAGTCCCCCGCGAGGCGTCCCTCGGTGTCGCCTCGATGCTCCTCCTCGGGCAGCGCGAGGACGGGACGTTCGCGACCTCCAACCTGTCGAGCTTCCTCCGCGTGACCCGCTCGTTCGAGTCCGCGGCCCTCCTCGCGATCATCAACCGGCCGTTCGAAGAACTGGCGGACAAGTTCGGTGCCCTGCGCGGAATGTTCCAAGGGTGGGGGTACGAGCCCTCGGAGGACGTGGAACTCTCCTCCGCCTACCTTACCCTCTCGGACCTGCCGGTGCAGGGCGTGAACACGAAACTCGCGATCATCGCGAAGGGGATGGGAGCCTACCTCCAGTACCCGCTCGTGGCGGCATCGATCCTCGCCTCGATCCCGGTCATGGAGGCCAACGAGACCCTGAACCTGCTGGAACACGCGTACGACATCATCGGCCGGCGCGCGATGCCCCTTTCCCAGCCGGAGCTGATCTGCCTCGCCGTTCGGATGATCCACGGGATCCGGACAGAGACGGTGAGCGACCTCGACACCACCGCAACGGCGCAGCCGCTCCCCGGCGGGGTCGGGTACGGGTACGGCCTCGGACCGCGGTTCTTCTTCGTTCCGATCATCGTGACCCACGGGGCCTACTACTCGACGTACAGCGGCGTCGGCGGGATCCATCCGGCGCACGCGCATGTGGGCGGTGGCTTCGTCGGATGATCTCGCGGTTCGTTCTGCTCGTGCTACCGTTGCTGCTGCTCACCGTACCGGCGGCCGCGGCGACGGGGAGCCACTACGTCCCGCGCGCGGGGGACCTCTTCCACTACAGCGAGACCATCAATCTAGGCCAAGGCACCGGCGACTACAACGGGTACACCGAGACGACGCTCATCTCGGGGTCGGTCGGAGTGACCTCGGTCCTCCCGAACGGGACCGAGTCCGCCAGCTACAGCAACTCCGACGCGTGGAGCAACAATTCGGGGGCGCAGGAGAGCTGGACCTCCTCCGGTACGTTCACCTTCTCGGCGGACAGCTTCCTCTACGTCCAGGGAACCGACAACCAAACCGGCTACGTCAACCCCAGCGTCTGGTTCTACATGGACAACGGGCTAGCGCCCGGTTCGTCCTTCACGGTCCTGAACACCCCGATGGACGTCGTCTCCACCGACACGAGCTATTCGCTCGGCGCCCCGCTCAGCGAGGCGGTTCAGACCATCTACGCGGAGGGGAACGGGTCGTTCGTTCGGAACGACGTGTACGGAAACTTCGACGCGACCTACAATTGGAAGAACTACTTCGACCCGTCGACGGGGTACATCGTCGGCTACCTCTACACGGAGCAGGACTCGAACTCCTCCGGGGATGGGTTCTCCCTGACCGATCAAGTGTACGTCACGAGCACGACCTATCCGCTGACCGCTGCAACGGCCCCGGCGTCGAGTTCGAGCTCCGGTTCGTCCGTCCCGTACCTCCTCGTCGGAGTCGTCATTGCCGTCGTCGTGATCGTCGTCGTGGTCGCGTGGCTCCTCTCCCGCTCGCGAAGGCCCTCGAACCTTCCGCGTCATTCGGGCGGAGGCGACATCCGTTACGGGCCTCCCCCCGGCGCCCCGCCCCCGATCCATCTGACCCCGGGCGGCCAGCCGGCGGTGCAGCAGATCGTTCTTCGAGAGACGGTGAAGGTGAACTGTCGTTACTGCGGGGCTCTCATCGACACGACGGCCGCCGCCTGTCCGAACTGCGGGGCTCCCCGGACGTAGATACCCCGCCGGCTACGGGCGACGGGAGTGGAAGATCTGCCCGATGGGTCGCATCCCGCCGGTCGTGGCGATCGCTCGGGACGCGAGGTTATGGTCGGCGATCTCGCAGAGCACGCGGTCCGCACCGGCCTGCTGGGTCCACAGCATTCGGGCGTACCACAGGTCGGTGCCGACGTGCATTCGCCGGTACCTGGGGTGCACCGAAAGGGAGTGTAGGCGTCCGTTCCGGTTCACGACCGACGCCCAGCCGACCCCCGCCAACCGTCCCTCGACCTCCACGAGGAAGCACGGCTCTCCGGGCCGCGGCAACGATCGAAGCCAGCTCTCCTCGACCCGGCCATACATCTCCTGCATGAATCGGAGGATCGCGACCCGGTCCGCCTCGACGGCGGCCCGCACCGGGTGGGAAAACCGGTGCGAGCCGTCCCACTCCGGCAGCTCGGTCGAGTAGACCTGGTACGTTTCGGCCCCGGGCGAGAGCGCGAAGTCGGAGAAGACCGTGAGGTGCTCGCGTTGGGAGAACAGGACCTCCGCGACCGCTCGCTCGCGCGCAAAGATCGAGGCCACTCGCTCGGCGGCGTTGAAGGTCAGGATCCCGGTGACGTTCGGCCCGTCGCCCGTCACTAGGACCTCGCCTCCTCCGCCGAGGACCTCCCGCATGAAGTGGCCGAGGAACGGATTGAAGAGGTCCGAGAGGTCGCTGCCGGAGAGCGAGTCGACCTCGTCGGTGCTCGAGAGCGCGCGCACCCGAATGGGAGCGGCGAGGGCGGCTCCGGGCATCGGATCCATGAGAACTCCACCGGCACCACTCGTCGGTCCCGGATAATCTCTCGCACGTCCTGGCCCGGACGTCGGTCCTTCGGTCGGGGCGCGCCCACCGCACCGGAGCGCGGTTCAGGAGAGCGGGATCCCGAGCCGTTCGGGGAGGTACGGCCCGAGCGGGATCGAGGGGGGTCGACCGTCGACGATCTCGGCCACGAGCCGACCCGTGGCGATCGACGTAGTGATCCCGATCCCCTCGTGAGCCGCGGCCAGGACCAATCGAGGATTCCCCGGCACCGGACCGATGATCGGCACCGCGTCCGGCCCGGCAGGGCGGAGGCCGGCCCACGTCCGTTCGATCTCGATCTGGTCCAGCGTAGGAAGGAACTCCTTGGCCCGCGCGAGGAGCCGCTCGATCACGAGGGGGTCGACCTCCGTCCAGTCCCCCACATATTGTCGAGTGGCGCCAATGAGGTACCGCCCGTTCGTCCGCGGCTGGAAGCTGAACGTGATCGACTCGGTGTTCTCCGGCTGCGCCCCTCGGACGTAGCCCACTTCCGAGAGCTGATGGCGGACGAACCCGGGACGCGGAACCGTCAACGCGATGTGCCCCTTGCGGGGTCGGATGGGAAGCGACGGGAGAAGTCGCGGAGCCTGCCACCCGGTGGCGAGCACGACGCGTTCGCAGCGCACGCTGCTCCCGTCGGCCAGGTCGACCGCATCCTTTCCGAGCGCCGTTACGGCGGTCCGGGTCCGGAGTTCGGCGCCCAACGCCTGGGCCTTTCGGACCAGATACCGGGTCGCCTCCGCCGCATCGAGCACGACGTCGCCGGGGACATAGAGAGCCCCGGGAAGACCGGGCGTCAGATTCGGCTCCATTTGGGAGAGAGTACCGGAATCGACGACCCGCGCGTCGACCCCGGCCGCGGAGTAGATGGCCCGCTTCCGCTCGACCTCCTCCATCTCGCTCGCCTCCCGGGCCACCCAGAGGGCCCCGCGACGAACGAACTCGACCTCCGACGGGAGCTCCGGCGCCAGTTCCGCCCACAGTTGGCAGGCGAACCGGGTGAGCGTGAGCTGGGCCGGGCTATCGTCGTAGACGCCCACGTGTCCCATCGCGCGACAGCTCGTATCGCTCGCAACATCCACCGCTTCGAGGATCAGGACCGATTTCCCGACCCCGGCGAGCTCCATCGCGCATGCGCCCCCGATGATCCCGGCACCCACCACCACCACGTCGAAACGACGCTCGGGCATCGGGGAGCTCATCCGGGCGGTCTTGAAGAGCCTTCTGAGAAAGGGCGATAAACTCCGGCGCGTGCGGACGGGTAGTGAAACCGGTGGCCCGTTCTCGCAGGGTTCGCCCAGCGAAGAAGGCGCGACCGGTTCGACGGACGTCGTACCGATTCTCGGTCGAGGTGCGAGCGCCCCTCGCCTACGCGTACGAATGGTGCACGGACTATCGGGAGAGTGACCACCGATTCACCTCGACCCACCCTACGATCGCCGTTCCCTTGCGCGATGAGTTCCGGGTGATTCGAACGTTCCAACCGAAGGTGCGCTCCGGCCGGCCCGCGCCGATGACCGTGGAGGTGATCACCCTGCTTCCGCCCGACCGCTGGCACCTCGAGCAGTACAGCGAGGACGACGACTCCACGGTCGACTATCGGTTGACCCGTCTCGGTCCCCGGAAGACCCGAATTGACTTCGAGATCCGGGAGAAGTGGCGCATTCCGCAGATTCCTACTCGGAAGGAATACCTCGCCGGCTGGGAGGCGTTCTGGTCGCGCGCTGCCACGGCGATGGGAGACGGCTATGGGGAAGGACGATCGGCCGACCGATAGCCCGCCGACGGCCCGTCGGGCGTCGCGATCCCCCGCGCCGCCGTCAAAGGCCCGGACCCGAGAGGAAGCGGGGGCTCCCCCCGTGCCCTCGATGTTCGAGAGGATCTTCGTCGCGTTCGACGGAACGCCGGAGTCCCACCGGGCGTGTCAGACCGCGATCGAGATCGCTTCGCGCTTTCAGTCCAGCGTGACGGTCGGTACGGTGGTCACCGACTCCAAGGAACCCACCGACGGCCACCTCGAAAGCCTGGTCCCGTTCGATTCCGCGGGAAAGTCCCTGGCGATCCTCATCGACGAGATCCGTGCCTCCGCCCTCGCCCATGGCGTCACCTCGCTGGACGCGGTGTTCCTCCAGGGAGAGGTGGTGCCGGCGCTGCTCGAGTTCCTGGTGGGACATCCCCACGACCTCGCCGTCGCCGGCTCCCGCGGGCTCTCCCGGGGCCGAAGGATACTTCTCGGAAGCGTCTCCGCGGGACTGGTGAACGACGCCCCCTGCCCCGTGCTCGTGGTCCGGGGAGCCGAACGGCCGCGGGGGACGCGAGGCTCGCCCTCGGAGAAGCCCCTCCCGAAGGGCCGTCCGCTCTAGCCGCCATCGGGGGCCCGTGCGGCCGTCGCGATTCGATCTCGCCCGTCCCGAGCTCCTACCCCTGCCGTCGAGCGAGCGGAGTCAGATCCGGGGAGCGGGTAGCGCCGAAGGGCAATCCTATACCTTCCGGCGGGCTCTCGCCCACCGATGCTGGTCGATTCCTTCGGGCGGGAGGTCACGGACGTCCGCATCAGCGTGACCAAGCGGTGCAACTTCGGTTGCATCTATTGTCACGACGAGGGGTTGGGTCCGGTTGCCCGCCCGCGCAGCCCGCACCCGGAGGAGATGAGCGTCCTCGAGATCGAGCGACTGGTGCGCGTCGCCCGGGAGTTCGAGATCCGCTCGGTCAAGTTCACCGGCGGCGAACCCCTCGTTCGAACGGACATGGAGGAGATCGTCAGCCGCACCGTACGCCACATGGGGGATGTCTCCCTTACCACGAACGGCTCGATGCTCGCCACGAGGGCGGAGGCGCTGCGCAACGCGGGCCTGAAGCGAGTCAACGTCTCCATCGACTCCCTCGACCCCGCGGCGTTCCGAGCGATACGTCACGGTTCGCTCCCGCCGGTCCTCCGCGGTATCGAGCAGGCCCTGCAGGTGGGGCTCACTCCCGTCAAACTCAACATGGTGGTGTTTCGGCCGACCCTCCCGCACATTCCCGAGATGATCCGCTTTGTGAGCCGGAACGCCGGCCTCCGGCTCCAGCTGATCCAGTTCATGCCGGAGCTCGTCGGCCCGAAGGACTGGTCCGTTGATATTGACGGCGTGAAACGCTGGCTGGAGAGCCGGGCCGACCGGGTGCTCGTCCGAGAGATGCATCACCGGCGGATCTACCAGTTCGGCGGGGCCGAGGTCGAGCTGGTCGACCCGGTCTACAATCGTGAGTTTTGTATGAACTGCCACCGTATTCGGATCACTCATCAGGGAGAACTCAAGGGGTGTCTCAACCGGAACGACGACCTGGTCCCGACGCGCGGCCTGGACGACCAGGGCCTTCGCGACGCCTTCCGCTCCGTCGTCGCCCAGCGGGTTCCCTACTACGGTGGGTACGTCCGTGACTATCCGGCGCGAGACGCGCGCGTGGCTCCCCTGATCCAGCTCGACCGACCCGAGCTCTAGAGCTCACCGGGCCCCCGGCGGGCCGGAGGCAGGCGGTAGGTGTCCGGGGGTGATTCTGTCTCGCCACTCCTCGACGATCCCCGTTGCGGGCAGGAAACATCTGCCCGCGTAGCCACCGCGGGCCCCTGTACCCCCAGCCTTCCCAGTTCCGTTCGAGGAGAGCTAATGGCCCCCTCCGCCACTCCCCGCGGGGTGGCCCCCGCGCACTCGGACCCATTTCCACCTTCCGGAGGGGAGACCCACCCGGATCCGATCCCCCCGGCCGCTTGGCAGGCGTTGTACCTCCTCGACGAGGAGCAGGTCCTCCACACTTGGCGGAGCGTTCTCGGCTTCCTCGTCCTGACGAACTTGCGCTGCTTCCTGCTGCGGCGCGCCGGGGAACTCTTTCCTCCGCACCCCTGGCGGAGTGGTCCGTCATTCTTCTTCTACAACACGAAACCGCCTCGGGCCCTCCTGGGTCGGTACGTGGAGCTCTCCGAGGAACGTTCGGGCGCCGCGGGTCACGGCCTCCGATTCGCGGTCCGGGACGCATCCGAGGTGGTCAGCGCGATCGCCGACGCGCGCATCGCCGGGATGCGACAATGGAACGACCGCCGCGGACGCGAGGAGATGTTACGCGAAGCCCGCCGACGCGCACGAGAGGCTGAGGTGCGGGGTCGGGCATCGTCCGTCGTTCGGGTCCCGTGCCCATTCTGCGGAAACCAGGTAATCGCCGCCCTGCTACGCTGCCCCTACTGCGGCGCGCCGGTCTCGGTGTAGCGGGCGGCCTCTCGGCCCCCGGAAATCCATTTCCCCCAGTGCGGTTACACTGACTCATCGCTCTGTACGGCGGAGGTCGTCCGTGCGGCCCGACGTGCGACGGGAAGGTCACGAGAAATGCTCACCCTCTACGTGCCGGCGCTCATCGTTGCGTTCCTGGTCACGGTCCTCGAGCTCACCGAGGTCGTGGCACTCGTATTCGCACTGAGTGCGGACCAGGCCTCCGTTCGGCCCGGGGCCCTCGGTGCGACCGCCGGCACAGCGATGGTTGCCCTGATCGCTCTCGCGTTCGGAGCGGTTCTGATCGCGTTCCCTCACTCCTACCTTCTCTGGGCCTCAGCCATCGTGCTGGCCGCCTTCGGCGCATTCCTGTTCCGAAGCACGCTGCGATCGTACCGACGGGCCGCCCGGCCGGGCGGAGCCGGAGGTACGGCCCCCCGTCACTCCGTCCTCCAGTTCGGAGGGGGCTTTTCCGTCGGGGCCGTCGAGTCGACCGAGGCAGTGATCGTCCTGCTCGCGCTTACGGCGGCGGGCTACGGTTTCTCGGCTCTCTTGGGCGCGATCGCCGGCGGGGTCGTCCTGGTGGTGGCCGCGCTGGCCGTCCATGAGAGGATCCGACGGATCAAGGTCCCGTGGCTCAAGCTCGGAGGGACCTCCCTCCTGTTCGCATTCGCCGTCTTCTGGGGCGGAGAGGCGGCGGGGGTCGCCTGGCCCGGGGGAGACCTGATCCTGGTTCCGCTCGTCCTCGGATTCGCCGTCGTGGTCCGGGGAGCGGTGGCCCTTGGGCTCCGCTCCGCACCACCCCCCCAGCCGGCCTGACCTCGGCCGGCGGTTCTCGGGATTGTTTAAGTTTGTGAACTTGTAAGTGTATAAACTCCCGCGCGCCTTCCCCCCTCGATGAAGAACGACGACGACGCCCTCGAACCCAAGGGATTCTCTTCCGCGAAGCGGGAGTTGCTGATCCTCCTCAAGCAGCGCCCCAACCTCTCGCTCTCGGAGATCGCGGCGGAGCGCCGGGTCTCCAAGGTGGCGGTCCTCCACCACTTGTCCGCCCTCGAGGATCAGGGTCTGGTCGAGCGGTCGTACGAACACAGCTCCGTCGGACGACCCGCCGTGCACTTCCAACTGAGCCGAAAGTCCGCTGACCTCTTCCCTCAGGCATACACGCAGATGTCGATCACCGCGCTCGAGTACATCGAACGGCACCTCGGGCGCGAGGCAGTCGTCGGGATGCTCCAGGAGCGTTCGCACGCGCTCGCGGACCAGAACCGTACCCGACTGTCGGCCCCGATGCTCCGACACCGCGTCGAGGAACTCGCTCGACTCCGCTCGGAGGGTGGGTACATGGCGGAGGTCGGGGGAAAGAAGGGCTCGGCCGTCGAGATGCGCGAGCACAACTGCCCGATCCTCGCCATCGCGGGTCAGTTCCCCGAAGCGTGCGAGGTCGAGCGGCGGATGTTCGAATCGATGCTACGCGCCAAGGTGTCCACCTCCCATCGAGTCGTCGCCGGGGACCCCGTCTGTCGCTTCCTCGTCCGACCGCGCCGCGAGGACGCATGACGGCGACGGATCCCGGACCGGGCCCTCGTCGAGCCGCCGTGGTCACAGGTGGGAGCCGGGGCCTGGGCGCGGTCGTCGCGCGACTCCTCGCGGGGGAGGGATTCGACCTCGTGGTCATCGCCCGGGAACCCGGCCCGCTGTGGGAGACGGTGAAGAGCCTGCGCTCGTTCGGCGGCCGGGTCGTGGAGATCTCCGGGGACGTAACGGACCCGGAGCTGCGGGCGCGAGTGCGCGCGGCGGTCGACCGGTTCGGGGGTCTCGATCTTCTCGTCAACAACGCGTCGGAGCTCGGAGCGTCTCCGCTTCCGCCCCTCGCGGAATATCCGATCGAACAGCTCGAGCGGGTCTACCGCGTCAACGTGATCGCTCCGGTCGCCCTGGTACAGTCCCTTCTCCCGGCCCTCACGCGCCGCCACGGACTCATCGTCAACATCTCGAGCGACGCGGCGGTCGGGGGCTATCCCGGCTGGGGCGCGTACGGCGCGAGCAAAGCCGCCCTCGACCTGGTCTCCGTCACGCTCAGCCACGAACTCGAGGGCGTGGGCGTCGCCGCCGTCTCCGTCGATCCCGGTGACATGCGCACCCGGATGCAGCAGGCGGCGTTCCCGGGGCAGGACATCTCGAACCGGCCGCTCCCCGACGCTACGTTGCCCTTCTGGGCGTGGCTTCTCGGCCAGCCGGTCGGCGAGATCAACGGCCACCGATACCGAGCGCAGGCCGACCACTGGGGGGCGAGCGCATGAACCGCACCGCCTTCGATTTCGACCGACCCCGGGAGCTCGAAGCGACCGCTCCGCCCGAGCTGCGGGGCGTCGAACGCGACCGGGTGCGGTTGCTCGTGACCGGACCCGCCGGCACGACGCACCGGTCGTTCCGAGCGCTCCCCGAACTCCTCGAGCCGGGAGACCTGCTCGTGGTGAACGAGAGCGGCACGCTCCCCGCGAGCCTTCCCGCGCAGGGCGACGCCGGAACGATCCTCCTCAACATCTGCACCGAGTACGGTGGGGGCGTCTGGCTCGCCGAGCCCCGCTGGAACGTACGGAGCCCGGGGCCCATCCCGCTCGCCCCGGGAGCGAGGCTGTCCGCGGGGGGAGTGACATTCCACGCGATCGGGCCGTTCCCGGGGATCGAACGCCTCTGGTTCTTCCGCGCCGACGGGGACGTCACCGCCGCGATGCGAACGTTCGGGCAACCGATCCGTTACGGGTACGTTTCCCAGCCCTATCCGCTGGAGACCTATCAGACCGTATTTGCCCGGGTTCCGGGCAGCTCGGAGATGCCTTCCGCCGGCCGCCCCTTCACGTCGGGTCTCGTTCGCGCCCTGCTCCGGCGCGGCGTGGGGACGGCCCCGGTGGTTCTGCATGCTGGCGTTTCCAGCTTGGAGGGCGAGCCCGCGGGGACCGAGATCCCCCCGATCTATCCGGAGCCCTTTGACGTGCCGCCCGAGACCGCTCGGCGGGTGAACGTGACCCGGGCCGCCGGTCACCGCGTGGTCGCAGTGGGAACGACGGTCGTGCGCGCCCTCGAGACCGCCTGGGACGGGACCGCCGTGGTCGCGCGCCGAGGATTCACCCGTCTGACCCTAGGACCGGGCCGGAGGTTTCATTCGGTCGATGGGTTGATCAGCGGTCTGCACGACCCCCGCACCTCCCACCTCGCGCTCCTGTTCGCGTTCGCGGGCGAAGAGCGCGTGCGTGCGGCGTACGCCGAGGCCGTTCGTGAACGGTACCTCTGGCACGAGTTCGGCGATAGCCACCTGATCTGGGGCGCGCGGGCCCACTAGCCCCGAACTAAGTGCCGGGGCTTGCCACCTCGACCGAGTGGATTCCGGGGAACTGGTACGGCACTAGGTCCCAGCGCTTCCCCCCGTCCGCCGACCAGAAGAGCTGGCCCGTGGTAGTTCCCACGTAGACGCCGGCCGGGTTCATCGCGTCGGTCGCGATCCCCTCCCGGTGCATCCCGAATCCGCCCGGCCACTTGCGCTTGTCCACGAGTGTGGACCACGCCCGGGTCTTTTCGCTCCAGCGCGAGACCTGGAAGTGTCCGTCCGCGATCAGTCGGGGCATCGAGTCGAGGGGGACAAAGAACGCCTCCCCCGGGAGCTGGGGCGCCGTCGCAACGCCCATCCCGAAGTCGTCCTCGAGCCTGCGTCCGACGCGGGTCCAAGAGTCCGCAGCGTTGTGGCTGACGTAGATGCCGCAGTGGTCCTGTCGATACATGGTCGAAGGGTTGGCGGAGTCGAGCGCGACCTTATGCACGCACTGTCCGACCTCGGGATGTCGGTCCGGCTGGAAGCCGGCGATCACGCCCCGGTTCGTCGGGGTCCAATGCTCCCCGTCGTCGTCGGACCGGAACGTTCCGGCGGCCGAGATACCTACATGCATCCGCTTCGGCCGGGACGGATCGAATAGGATCGTGTGCAGGCACATTCCGCCGGCTCCGGGATTCCACTTCGAACGCGTCGGATGGTCGTTCAGTCCCGGAAGGGGAGCCCACGAGTCGCCTTCGTCATCCGACCTCCACAGCGAGGCGGGATCCACGCCGAGGAACACCGTCCGGGGCTCGGACGGCCGGCCGGGCGCTATATGCCAGATGTTCTTGATCGGATACTGGGGAGAGGGGGCCTCGACCGGCGCGGACCGCTTCGAGCGTCGCGGGGTCTGGGGAGTGGATATCTCAGTCCACTTTCCCCCCCAGTTCCGTGACCGCATCAGCATCGGCCCCCACCAACCGTTGTTGACGGCGGCGTAGATCGTGCCGGGATGCCGCGGGTCGGACTGGACGTGGAATACGTCGTCCCCGGTCTGAAACGGGCCGTGGATACGCCACTTCTTTCTCTTCGCGTCGGACTCCAGGACGTAGCTGCCTTTTCGCGTTCCCAGGAGCGCTCTCACCTTGCGGTCTACCATAGATTCTCTTACCCTCCCTGGATGGAATGCAGGATCTCGACCTCATCTCGAGGCTTGAGCGGAAGCGCCGCTCCGTCCGAGTGTGGGATCTCCTCACCGTTCACGAACACCTTGACGAACGGACGAATCCCCCGGGTCTCGTCCCGGAGACGGTTGCGGAGTTGCGGGTACCGGGTCTCGAGGTCATCGATGAGACCCCCCACCGTAGTGGCGGTGGAACGGAGTCGTCGGTTCGGCACGAAACGGCCGAGCATGGAGTCTAGGTAGATCTCGGTCATGAACCGCACGGGCGAGCGAGAACCGCTACATCCGCACCTCTACTTAGACTCGCCCGGGCGAGCCTTCGCAGCATGCCTACCGCCTACGACGAGGGTAAGAAAGGAAAGGAAGGGGTTGACCCAAGAAGCTCCGGGTCGCCTTAGACCGGGATGATCTTGCGGCCGTAGTTCCAGTTCGTCAGGTCCGCCGTCGCCACGAGCCAAGCGAGGAGGCCCGTCAGGATGATCTCGCCGCCGATGTCCTGCATCGTGGACTTGGAGACCACCGTTCCCGCGGCGAGCGTGTCGAACTCCCAGGTCAGCAGGAGGAAGGCGATCAGCAGCGTGACGAACACCAGGGTCAGTCCGATGCCGTGCTTCGGGGCGCTAATGGTGAACGTCAGGGTCACCAGGAACCAGACGAACATGAACGCGGCGATGCCGTACAGGTCCGCGGGCACGGCTGTAGACGTCAGCATCCAGTTGAAGGCGAGCCAGAACGCCCCGTAACAAATGAATGCCGTGGCGAACATGTTGCCCTTGCGAAGCCCGATGATTCCCGCGATGATCTGGGCGATCCCTCCGAAGAATATCGCCATCGACAGGACGGCTCCGGCTCCAATCCAATCTCCGACGTGAAGACCCGCCAAGATGGTGGTCATCCCGAAGCCCAGCAACCCAAGGGTCGCAGGGCTAGCCCACCATTCGGGCTTTTCCTCTACTCTCGGCGGAGCCTCGGTCATCCCATGCGCGGTTTCCATTGTTACGCCAGCGGGCATGTTAGGGGCTCGCACGCTGTTCACGTACTTAATTCCTGTTTTCGACGGCGCAGAACTGTTACAGATTTTTCTCGAGAGAGAATTCTGCCAGGAGCCCACCGGTTCGTTCGGCCCCGCGACCCTTAATCCTCTCGCGGTCTCCGGGTGCCCGTATGGAAGACCGGAGTGAGCTGTCGCGGGTCGTATTCGGCCAGACGGTGGTCATTCTCACGCGCGATCTGTCGGTCATGAACCCGAACCTCGTCACCGGCTCGCAAGGGCTCGTGGTGGGGAAGCTCGCCAATTACACGCTCAAGGTCGCCTTCCCGCAGGTCACGGTCGGCATCAACTGGAAGGACTGCGACATCGTGGCGGGCAGGTCGGGCATGCCGACGCTCGCGGACCAGCCCCGCGTGATCCCGAAGCCGAGAACGATGGGCGAAGAGTAATCTGACCGCTCGGGGACGGACGGCCGTCAGGAGATTGCCGCCGGGAGCAACCGGCGAACCAGGGGAACCACTTCCGAGAGGCGCTTCACCTGGGGACCCGTGCGCGTCGCGTCGTCCGTCGGTGGAACGAACAGCCTTCGATACTGCTCACCGTAGTCTTGCAACCCCGTGAAGAGAACCGCGGAACGTAGCCCCGCGCGCCGGCCACCTTCGATGTCCGACCAACCGTCTCCGACGTGGACGGCAACGGACGGGTCCGACCCCAGCGCTCGGAGCGCAGTGCGAAATATCTCGGGCGACGGCTTCGTCCAGGGATGCTCGTCGCTGAAGGTGTACGCACGGACGTACGCATTGAAGTCGAAGGTACGAAGCAGCGGGCGGAGCAGCCGCCCCGGCTCGCCGACCGTGTTGGAGATCACCCCGACCGCGTAGCCCCGCTCCCCGAGCTCCCGCAGGACGTCCGCGGATTCTTCGCCCACCCGGAACGGGGTCTGCGAGAGTAGTTTCTCGAGCTCCGCCTCGTACGCCTCGGGGCGTGGAATGCGTCCCGATGCCCGAGCCGCCCGAATCATCTGCTCCGATGGGGTCACCGTCCGGCCCTGCGCGGCTTCCGCGACGGCCCGGGCGTACTCTCGCTCGAATTCCGCCTGGAGCTGCTCGTGCCCTATCCGAGGCGCACCGGGGGACGCGTCAGACCCGTCGAGAACGTTCGCGCCCGATTCGACCTGTCGCCGCATGTAGGTCTCTTCTGCCTCCGGTTCGAGGTAGAGGAGGGTATGCCAGAGGTCGAACGTGACCGCGGGCTGGAAGGACGACATGGCGGGTGGAGGGTCGAGTCGCGGCGAGCGATAACGCCTGCCCCGGATTCCGCCGTCGAGCATTGATCCGGAGGGGAGGATTATTGATGGGGGAGGCGTGCCGACCCCGATGACCCCCTCGCAGCGGACGGCGGGCGTCCCGTTTCGAGATCGGATCGGAAGCCCGCTGGTGGGGAACGCGCCCAAAGTGATGCTCCTCGGGAGCGGTGAGCTCGGTCGGGAGATCGCGATCGAGGCCATGCGACTCGGGGCCGAAGTGATCGCCGTCGACCGGTACGCCCACGCGCCGGCGATGCAGGTCGCCCACCGGCACCACGTCGTGGCGATGACGGACGGCGCGGCGCTCCGGGCGCTCGTCCAGCGGGAAGCACCGGACGTACTCGTCCCCGAGATCGAGCAGATCGCCACCGACGAGCTCGTGCGCCTCGAGGAGGACGGATGGACCGTCATCCCCCGGGCCGAATCGACACGGGCCACGATGGACCGGGAGAGGATCCGTCGGCTCGCGGCCGAGCAGGCTCGGGTCCGAACGAGCAAGTTCGCGTTTGCGGAGTCGGCGGCGGACGCCGCCCGTTCGGCCCGGGAGATCGGGTTCCCGTGCATCTTCAAGGCGATGATGTCGAGTTCCGGTCACGGGATGACGGTCGTCCGTGATCCGGGGGAGGTCGAAGCAGCTTACGCCGAAGCGAGCGAGCACGGGCGGGTCCGGAACGCGCGGGTCATGATCGAGGAGTTCATCCCGTTCGACCGTGAGGTGACGATGCTCACCGTCCGACACTACGACCCCCACGGAAAGGTCGCGACCACGGTCATGGAACCTATCGCTCACCAGCGACCCGGCACCCTCTACCACGAGAGCTGGCAGCCGGAATCGTTCGCCCCCGAAGTGCTTCGGTCCCTCAACGAGACTTCCACCGCGGTCACGGACCAACTCGGCGGGATCGGCGTCTTCGGAGTCGAGTGCTTTGTCCGGGGTACCACGGTCTACTTCAGCGAGGTCTCCCCCCGGCCGCACGATACCGGCCTTGTGACCCTCGGGAGCCAATGGAACAGCGAGTTCGCGCTGCATGCCCGCGCGATTCTGGGCCTCCCCTACGCCGGGCCGGAGCCGACGACCCCGGCCGCTGCCCACGTCATCCTCGCCTCCACCTCCGGCTGGGCTCCCTCGTTCGGCGGCCTGACCGACGCGCTCACGCCCAATGGCGTGCGCATCTTCCTCTTCGGTAAGCCGGAGGCGTACCCCGACCGCCGGATGGGGGTCGCGGTGGCCCGGGCCCCGTCGACCGCCGAGGCACGGCAGCTCGCAGAACGCGCGGCTCACGCGGTGGAGAGTCAATTCCGGACCGACTCCCCGAAGGACTCGAAGGGCCACTGAGCGGCGACCGGCCGGGCGCTCACGTGCCGTCGATCGGACGCGAGAGAAACTCGAGTCGGTTCCCGAACGGGTCGCGTGCGTAGAATCGCCGCCGCCGGGGGAAGGGTGCATCCTCCCACGTCTCGACCCCCTCTGCCGTCAGGCGAGCCCGGACCGCATCGAGGTCATCCACCTCGAAGGCCGGGTGCGCTTTGAGGGCGGGGCGGAACGGTTCCTCCGCCGACACGTGCAGTTGGGACCCGCCGAAGTCCAGCCAGATCCCTTCGCGACCGCGCAGCTCCGGGGGCTTCGAGACCTCGGTCATTCCCAGCACGGAGACGAAGAAGGCTCGCGCCTCCGCCTCCGAACCGGGCGGAGCCGTGATCTGCACGTGATGGAGCCGGAAGCGCGGGTTCGGCACGGGCCACCGACCTGCGGGTCGGTACAAGAGCTCCCGGTTCGACGCTGCCGCTCGCCCCCCCGGCCCGGGCGGGTGGGAGCAGGGACCACATGAAGCCCCGAGGTTTCGCTATGATCGTGGAAGACGTTCAACCACGGCTGCTGGTCGCGCTCTCCCCCCGCGATGAGACTCGGGACGCGCTGAACCACTCCCTCCCCGACGTGCCTTGGGCGTTTCTGGAGGCGACTCCGGTCCCGCAACGGTCCGAGGTGGAGGCGATCCTCGCCGGGTCGTTCGTCCGGGCCAACGCGGACTTCGACCCCTCCACCTGCCCGAAGCTCGATTTCGTCCAGCGTCTGTACACGGGTCTCGACGGGATACCCTTCGCCAAGTTCCCGGAGCGCGTGAGGTTCGCCGGAAATGTGGGGGCGTTCGCGCCCTTCGTGGCCGAGCACGCGCTCGCGCTCGCCCTCGCGGCGGGACGGGACCTGTACGCCTCCCGCGAGATCGTTCGGGCCGGCCGGCTGCGAGCGCCGCCTCCTCAGCGCGTGCTCTGCG
>Ga0209274_10000734_pt1 | contig 18041 bp, 16 predicted proteins | sample HubBroMetageREF1_FD_188343 | JGI IMG/M metagenome (GOLD analysis project Ga0209274, IMG submission 188343) | Reference soil microbial communities from the Hubbard Brook experimental Forest, New Hampshire, USA - Hubbard Brook CCASE Soil... | ecosystem: Environmental > Terrestrial > Soil >...
ATCGTGGGGAAGCCGGATTCTGAAAGCGGGCATCTGGCGAGGTTGGCATCGTGGCGGGCTGGGGCGCAGCAAGCAGCGCCCCTACCTTGGCTGCGCGGGGGAGTAGCGAGTCAGTTCGAGGCTGAATTGGGGTACAGCGGGTTTCAGAAATTCAAGGGAAAAACTCGTGTGGCAACAATCGCGCCGCACAGTCTGAAGGCTGTGCCACGAAAACGAGGCGCGGAGCTTCGGGATTAGAACGCCAATCGGCGGATTGGCGTTCCCAGGGGCGGCTGGCGGGGTGGAAGTGTGTTAGTTTTTGGGCGTGAATTGCGGGGGCAAATTGCGCGTGGTGGTGCGGTTGGCGGTGGTGACGCTTGCGTTGGGGCCGGCGGTGCCGTGCGTTGGCGCTGGTGCGGTGATGCGATTGGTGGTGCGGCAAGCTATTCAGTCTGGCGCGGGACGGGCCGCGGCGCGGGATTTGGCGGGACTTTTTGCGGAGGGGGAGGCGGCTTTGCGGGCTGGGGAATTGGATCGCGCGACGGTGGCGTTCAAGAAAGTTTTGGCGGCGGATCCTGGGGCGGCGGGGGCTTACGCAAATTTGGGCGTGATTGCGATGCGGCGGCAGCAGTGGGGAGCGGCCCTGGAAATGCTGCGGAAGGCGGAGCAGCTGGCGCCGGAGGTGGCGGGGATTCGTTTGAATATTGGATTGGTTTATTACCGGCAGAATGATTTTCGTGCGGCGATTGAGCCATTTGAAGCGGTGGTGCGGGATCAGCCGGGGTCGGTGCAGGCGCGTTATTTGCTGGGGCTTTGCTATTTTTTTACGGAGCGGTATAGGGACGCGGTGACGGCGCTGGAGCCGATCTGGACGGAGGAATCGGGGGACTTGAATTATTTGTACGTGCTGGGGAATGCGGCGAACAAGGCGGGCCAGAGCGACGTGGAGGAGCGGGCGTTGACGCGATTTGTGGAATTGGGTCGGGACACGGCGGAGTATCATTTGCTGATGGGCAAGGCGGCGTTGAATCGCGAGGAGAATGACAAGGCGATCGCGGAGTTGCAGCAGGCGGCGGAGTTGGATTCGCGTTTGCCATTTGTGCATTTTAATTTGGGGCTGGCTTATCTGGCGCGGGCGGATTTTGAGAAAGCGCGGGATGAATTTTTGCGGGATGCGGAGATCGAGCCGGATGTGGCTTTTGATTACGACCGGCTGGGAGTGGTTTATTCGTATTTGCAGGAGGATGCGAAGGCTGAGGAAAATTTCAAGCAGGCTTTGCGGTTGGACGCGCATTTGTCGAGTTCTTATTTTGGGTTGGCGCGGGTTTATCAGCGGGAAGGGAAATTTTCTTTGGCGTTGGGGGCCGCGGATGAGGCTTTGCGGATGGATGCTGATAATGCGAATTATCATAATTTGAAGGGGCAGATTTTGATGCGGTTGGGGAAGGCGGAGGAGGCGCAGAAGGAATTGGCGGCGGCTACTGCTTTGCTGAACGCGAGTCGCGAGCGGCGGCACAATGAGTTGAATGAGGGGGCTTTGCCGCAGCCGGAATTGACGGCGGAGCCGAGGGTGCAGTGAACGGGGAGAGCGGAAAAGGGAAAACGGAAACGAGAAAATGGAAAAGCAGATCCCTCATCCGCTGTCGCCGGCTCAGGACGACGCTCACTCCCATCAATGGCACGCGAGGCAAGCCTCGCGCAAAGCAAGGCGGCAGCAAGCCGCCACACTCCCAGAGGGGGACGGGCGTGGACGCTTGGTGCGAGCACGACGGATCAACTCGTGGGCAGCACCGCGTCAAAGGGGCCCAGCTAAAGCTGGCCGCTACAGAGGCAAACCGGCGCGCTCGCTATTTATGCAGGTTTAGAAATTTTGTGACTTCACGGGCTGTGGGCATGGAGGGTTGGGCGCCGTTACGGGTTACGGAGATCGCGGCAACGGCGGAGGCGTAGCGTGCGGCGTCGCGAAGATTCTGGCCGGAGAGCAGGCTGACTGCCAGGCCGGCGTTGAAGGCGTCGCCGGCGGCAGTGGAGTCCACGGCTTTTATTGCGAAGGATGGAAGCATTTCGCGGAGGCCGTCGGCGGTGGCGAGGAAGGCGCCTTGCGCGCCCATTTTGATTACGACATTTTTGGGGCCGCGTTCCAGGAGGAGATTGGCGCAGCGGGCGGCGGTTTCGGGCGTCACCGGTTCGGCTGGGGGAAGCGCGCAGAGGATGCGGGTTTCGCTTTCGTTGGGGGTGATCCAGGCGGTGACTTGCAGCAGGCCCGAGGGTAATTCGCGGGCGGGGGCGGGGTCGAGCATCAGCGGAATTTTGTGGCGATGCGCGAAGGCGCCGACGGTTTCAAGCGTGATTAGCGGGATCTCTAGTTGGGCGAGGATCATGCCGGCTTTGCGGAGCAGTGCGGAGTGCGCGGCGATATCTTTCGGGAGGAGTTGGCCGTTGGCGCCGGGGACTACGACGATGTTGTTCTGGCCGTCGCTGCCGATGTTGATTAGCGCGACACCGGAGGAGCCTTTTACGGTGCGGACAGAATTTACGGCGACGCCTGCCTGGCGGAGAGCGTTCTTGAGCGCGGAGCCGAAGGAATCGTCGCCGACATTTCCCAGCATGGTGACCGGGTAGCCTAGTTTCGCTACGCCTACTGCTTGATTTGCGCCTTTGCCGCCGTGGAAGGTGCGGAAGTCTTTGCCGATGATGGTTTCGCCGGGGAGGGGGACGTGGTCAGCGGTGGCGACCAGGTCGAGATTGATGCTGCCTACCACTACGATTGGTTTGCGCATTTTGGGCTGCGCCTCCGAGTCCAGAACGTGCGGAAAAACAGATTCCTCGCTGCGTCCCGAGCCCGCCAAACCGCGGCGGGAAAGAAAAAGCGCGGGACTCGGTTCGGGATGACACGCTATACCGTTTTCCGCGCAGTGTGCAGCGGCTAAGGCTATCACTGTCTGGGCCCGACGCGAGAGGCGCGGCGCGGAATATTTTGGCCTCGCGGACAGGTGCTTGGCGCCGGGGCGTCGTGCTAATCTTTGGTGAGTTCTTGGTGCGGTTCTTCCAGCGACCTTGCCCGGGTGGCGGAATGGCATACGCGGAGGACTTAAAATCCTTTGTCCTTAACGGGACGTGTGGGTTCGACCCCCACCCCGGGCACTTAATTCAAAAGGCTTACGGCTTTCTGGTTTTCTGAGGGAGTTGGCGCGACGGTCACTTTTGTTGTGCTTTGGCTGTTCTTCGTTTGGATACCAAAAAACCCGCGCCTCTGTTGTTCGAGTCGTTTACATCGAATGGCGCATATTCGCCATAAATGACTTCCCACACATACTCGCCGAACAGGGGATCCGCGTTCGCGAACTCCAAGCAGTAACCACCATGATCAGCCGCATATTTGGCCCAAAGGCTCAGGTTGTCGAAGCGTCTAGAAAGCGAACAGACTCGAAATTGCTCCATTTGAGAATTGAGGATCTTTGACAGTTCGCCTTGGAACCACTCCAGTCCTAGAGTCTGAATGCTCGTGCGAATCCTCGATTCGTTTTCTTGCACGAGGTCGAGCGCCAGTATTGGATTGCGCCTGATGTAATCATTTTTGAGGAAGGTCACCATCTCTTCGACGAGCATGGGCTTGATTTTTGGGTCTGCAATCGGCGGGGTCGTTCAGTTGCGCCACGCTTGGCAGATAGAGCAGAGATGGTCTAGGACGATGGGCTTGAGGCGGTCAAGGTGCTCTGCGCTCTGATATCTGTAGAAGTGGGAACCGCTTGCCTTAGTCGGGGTGAAGGCCGTCATGTCTGTTTATCGCGCGACTCGAGGTCTCTTGCTTTCGGCCGCTGGCCTGTGACTCACTGCTTTGAGCTCCACGTGTTCCGCGCCACGCATGTCATCGCTCCCACGATCCCGAACATCATGGCGAACGGTATACCCTGGCTGCGGACGAATCCCATATTCTCACTTCCTAAGCCGACCGCGTACCCTACACCGAACCCCAGACTCATGCACGCCAGGATAATGACCGCGTTGAGGACTTTCCACTTTGCGCCCTGTCCTGAAGCGATGGCGAACCCCGAGCCCAGAATCAATGCCGCGAGCCAGATCACCTCCATCGCGTCCTCCTACTTGACTCGACAATGGCCCAAACTTTAATGCAAAAAACAGATCGTCCTCATCATGCGTGAGGGTCGCAAGTTGGCGATCTTTAGTTATCGTTGTGACCCGGATAGCGATCTAGCTGCCCGCTTTTTAGCGGATAGCCTCTAAGTCTCAGCGAGACGATATCGTATTTCGAAACGGCTCGTCGAGCGACGCCACAGGCTATAGGCTCTCACGACCACCATGGTTGCGTTTCCAGCCTCTCCTCGCGAACTGGCACTTCAGCGCAGCCCGAAGAATCAACGTTGCCCCGGCACGGAGTTCCTTCGTTTTCCGTACAGAATACGGAACCACCCGTGCTCTCGTACTCCTTCTTCGTGCATTTGTCGCGTCCACGCGCTCAAGATACTCGTGCGGTTCAAGTAGCCAACCATCTGGTCCGGATCTTCGCGGCTCACGACAGGCAGTCGGCCAATATCGTTCTGCAGCATGCGGAACAACGCTTCGAAAACAAGCTCGTCGGGATACGCCACAATCAGTCTTGTGCCGCTCGCTTCGCCAACTTTAGTCCGCCCCTCCGGATCTTGTTCGAGTGCCCGCAACAGATCTCCTTGCGTTACGATGCCCACCAGCCGCCCATCGCTCCCGGCGATCGGGAGCCCTTCCGTCACATTGAATCCCGGGTCGCGCCGCGCCGTTCGCTCAGCCATCTCTCCGACCGTCATTTCAGGAGGAATTGGGAGCACATCTTTCCGCATTACCTCGCCGACGCGCACCACATTCAGCACTCCCGCTTCGTAATATTCAGGGACAGAGAGTCCGCGGCGTGCTAGCTTCTGCGTCATGATCGAACTCGGCAGATAGCGAAGCGCGATCATGTCCGCAATCACACAGCCCAGCATCAACGGCAGAATGGCGTTGTAGTCGTGCGTGATTTCGAAAGCGAAAACGATGAACGTAAACGTCGCGCGCGATGCCGCGCCGAATACCGCCGCCATCGCCACCAGCGCATACGCGCCAGGTGAAAGGTGCGCGGATGGGAAAATCATATTCACGACGATTGCAAACGCTCCGCCCATTGCCGCGCTCGACATGAACATCGGCGCCAACAATCCTCCCGAAGTGCCTGACCCGAGTGAGATCACGAGCGCGAGTGCCTTAAAAACCGCGATGAGCAACAGCAGCTTCAGCGCGAGATTGTTGTTAAGAATGGCTGAAATCGTGTCGTAGCCCACGCCCAGCACTCGCGGGACAAAAAATCCGATTATGCCCAGGCCCAGCGCGCCGATCGCTGGGTGCCACAGATCATCAATGGGCAGCCGGTCGAACTGGTCCTCCACCCAGTACAGCAGCTTCGTAAAACCAATCGCGACGATCCCGGCAAGCACTCCGAGAATCACGTAGAACGGCAGCCCACGCAATGCGTCAAAATTCACATTTCCCATCGTGAACATCGACCGCTGGCCCAGAAGAACCGACCGGACGCTCGTCGCTAGTGTGCACGCGATCACGAGCGGGATGAACGATCGCGAACGAAATTCGAACAGCAGGAGCTCGATCGCCAGGATCACACCCGCAATCGGGGTGTTGAACGTCGCCGCCATCCCCGCGCCTGCTCCGCACGCAAGCAGCACTTTGCGCTCAGCCGCCGTCGTCGAAACAAATTGTCCGACGAGCGAGCCGAACGCCCCGCCCGTCTGAATGATTGGCCCCTCGGCGCCGAATGGTCCTCCTGTCCCGATCGCAATTGCAGCGGAAAGCGGTTTCAAGATCGCTACCTTGGCCTCGATCCGGCTGCGCGATGTCAATACCGCTTCCATCGCCTCCGGAATCCCGTGCCCTTTAATTTTTTCCGAGCCGTACTTCGCCATGAAACCGACAATCAGCCCGCCGATTACCGGAGTGACGATAATCCACGGCCCCAGGTGCGTGTTCTCCGGGCTGCGGAAATGAAATGACCATTCGTGGTAGTAAGCGAGGTTCGTGAATAACCCGATTAGGTCGTAGAGCACATATGCAATCAGCCCGGCCAGAATTCCTACGAGCGCCGCGAGGAGAGAAATAAATCCAATCCGGAATTCCGCAGCTTGTACGGGTGTGGCACTCGATGTGATTGGTGCCGAATTAGATCCCATGAATGATCCTCTCTCTACGCGTCCTAACCCCTTGTTGTGGATTTTCTCTTGCCCCTTCGTGTTTTGGTTACTTAGGTATCGACGTGCGAGAGGACGCACTTTTGTCCGTGCGATGATGTGGCGCATGCGCGATTGAGGCGCTTAGTGCGCGCAGTAACGTGGGTCCGGCGGAACGGAGTTCCGCGCGGTGGGGCAAAGTAAGATTCTTTAAGAGCCGCTCGCCCCGGCCCGTCAGGCAAAGGAATACTTCGCGCCGATCGAGACTGCTTCGCACTCTGCAAACCAGATCATTTGCCTCCAGGCGGTTCACCAGTTCAACAGCGCTGTGATGTCGAATTTGCAAACGTTCAGCTAACACGCCTATGGTCACGTTGCGGTCTGCCGCAAGTCCCTTGATAGCCAGCAACGCCTGGTGCTGGTGCGGCTCAATCCCAGCGCGTACCGCCGCCTGGTCGCTGAAATTCAAAAAACGCCGGATCTCGTATCGCAAATTGGCGAGCGCCTTGTAATCGATGGGTTCCCGTTTGTCGAATGACATGATGCATATTGTATCGTATCACGACACGCGTTACCAGTCGGGTGCGCTTCAAGGAAACTGCGACCGTCGAGTGCCATGCCGTCCCTTGACTCACGATTTTGCCCGGCAAGCGCTTTTCTTGGATATTCAATGACGTTTTTGTGAAGGCGGGCATGAACGCCGTGGGACTCAAGCCGGGCTGTTATTCCCATCTCAATGTGATGCTGAATCTTTAGGCCCTAGGCCAAAACGCCTACAGTTGCAATTTGGCAGGCGCCCAGTCCTTTCACGGCGAACAGAGCCAGATGTTGATGCCGCCCCATACCGGCTTCACGCACGGCGGCAACATCACAATTCACGAAGGGCGAACCTCGTGGCGAAACTGCGCGAGAGCACAGCAGGCTCTTTGTCCCATAGATGCAGTGTCACCGCAACTCACGTTATATCGTATTGTGATATTATGTTAACGGCTTCCGCGGTTCAATAGACGGACTCGCAGACTAGTTCCGCGAGGGTCTTAAAGTCAGGTCGCTCACCATGATTGAAATACATCTTTCGGGAATGAAGGCTCGAAATGGGACGCTGATCTTCGTGTGCTCGACTTGCAAAACACCGCCGAATTTCACGTTCGGAGCACTGGACAAGGGCGAACTAGCATTTCTGATGCTCTGCCCCAAGTGCGGTATTGTTCTGGGAGAATGGAATTCGGTGGAAGCTCGAGACCGTGAACTCAGCGAGTTTGCAAAAACTCTGAGGTCGCACGCACCATTTCAAGCCCTCTAGCATCGCGACAGTTCGTCGAGCTTCGAAGCTACCGATGAAGGTCTTGGCATTATTTGGAATCAGCGGGTTGATGAGCCTCGTGAGTTCTGAAGTGACCGCGCGGCTCTACGCGTGGCGCCGGCTGCCAGCTCGGGCTTCAACAAAGCGTGCCACGCGCCGAGCAGAGTGTTTGTGGAGCAGCTGCGAGAAGCGCGCTGAATGACGGGGCCGGCACCCGACTTCCGCTTCATGAAACTCGCGTCACTCGTCGATCTCCCTCTGAACTGCTGCTACAAAGGCCCGCGTATCCACGTAGTAATTCGGATATAACTCTGCACGATCTGCTGCCGCCGTTCCGGCGGCGGCGTCGGCGTTTCGTGCCGGCTGATCTGTAACTTGATTTCACTCGCCCCGCTCGCGTTCCAGTGGTGCGAATATGCCGGATTGACGCCCCAGGGAAGGCCATCCTGCGTTTCGTAGTAGCTGCCATCAGGAATGGTGAACTGGATTCCGTGAAAGGGCTGCTCGAACGCCTGCATCATGTCGACGATGATTTCCTCGTGATCGTGTTCCTCGATTCCTGTGAAGTCCAGGTCGGTCGAAAATCGCCCCTGGCTGCCGACGAGGATTTTGCGCAGGCAGGTGCCGCCTTTGAAGGCCAGCCGCCGCAGAATGCCGCGCTCCGACAGCAACTGCAGCAGGAATGTCAGCACCACCTCCTTCTCCGCGATCATGCTGTCGCGAAGGCCGGATTCAGTGGAGTAACGCTGTACCTGCGGCTGTGTCAGCAATACCAGCTGTCCTTCTTGACGGCTTTGCGCCGGCCCAATCCGGCGCTGCCGTGCAACTCTTCCCGTTTCACGTTGACGAAGAGACGCCACGTCTCGTCATAGCCGATAGCGCCCTGCACCGCGCGTGCGCGCGCGGGATCGGGTCCGAGCCATGTCTTGCAGCTTTGCGCCGCCAGCGTGAGCAGGCGGTTCCGCACCGCGGGCAGAACATCGGCTTTGACGTAATCACCGAGCCAGCCAAAGCGCCGCGCCAGAGCGCCTGAACCGATCTTCTCCAGGTAATCGGCCGCCTTGGTCCAGTCAAACCGGCGGCTGCGGTCGCCAGGATAGTGGCAGCCTCGCCCACCCCGCCAGCCAGCGCCGCATGGTCGATACAATCAATGGCGGTCTTTTCGCGGTCGGAAATCATAACCTTGTATCCGAGCACATCGACTGATTCAAAACCGAAGAACTTTTTTGCAGAGAGATTGACAATCCGGACGCGCGACTCTCCGACTTCACGTGCGCGCAGCCGCACCGGCGTCACCACGAAGATCACCTTGCGGTGCTGCGTCGTTAGTCCGTAGTGAGCGGCGGCAGTGCCGAATCCGATGTAATAGGGATCCGCGATGCGGCTGGCGAGCGCCAGAAGATTGTTGTTCCCGAGGGCATGCGGCCCCTGTTCTGGAGGTAGGACAAGATACTCTCCCCAGGTCGCGCGTTCCAGCCAGCCTTTGCGGCGCAGCGACTCGATCACATCATCGGCAACCTTCGGGCTGCCACCGAGCAGTCCGACGATCTCCTCCCGCGTCGTTTCCCGCTGCCCCCGTTCAGTCAGCGCCAGCACCACCCGGCTCTCTTGCGGCGATAAAGATCGGGTTACGAGTTCCATGTCATTCTCCGCAACAAAACCCCCTGAAAGAGGAGGTTTTGATGAAAAGCACCGCACTCGTCCGGGCCGCGGTCAACAACGATGTGTAACCAAACACCCTTAGTAAGGGGGTTTTGTTGCATAGCAGTACAGAAGCCGAGCCAGCGCCAGACATCGCTTTAATTCGAAAGTTGAGGGCAGAATTCCTGGTTGATTTGTCTCAACCGTAACACGCCAGGCTGTCCGCTGCGGCTCCTTTACCTTCGGGCAGTTGTGGATTTTGATTGCCGCTTCGCCCCGCGGGAGGATTCGTCGCAAAAAAAACTGGCAGTATACCGTCGTGTGATGATGCCGCTAAATTTGGCCCGTGAAAAAACGTGGCCGATACCCCAGTCCATGGCGTCCATGGAAATGACTAGCGATTTACTTGAATCAGACTTCCGGGGATTCGCATGTGCCTGCCGTGTGCCTGACTTGGGCAAATGCGCTGTTTTTCGTGTGTTTCGCGTTCCATAGGACGAATAACCTACGAATTTTCAGTGTCGCTTTTAGTCCGACCCCCACCCCGGGCACGTCTGTTTCTGATCTGATTCCTGCTGGCAATTGAGGTTCGTTGATTTCGGCGCGTGTGGTGAAAAGCGCAGGCGCCCATCGGATTGTGGAGTGGGGCGCCAATCGGGAGATCGGCGTTCCCAGGAAAAGCAATGGCGACGGTCGCCCGCTTCGGTGAGCTTGAACCGGCCGCTACTAATTCAACGACAACTTCAAAGGCTGGCGGTCTGAAGACCGCCGCTACAACGGCGATGCTGGTGCGGCCACAATCGCGCCGCACAGCCGGAAGGCTGTGCCAGGAAAACGGAGCGTGGCGATGTAGCCGTCGCTAGCCCGCCAAAATTCGGGGGAGAGATCCTTCGGCCGGCGTGAGGAAATGGCGCCGGCCCCAGGATGACGGTGCTCGTCGCATCGTCAGAAAAAGCGCGGGACTGCATTCGGGATGACATCCGCATTTTATTCTGTGTAACGCGCGAAGCGGATCCGTGACCCGACATTTCAATTAGTGATTGTCGCGGGCTACTGCTGCGCCGCTGCCGCCTACCAGGAAATCGAGGTCGGCTCCTTGATGGGCTTGTTGGACGTGCTCGGTGTAGAGCTTTACGTAGCCGCGGACTGGGTTTGGCGGCGGTGTCCATTGGGCGCGGCGGGCGGCCAGCGTGGCTTCGTCCACATTCAGGCGAATGCTGCGGCCGGGAACGTCTAGCGTAATCGTGTCGCCGGAGCGTGCGAGGGCTAGCGGGCCGCCGGCGGCTGCTTCGGGTGAAGTGTGCAGGACTACGGTGCCGTAGGCGGTGCCGCTCATGCGCGCGTCGGAGATGCGGACCATGTCTTTGACGCCTTTGCGCAGAACTTTTGGAGGGAGGGGCATGTTGCCTACTTCGGCCATGCCGGGATAGCCGCGGGGGCCGCAATTTTGCAGGACCATGACGCAGGTTTCATCAATGTCGAGATTCTCCTGATCAATGCGCGCGTAAAAATCTTCGATGGAATTGAAAACTACGGCGCGGCCGGTATGTTGGAGGAGGTGCGGGCTGGCGGCGGACAGTTTGATTACTGCGCCATCGGGGGCGAGGTTGCCGCGGAGGACGGCGATGCCCGAATTTTGTTTGAAGGGATTTGCGAAGGCGTGGATTACTTCGCGATTCCAGCAGGGGGCTTCGGAGACATTTTTCCAGATGCTCTGGCCGTTTACGGTGAGGGCGTCGCGATCGAGGGCGCCATTTTCGCCTAGTTCGCGGAGGACGGCGGGGAGACCGCCGGCGTAGAAAAAATCTTCCATTAGGTACGTGCCGCTGGGCTGAAGATTTACCAGGCAGGGAAGATGGGATGCGAGCGTGTCGAATTCAGTCAGGGTTAGCGGGACGCCGATGCGTCCAGCGATCGCGATCAAGTGGATGACGGCGTTGGTGGAGCCGCCGATGGCGGCGTTAGCGCGAATGGCATTTTGAAATGCGGCGCGGGTGAGAATTTGCGACATGCGCAGATCTTCGTTCACCATTTCGACGATGCGGCGTCCGGTGAATTGCGCGAGAGTGTAGCGGCGCGCGTCCACGGCGGGGATGGCGGCGTTTCCTGGTAGGGCCATGCCGAGAGCTTCGACCATGTTGGCCATGGTGGAGGCGGTGCCCATGGTCATGCAGTGGCCTTTCGAACGGCTCATGCAACTTTCGGCTTCGAAGAATTCTTCGAGCTTCATTTGGCCGGAGCGGACTTTTTCGGACATTTGCCAGACGCCGGTGCCGGAGCCGAGATCGTGGCCCTGAAATTTTCCGTTGAGCATGGGGCCGCCGGAGAGTCCGATGGTGGGGAGATCGCAGGAGGCGGCGCCCATTAACAGGGAGGGCGTGGTTTTGTCGCAGCCCATTAAGAGCACGACGCCGTCAACGGGATTGCCGCGGATGGATTCTTCGACGTCCATGCTGGCGAGATTGCGGAAGAGCATGGCGGTGGGACGCAGCAGCGGTTCGCCCAGGGACATGACCGGAAATTCCAGCGGGAAGCCGCCTGCTTCCCACACGCCGCGTTTTACCCATTCGGCGATTTCGCGGAAGTGTCCGTTGCAGGGCGTGAGCTCGGACCAGGTGTTGCAGATGCCGATGACCGGGCGGCCGTCGAACATGTCGTGCGGCCAACCTTGATTTTTCATCCAGCTGCGGTAGATGAAGCCGTCGCGGTCTTTGCGGCCGAACCATTCCTGGCTGCGCAATTTTTTTGTGGTCATGGGTGGTGGACTCCGTGTGCAGCGAAGCCTTGCGATGATATCGCAAAATTTGGCGGGAGGCCGCGGGATGTGGAGCGCGGAAACAAGCTTGTTGACGAAATGGGGCGCGGGATTGACTATCTTTGACGGCGAGTTTGTTTTCAAAAGTGAACCGCGGTGACTCAGGAGCTTTGAACATGACTCGTTCCCCGCGTTACGGATTGGATTTCACGAAAACTTTGAGCGTTGTAGTGCGTGCAGCGGTGTGTGCGAGCTTGGGTGTGATTGCGCTGGTGGCCGCGGCGGTCGCGACGCCGGCTGCGCATGCTGCGGAGAAGCCGCTGCGGGTTTATTTTGTGGATGTGGAGGGCGGGCAGGCTACATTGTTTGTTACGCCTGCGGGGCAATCTTTATTGATTGATACGGGGTGGGACGGGAACAACGGCAGGGACGCGGATCGAATTGTGGCGGCGGCGAAGAGCGCGGGGCTCAGCAGGATTGATTATGTGTTGATCACGCATTTTCATGCGGATCATGTGGGCGGGGCGCAGCAATTGGCTGCGCGGATTCCGATTGGGACATTTATTGATCATGGGGAGAATCGCGAGACGGGGGACGGGCCTACTGTGCAGGGATGGCAGGCTTATCAGGCTTTGCTGGCGACTGGAAAATATAAGCGGATTACGCTGAAGCCGGGGGATGTGCTGCCGATTCAGGGAATGCGTGCGGAGGTGATCAGCGCGGATGGTGATTTGATTGCAAAACCGCTGCCTGGTGCGGGGCAGGAGAATGAAGCTTGCAAGGAATCGGAGACGCGTCCGGCGGACAAGACGGAGAATTTACGCTCGCTGGGGACTTTGATCACTTTTGGGAAGCTGCGGATTTTGGATTTGGGCGACCTTACATGGGACAAGGAAATGGAATTGATGTGCCCGGTGAATAAGTTAGGGAAGGTGGATGTGTACATTGTTTCGCATCATGGCTGGCAGCAGAGCAGCAGTCCCGCGCTGGTGTGGGGAATCGCGCCGCGCGTGGCGATCATGGATAACGGCGCGAAGAAGGGCGGGACGCCTTCGACGTGGGACATTATCGAGAAGTCACCAGGTCTGGAAGATTTGTGGCAGTTGCATTATTCGGAGGAGGGCGGGGCGGCGCACGATGTTGCGCCGGAATTTATTGCTAATCCGCAGGGGGCGGACGCGGGGAATTATTTGGAATTGATTGGGCGTGCGGATGGGGGATTCGACGTATTCAATTCGCGGACGCAGAAGACGAAGAAGTATGCGGCGCGGTGAATTCTTCGCGATTAATCTCGCGGGCCGGTGATGGGCGCGGGTAGCGGTTCGGGGATTGGCTCGATGCGGCCTAGGCCGAAGATGTAGCCGGCGATGCCTGCTAGCAGGAACGTGGTGGCGACGACGAAGGCCCAGGCGAATTCGTGGGTGGCCGCGACTACGTAGCCGGTGACGATGGGCGCGGCGATGGCTGATAGTTGATTTCCGAAATTCAGAATTCCACCGAGAGTGCCGACGCTTCCTTCTGGAGCGATTAGGGACGGGATGGACCAACCTACCGGCGCGGCTGCGGAAAGACCACCGATGGAAACGCTGATCCAGAAAAGCGCGCTGGTGGGAGTGTGGGCGTGCGCGGCGCCGAGGATGCCGAGGCCGAACGCTGTTCCGGTGACCAAAACAACTTGACGGACGAGAGAGGCATCGCGGCCGCGATGGATGAGCGCGTTGACGAGCCAGCCGCCGATTACGAGATCGGTGAAAGTGGCGAAGAGCCAGGGCACGCTGGAATAGAGGACGGAGTGGAGCAAATTCACGTGCAGGGCGGAGGAAAGATAGCTGGGCATCCAGGTGAGCAGCAAATAGAAAGTGTAATTGTAGGAAGCGTAACCGAGGATGAGGCCTTGGACTTTGCGTTGGCGCAAGAGGTGGAGGAGCGAGCTGGCTTGATTGATTTTGGCGCGGCCTTCGGATTGCGCGCCGCCTTGGCGGATGAATTCGCGTTCAGCGGGGGTGAGGGATTTATCTTCGCTGGGATCGCGGTAGATCCAGTAGAAGAGGAGGAAATAAAGGAAGCTGAGAATGCCGGTGGCGGCGAAACTCCAGCGCCAGCCGAAGTGGATTAGCAGGAGGCCGATGAGCGGGACGCCCGTGGCAGGGGCGAATTTTGCGGCGGCGTCGAAGATGGCGGTGGCGAGGCTGCGTTCGCGGCCTGGGAACCAGTAGCCGATGGCTTTGGAATTCGCCGGGAAGGTGGGAGCTTCGCCGACTCCGAGGAGAAGACGCGCCGCGAAGAAACTTCCTACGCCGGTGGCGGCTGCGGCGCCGAAGGAGGCGACGCTCCAGAGGAAGGTGCTGACGCGGCCGACTAATTTTACGCCGAAGCGGTCGAGCAGCACGCCGCAGGGAAGTTGCAGCGCGGCGTAGGGCCAGCTGTAGGCGCTGAGCAGGTAGCCGAACTGGACTGCGCTGATGTCGAAGGCGGCGTGGAGGGCGTCTTGCGAGACGGAGATGTTGACGCGGTCGAAGTAATTTATCAGGACACCGAGGCCGAGGACGCAGGCGATTACCCAGCGGCGGCGAGGGAGGGGGGCGGATGCGATTTGCTCGGGGATTGTTGCGGCGTGGGGATGATCCATGTTTGGGTTGGCGGTCGCCGTCGGGGGTGATTGTAGTCGAGGCGGTGGGTTCGTGGTGAAAAATGGTGTACGTCATTCGGCATGAGATAGGCAGCACAGCCCGGTTCGGTGTTTCGGTGGGTTTTGTGGTATTCATCGAAGAGGAGATACGAACGGATATATCGTTGTATGAAGCTTGGGGCTCGGCTGTGCTCCGGCACAATCAAATATGAATCGAAAAGATAGAGTTTTTTCTTCGGTGGACCTTGCGGTGGCGGATATCCCGGACGGAGCGACAGTCATGTTCGGCGGATTCGGCGGCGCGGGATTTCCGAATAATTTAATTCAGGGATTGGCGCGGCGGGGCGCGCGGAATCTGAGCGTGATCAGCAATAATTGCGGGACGGGCGACGGCGAGCTGGGGATTCTTTTCAAGAACCGGCAGATTCGGCATGTGGTGGCGGCGTTTCCGGGGCCGGGCGCGACTTATTTTCAGCAGCAATTCGACGCGGGGGAAGTGGAGCTGGAATTGGTGCCGCAGGGAATTTTATGCGAACGGATGCGCGCGTTTGGTGCAGGGATTCCGGCGTTTTATTCGCCGGTGGGCGTGGGAACGGATGTGGCGAAGGGCAAGGAAGAGCGCGTGATTCGCGGTAAGAGATGTATTTTGGAGCAGGCGCTGGGCGCGGACTACGCGTTCATCAAGGCGCAGCGCGCCGATCGCATGGGGAACCTGGTGTATCGCAAGGCCGCGCGGAATTTTAATCCGATCATGGCGACGGCGGCGAAGATCACGATAGTGGAAGTGGATGAAGTGGTGGAGACGGGGACGCTGGATCCGGAGACGATTGTGACGCCTTCGATTTATGTGGACCGCATCGTGGTGGCGAAGGGTATCCACAATGCCTAAGGCGCGGCTGAGGCGCGAGCAGATCGCGGAACGCGCGGCGCTGGAGTTGCCGGACGGGGCTTACGTGAATTTGGGTTGGGGCATTCCGAATTTGATTGCGGCGTACGTGCCGCAAGACGTGGTGGTTTATTTTCACAGCGAGAATGGAATTTTGGGGATGGGCCCGCGCGCGAAGGCGGGCGAGGAAGATTACGATTTAGTGGATGCGATGAAGGTGCCGGTGACTTTGGTCCCGGGGGCGGCTTATTTTTCGCAGGTGGATGCGCATGTGATGACGCGGGGCGGGCATCTGGACATTTGTATTTTGGGCGGATTACAGGTTTCGGAAAAAGGCGATTTGGCGAATTGGCGGGTGCCCGGAGCGAAGGGCGCGGGGGGGATTGGCGGGGCGATGGATATTTCTGTGGGCGCGGAGAAATTGATCGTGACCATGGAGCATAATGCGAAGGATGGGCAGCGGAAAATCGTGAAGGCTTGCAGTTATCCGCTGACGGCGATTGAGTGCGTGAATACGATTATCACGGATTTGGCGGTGATTGACGTGACGGCGAATGGATTGGTGTTGCGCGAAGTGGCTCCGGGATTTACGCCGGAAGAAGTGCAAGCGCAGACCGAGCCGAAATTGCTTTACGGCGGAAGAGTACCGGAGATGGTTTTGCGGAAGAATTGAGCGCGGATTTTTTGTTGCTGCGAAATCGGAGTATGATTTTCTGATTATGGAAAACGGTTCAGCCGAACGGAAGAAACCGCCGACTTATTGGATCGGCGAAGGCGGGGGGTGGTTGCTGCGACACGTCGTGAGCGGACTCGCGGCGACCGGGATTACGCCGAACATGTTTACTTTTTTGGGGCTGGCGGTGAATTCGTGGGCCGCGGCGCTTTTCGCGATGGGGATGTTCCGGCAGGCGGCGGCGGTGCTTTTTCTGGCCGGCTTTTTGGATATGGCAGATGGGCAAGTGGCGCGGCGGGTGGGGCGGGTGACGGCGTTTGGCGCGTTTTTGGATTCGACCTTGGACCGTTATTCGGATTTGGCTTTGTACATGGGATTAGTGGTGCACTACACGCTGATTGGGCGGCCGTTTTACATGGCGCTGGCGGCGGTCGCGATGGCTAGTTCGTTTATGGTGAGTTATTCGCGGGCGCGGGCGGAATCGATTATTCCTTTGTGCAAAGTGGGATTTATGGAGCGGCCGGAGCGGCTGGTGCTGCTAATCATGGGCGGCGCGTTTAATCGGATGGCGCAGGTGCTGTGGGTGATCGCGGTGGTTTCGACGATTACGGTGATTCATCGCGTGGTTTATACCTGGCAGGAGTTGCGGGCGGGGAGGTCGTTGCCGGCGGCGAATGAGACGCAGATTTCTTAGCGCGAGGCGCGCCTTCCAGCGCGGATGCAACAAGAACTTGTGTCGCACCTACGGCGCTTGTGATTTTTTTCCACTTTTTCCCAGGACTTCCGGCCTGGGCTAGGTTGTGCCGCGCCTACGGCGCTGGTGCGGTAGTCTAGCGCAAAAGTTTTTAGGACTTCTTCACTGGATTTTCCTGCAGCGATTTTTCCACTGGCTCGGAGACTATTTCCTGCACGCGTTGGCGGAGGGCGTCTATGTCGGCGCGCGCGATTTGGGTGGTTTCAATCGTGTCGTGAATGTGGACCGTGATCTTTTCGGGGTGCAGCATCCAGTGCCCGGTTTGGAAGAATTGGTAGGAGCCGACCACGCTGACCGGGATGATGGGAATTCCGAATCGTTGCGCGAGGTTGAAGATGCCTTTCTTGAATGGCTGAACGTGACCGGTGCGGGTGCGCGAGCCTTCGGCGAAAGCAATCAGGCTGACGCCGGAATCGAGAGCGGCCTTGGCGCGTTGCGTCATGATTTCCAGGCCTTCGCGGCTGGGCGCGTCGGGGACGGGAATATTTCCGAAGCGGCCCATCATCCAGCCGTACACGGGAACTTTGAAATGCGATTCCAGCTCGAAACCGCGGAGGAATTGGGGGATGGCGGAGTAGACGACGAACGGGTCGAAAAGATTTACGTGATTGCAGATGAAGATGCTGGCGCGGGTCGGGTCGAAGCCTGCGGCGCGGCGCACTTCGAAGCGGGCTCCGGCAAGGCGCAGGATATTGCGGAAGAAGACGCGCTGGGGCCAATCGTTCTTGCGCGGATCGACGACGGCGCCGAGCGCGATGAGAATTGTGCCGACTACGGCGAAATGAATGCCGCTGATTGTCCACAGGATTGCGGAGCGGACGGTGAGGTAGGCGTGTTTCATACCAGCACGTCCAGTGCGGCGGGGAGAATTTCCAGGGACTGACATTCGAGGCGCATGCTTTCGCCGTCAACCATTACGTTCACCGGGCCCGCCAGCCCGAAATCAATGCGCTTGGTGGCGGCGCGGGAAGCTTTGCGATGATGGATGTGCGTGCCGGTGAAAAGGCGCGGCAGAGTCCAGATGAGGCCGAGGCGGCCGATGGGACCCCAGCGGACGTATTCGATCAGGCCGTCGCTGGGATCGGCGTTGGGAGCGATCATCATGTGGCCGCCGGTGAATTTACTGTTGTTGAAGGAGAGGAAGAGAGCGGGGTTGCGATCCTGTTCTGTTTTCTCGGCGAGGCGATGCGGAAATGCGAGATGTTCGAGCTG
>Ga0209274_10000736_pt1 | contig 18020 bp, 13 predicted proteins | sample HubBroMetageREF1_FD_188343 | JGI IMG/M metagenome (GOLD analysis project Ga0209274, IMG submission 188343) | Reference soil microbial communities from the Hubbard Brook experimental Forest, New Hampshire, USA - Hubbard Brook CCASE Soil... | ecosystem: Environmental > Terrestrial > Soil >...
GTCGGCGCCTGGGTGCGCCATCGGAACAGCCACCACGCCAAGGCAGACTGGCACTTCACAACCGAAACCGCCCGCGTCAAGCTAAAGCACCTATACCCCGTGATTTAGCCGAATCGGGCGACTAGGATAAATTGTTCTTGGCGATCAAGTATGCTGCAAGATTGCCTGAAGCAGCTTTGACGTAGTATTTGTTATTTATTGATCGCTCTATGGTTGAATTCCAATGGTTGCATCCCTTTGCTGCTTGGGCGGAGAAGGTTTTTTTACTGTACAGCCTTCGAAAGTCTCGGTGTATACCAACGCGAATGTCGTTAGTGACGGCGCCGGCTCCAGAAGGCGGCGTCGGGCCAACGGCCTTCGCTGCGATACAGGGTGCGACTCTGCGCGGCATAAACGGCTGCGTGTTTCGCAATGTCGGCGGCGTAGGAGAGGGCCAGCGCATCGTCACCATTCAGCAAGCCATTGACGATTCGGGCGGCCTGGATGCCGCTCGCGATCGCGTGACCGATCCCGATCGACGCCAGCGGGTCGAAGGAACAAGCGGCGTCGCCGGCGGCGATCCATCCAGGCCCGATCGGCTCGTTTAACCGCTGCGACTCGGCGGGAAATACGATCGGCCCGGAAACTTGTTCGGCCCCGGCCAAGCCGCGCCCCACATAGGCGGTACGGCCGAGGCGCTCAAAGAACGAGGCGGGCTCGTCGACGGCCAGGCCTTTGACCAAATCGGCATCCGTCATCAGGGCGACGACCAGTCGGTTCCCGGGGATGCCGGCCGAATACCACCAGCCATCGGGTACCGCCTCCACCAGCGTCATGTCTTGCGCGACGCCTTCCGGCCGTTCGAGTAAGCACACGATGCCGACCAGCCGATCGGTAGGCCGGCGCTCGGCGCCGAGCCGCCTGGCTATCCGCGCGGCACGACCGGTAGCATCGATGACGAGACGCGTCCGAAGACTCTCGCCGCTATCGCCGGCAAGGATCCAGCCATCTTCGGTTCGGTCAATGCGCCGCACGTTGACCCCCTCGAGCATGGTCGCGCCGAGCGCTGCGACGCTCTCCGACAGGCCTTTGTCGAAGCGGCGCCGATCGAGGTGAAGTCCCGAACCGGCGGCGGAGAAGATGGAGTGGCGTTCACGCAGCCGATCGTCTCCCCATGCGGCGGCGGTGCCATGCGCGGGCACGGCCATGTCTCCGTCGAGCAGGCCGTCTGCACCGAGATAGGCGAGCAGCGGAACGATGGCGGCGGAGACTGTTTCTCCGATGCGCCACGTCCCGTATGTCGTTGCCTCAATAAGGCAAATCTTGCGGCTCGTGTATTTCGCCAGCACGGATGCAGCGGCGGCCCCCGAGGGACCGCCGCCGACCACGCAGACATCGAAATTCGTCATCTCCCTTGACGGCCCTGCCGACGCGACCAGCCGAATCTCACCGCCGCCCCGGCAGGCCTGTGCCCCGCACCGGCCGATGTCGCCGTAACAGCCTCGGCCGATTTTGGCTGCGGCTGCGGCGGCGGATTTGCGGCAAAGCCGGCATTGTTGCGCTCCTGTTCAGTGAAGTACGGGAACAGGCGGCCATATTGCGAAATGTTCTGATTGACGATGAAGCCCATATAGTACCATCGGTCGATCATTTGACCAAAGCTGTCGATGCCTCGGGAGAATAGAACCTGCTGGCCCGCCGGCGTTTCGGTCAGCGCCTGCTCTTCGACTGTCAAATCACCGGCGATGACATCCCATGGGCTCTGCGGCGGCCACCAATAGGCGTAATAGGTTGGAGGCTTGGGGATGCCGCCTTCCTTATTAACCGTCGGGTCGGTGAAGTTGATGTACTGCATCGTGCACTGGTAGAAGTCGGCTTGCCAAGGAATCGCCATCCGCTTGGTAAGATCGCCCGGCTCGCAGCCGAGAGGGGCCGCGGTCTCGTCTTCCGATGGGCTGAGCCCGTTGCTCTCGTAATAGGCGGCATCATGCCGGCTGCGAATTTCCATCAGCCCCGAATAGATGTTCGGGTTGCGCGTGCTCCAGGTGACCTCGATGCCTGGACAGAAGGGACCGCCGACGCTGTTCCCGGTGCTGGCCGCGGTGAGGGAAGCTATCGGGTTGCTCGGCGGCGGCGGCGTGTGGTCGAAATGTCCTGCCGCCCATTGCTGCAGGAAGAAATATTGCGTCTCCGTCAGAGTTAGGAACTTGTCGATGAGGCCGGGTTGGTTGAACACGGAATTGCTGCCCGAGTTCAGCGGCATCATCGGGAAGCCGTGATCGTCGAAGAGAATATTCGCCGCCTCGCCGATCGAACTCTGCGGGCTCGGCGCCCGGAACAGCGCGAGATACGCAAGTCTCAGATCATGCGTGGCGGCGGATGCGTCGCGCGCATCAAAGGGCGGCGGCGACATCGATGACATGGACGGTGTGTTGGCTACCCAGCGATAGGTACCGGGCCGCGTCAGGATCGGCAAGATGTCGCGCTGGTAGTTCGGACGGTATGACGTGTTGAAGCTGCCCCCGGCGTAGATCGCAGGGTCTGCGCCGAGGTTGCGCACGGCGGCGTCATACATCGTGTCGTCCAGCGTGACGATGTTCACGATCTCGGGGGCGAATTTCGGTGACCCCACGATACACCAGGCCTCGAGCTTTACCGATGTGCCGTCGTTGAGGGTCACCGCGCACGTAACCGGCCCGTCGGAAATGTCGTCGTACCAGGTATCTCCACCCCCAAAGCTTTCGATCTCGGTGTCGCCGCCCGATTTGCCGTACCCTCCCAGCACGATCAGCCGGCCGGCATTGTCGGTGCGGAGCGTGCCCAGGCTCGTGATCGCGTCGCCGTAGGTCGGGTTGCTCGGCGGCCAACTCGCGAATTCGTAGCTCCCCGAATTGTCCTTGCCGATCTCGATCGAACGGTCGCGGCCTTCCAAGCTCCGCGGCCCGGGATCGATGATCAGCGCTCGCCGGGCACCTGCCCCGGTGACGGTTTTGTTGCGGAGAGGAACATTCATCGCCTCATAGCTGTTCCCGTCGCCATAGAGAAGATTGCCGTCCAAGCCCTTGAATTCGTACCAACACGACTTCTTGTTGGCGAGGTGGACGGTCCAGACGATCGAGCGGACGTCGTCCAGCGTGAGTTCGCGATAGGTGACGCCGTCGGTTATCTCGTAGACGCGAAAGACGGCGCCCTGGCGTTTGATCTTCCCGTCTCCATCCTTGAAAGTCCGCTCGAAAACGGGGGCGCCATCCTCCATCGTCGCGTTGCCGAATTCATCGCAGGCAACGGGAAGACCGCCAATCGTCACGGGCTCGAGATAGAAGTCATTGAGACTATTACCCAGTCGGGCTGTGCCAATCGTGGGGCCGATACTATAGGTTACTGCCATGGTTTCCTCCATGTTTGGTCAAATTCTGCGCGGAATGAAGCGGCAGTTTGCTTCCTTTAAAGGCCGGGACTTTCGCGTGCGGTTATGCGGGACATGGGAGAGTTTGCGTCGTCAATCCCGCAAAATACGATAGTCGTAACCGTCACGAAGTCAATCAAAAGTTTTTTATTTCGTTAAATTAGGGAAAAATACTCGTTTTTGGATCAGTCGAGGCCGATCGGCTCCGGAGCCTCTGTGCAGAGCCGCGTCGGTGAGCCCGAACGGGAAAACCGAGCAGGACAAGCCGCCTCTATCCGATGGAGGTCCCGGCGATCGAGCGGGCGCTGCGCGTCCTGCCCGGAACGGCGTTTCCGGCCAGCGCCGTTCCTCGGCATAATGCGCCGAGATGCACGCACGATCCGTTCGGCGGATTTCCCGAAGTTGGTTGGCGTAGGCGGCGCGCGGCGCCGGATCGCCGACCAATGCAGCATCGACTGCATCGGCTGCTGCCATGCCGCGCCAGAGAGCGGAAAATTTACCCTGCGCGGCGCAGGGGTCGAAGGCGAGCGCGGCATCGACGCAAGCGACCCAGCCTTCGCTGTGCGCAGGATCGAACCAGGCTCCGCCGGCATGGCAGCCGGAAAGTGGTCGGTCGAAGATCGGATCGGAAAAGGCATTGGCGATCAATCGTGTCCGCGCCAGAGCGGTCGCCAGAGCGGTGGCATGGGCGAGTGGATGGCCGACAATGCCGGGGATGGTGTGCAGCATGAAGATCGATGTACGGTCCGGCTGAAGCGCTGCATACCACCAGCCTTCCTGCACAGTCTCGATCATGCTGCGTTCGACTGCCGCCGGCCCGGAAACCGCGCGAGCGCAGCCGATCACGGCAACGAGTTTCTCATCGGCACGTCTTCGCGCACCGAGCTTGCGGGCGACCGCCGCGGCCCTGCCAGTCGCATCGATCAGAAAGCCCGCCGCAAAGACGCCTCCTCCACGCAACTCGAGGAGCCAGCCGCGACCGTCGCGCCTCGCGTTCCGCACTGCCCGCGGATCACCAACCAGTTCCGGCGTGATCTCGCTCAGGTCGTCAGGCCTCAACGTCGGCATGCCTTCAGTTGAATCCCTTCATCGCGGACGGACAAGATCTTTTCACGAATCTCAGATATGCCGGCTGCTCAGCGCTCCGCTCCGAGCATCGCCATCCCAGAGCCCTCAGCGACGAGGGGGATGTGAACGGTTACGGCTGGATATTGCCGCTGGGATTGATTGCAGAGGAGAAAGTCGAATGCGCGCGGGCGTCGCATCCGCGCCGTTCGGGTCTGTGCCAGTCTCTTCGAGTCAAGTCGAAGCGCTCATCCGATCGCCCTGCCGCCGCGGCCGTCGGGCGCGCCCCTGCTCTGCCGCTCGTCGTCTCCGCCCCACCCAACGATGCCGTCACAACCCGAAGATCCGAAGAAGGCGGGCCAATTCCGGGTCCGGGACTGCAGCTGCCGCCACGGGGCGCGAGACCGATCCGGGGGCGTGTACCGGTCCGACTTTTGTACGAATCTTGTTGAAAACTTAAGGCCGAATTCCGATCCTCCGGCTTTACCGGCGAATTGGCGGGCGGGGAGCCATGGCGCGGCAGGATCTCGGGTTGAGCATTGTACTCAGACTACCCGCGGGGCTCTGTCTCGGAGCGTGCCTGGTCGTGCTCGCCGGATGGCTGACGGCCGACCCCGGCCTGGTCAGCGCGGTCAGCGGGAACGACCCGATCCCGGCCCAGGGGGCGGCCCTGGGCGCTCTGGTGTCGCTGGCCGCGTTGCTGCCGCTGCGCTGGCGTCGGGCGCGGATCCTGGTCGGCGGATTGGCCGCGGGGCTGGCTTCGATGAGCTTGGTCGAAGGTGCGTTCGGTGTCGATTTCGGGATCGATTGGCGCAGTCCGGCTGCTTGGCGCGGTCCGGATCCGACGGCGGGCCGGGCCACGACCGTCGCCGCGGCGGCCGTGCTCTTCATCGCCCTCGGCCTCGTTCTCTCGCCGGCCCCGCGGCTGACGCGCCGGCGCCGGATCATCACCGTTCTGACCGGGGCTGTCGCGGTCATCGCCCTGGCCAGCTTGTTCGAGCGACTGCTCGATCTCGGTGCGGTCTATGGCTGGCACTATCTGAACCGGACGCCGGTCGCGGTCTCGGCCGCCTTGCTGCTCTTGATTCTCCCGCTCTGGCACCACCGGGTGCCCGAGACGGAGGATCAGTCCTTGTCCCACGACCCGGCGGTGGCGCTGCTGTCGAGCGGACGGCTGCTGTTGATCGCGGTGAGCGTGCTCGCGGGCTGCATCGGGCTGATCGCGATGCGGCGGGGCATCGAAGACAGCGTCCGCAGCAATCTGCTGGCGACCGTCCAGGCGCTGGGCACGGTGTTCGAGACGACGATCGACGACCGGGTGAAGATCGGCCGGCTGGCGGCGACCCGTACCGGTCTGCTCGACGCCGTCCAAGCCCTGGCGATTTCGCCTTCGGGCCCGGCCGAACGCCAATCCGTGCAGACGATCGCGGACAGCCTGATCGGCGGCGATATTCGCGGTGTCAGCGTCTTCGACGCCAGCGGCCGGCAGCTGGCCATGGGCGGCCGCCTCGCCGTCGCCCCTCGTTTTTCCCGGGCCCTCGGCGGCAGTGCCGGCGCCCGCCTCGTCTGGGACGAGCGGCTGCTGATCGATGTCGATACCGATCTGGTCGAGGGCGATCGGGCAATCGGCCGGATCGTGGTCGAACAGGAGCTGCCGGCCCTCGACACGGTCCTGGTCCAAGCCGCGGGCCTGGGCGTCAGCGGCAACGGATCGATTTGCGGGCTGGTGCCCGCCGATCCGAGCCGGATGGAATGCCTGCCCAACCGGACCAACCCCCTGCCGTTCGACGACGCGATCAAGCATGACGGGCAATTGCTGCCGGTGGCCAACGCGCTTCTCGGCGCCAGCGGTACGATCGACGCTTTCGACCGGCGTGGGACCCGTGTGATCGCCGCGTTCGAGCCGCTGCCGCGCCTGGGGGTCGCCATCGATCTCAAGGTCGATACCGCCGAACTCTTCGCCCCGGTGCGCGCGCGCGGCGGCTTCGCCGTCCCGATCTTGATCATGGTCGTCATCGGCGGCTCGCTCGTGCTGCGCGACCGGATCGCACCGCTCGCCCGGCAGCTGGTCGAACGCGAACGCGAGGCGCGCGAGCGCGGGGTCGCCCTCGAGGACAGCCGGCGCGAATTGCTCCATAAGAACCGCGTCCTCGACGTGGCGCTCAACAATATGGCGCAAGGCCTGGTCCTCTATGACGGCAATGGCCGGCTGCGCGCCTTCAACCGGCGCTACGAGCGGATGATGGGGTTCCCGCCCGGCTTCCTGAGGGCGGGCCTGAGCCACGCCGCCGTACGCAAGCGCAGTGCCGAATTCGGCGCCAACGCCGTCGAGGAAGGGGTCGCCATGCTGCTCAGCATGAGCGGCGAAGGCGCCGGCCGGCGCACGGTCGAGCGGCGTCTGCGCGACGGTCGCGTCGCCGAGATCGTCCATGAGCCTCTGGAAGAGGGCGGCGGCGTCATCACCTTCAGCGACGTGACCGCCGCTCGCGCCGCCGACGATGCGCTCCGGGCAGCCAAGGACGGGGCGGAAGCGGCGAACCGGGCCAAATCCGAATTCCTGTCGATGATGAGCCACGAGGTGCGCACGCCGATGAACGGCGTGCTCGGCATGATCCGCGTCCTGCTCGACACCGATCTCGCCCCGCAGCAGCGGAAATTCGCCGACACGGCCCGCAGTTCGGCCGAGGCTCTGCTCGCCATTCTCGACGATATCCTCGATTTCTCCAAGCTCGAGGCGGGACGACTGGTCCTGGAGACGGTCACCATCGATCTCAGTCTCTTCGCCGAGGCCATCCTGGCGATCATGAAACCGCTCGCCCGGGAAAAGCGGCTGGCGCTGGAGTTCGAGCGCAGCCCCGACTTGCCGCGCTGGATCGAGACCGACAGCACCCGGTTGCGCCAGATTCTGCTCAATCTGCTGGGCAATGCCGTGAAATTCACGGCGCGCGGCACGGTGACGCTGCAGCTCGTGACGCGATCCGCCGCCTCGGGCCAAGTGATCCTCTCGGCCACCGTCAAGGATACCGGGCCCGGCATCGCTCCCGAAGTGCTCCCCAGCTTGTTTTCGCGATTCACCCAGGCCGACAGTTCGATCTCGCGCCGGTATGGCGGCACCGGCCTGGGCTTGGCGATTTCCAAGCAATTGGTCGAGCTGATGGGCGGCAGTATTTCAGTCGACACCGTGCTGGGCCAGGGCAGCGCCTTCCGCGTCGATCTGCCCTGTCTGGTCGCGCGGACGCCCCCGGTCGCTGCCGTGCCCGAGCCGATCGGGCACAAGCCCGCCGCCCGCAAGCTGAGGATCGTGGTCGCGGAAGACAATCCCGTGAACCAAGCGGTGGTAACCGCGATGCTGGCGCCCTACGAGCATCAGGTCGAGGTCGCCGAAGACGGGGCGGTCGCCCTGGCGATCGTCGAGCGCGGCGGGATCGATCTGGTCTTCATGGATATTCACATGCCCGAGATGGACGGGCTGGCCGCGACGCGCGCGATCCGGGCGCTGCCCGGCCCGATCGGGCGCGTGCCCATCATCGCGCTCACCGCCAATGCCATGCTCGGCCAACGCGAGGAATACATGGCGGCAGGCATGACCGACTATATCGCCAAGCCGTTGAGACCCGAGGATCTGGCGCGCGCGCTGCAGCGTTGGGGTGAGCGCGACGCGACCGTGGCGCTGGTGGTACCGCCGCCGGTCGCAGCCGCCCCGGCGGCCGCCCTGCCGGTCGTCGATCAGACGCGGATCGCCGAGTTGGCCGCGATCATTCCACCCGACAGCCTGGCCGCCATGCTGGAGGCCTTCTTCGCCGACGGCGAAATCCGCTTGGCCGCGCTGGCCGCCGCCGGCGAAAGACGAGACCTCGAGGGCCTCCGCCGGGCGGCACACGACATCGCCGGGATGTGCGCCAATTACGGCTTGGCCGAGACCGAGCAGCTCGCTCGCCAAGTCATCGCCGCCTGTCGCGACGGAGAGAGCGCCGCCGCCGGTCCGCTGGCCGCCGCCGTCGCCCGCGCCTTCAAGCGGGCCGAGGCGCCGCTGCGGCATGCGATCCGCGCCAGGCTTTCGGCGCGCGGGACGGCGGCCTGACGAAGGGTTGGGGAAACGCGAGGGTCGGTCGATGGGCCGGGGAAGCGGCTCGACGGGACGGGGCTGTGCTGCCTATCGGCCGGGCGCCGCGGGGCCGACCCTCACTCGGTCACGACCCCGACCATTTGCACCACTTCGAAATTCGAACCCGACACCTGTCTCAGCTGGGTCACCAGATCGGTGTTGTTCCAGCGCGCATCGGGAGTGCCGCTGATGAACCAGTTGCTGCCGTTGTCGGCCACGATCATGCCGTAGGTCTTGAGCGCCGTCAGGATCGTCTTGACCTCGGGGCTGAAGCTCGACGGGATCGCGAAACTCGCCTTGAGCCGGACGCGCATGCCCATCGGCGGCAGATTTCCGCTGACGTTGCTGGAGGCGTAATGATTGGCCGGCGGGACATAGGCAGCCCGGGTTTGCGCCACGGTGAAGCGCAGCGCATGGGGAATGAGACCGGCATGCGCCTCTTCATAGCGGACGAGACCGGGAAAGATCGGCAGCCCGGCGGCGTCGGCGCTGGTCCAGCCCGGCTGGGCCGTCGGCCGGACATCGTCTGAATCGAGGTGGAATTCGGCGCCGGCGGCAGCTCGCCAGCTCCCGCCGGTCTGCGGGTAGGACTCGTACATCTCGAACAGCCGGTTGGTCCCGCGATCGATCACCAGCACGTGACGGTCGCCGCCGAAGGCGGAACCATTCAAAGTCTGGCCTTCGATCGGCGCGTCCCCCGGTACCGGATAGGGGCCGGGATCGCTCTGGTCGCCATATTCGGTAAAATCGATCGCCACCGGCGCCTGAGCCTTGTCGACCACGATATAGGGGATCCCGTTATAGGCGCCGCCTTCGGGTCCCGCCCCGAAATCCGGATGCAGCCCGGCGCTGACACTGATCGAGGCAATGAGATTGCCGGAATTGGGATCGACCGGCGCCCCCGAGATGATCGTGTTCCAGGCATTGCCGGCCGGAAACGACACGGCGCCATTGAGATCGGCATTGGCTCCGAGACTGGCCTTGGCCATCGAACCATAGGCCGGTGCAGCCCTGGCGGCGGCATCGTCCGAAGTCCCGGCCGTGGCCGGCGCCGACATGACACCACCCACTCCCGCCACGGCGAAAATCACGCCGAGCGGGCCGAACTTCCAGGTAAAGGTTTGCACTTCCACTCGTTTCCCCGGACGAGCGCCGCAATCAGCTGCTATGTGCTCCGCAGCGGCCGATTGCGGCGATTCCGGTTTTGTACTGCCGTCTCACCAAAATACAGCCTCATCATGCCCCAAAACGCAAGTATCCGATAGCTCATATTGAAGTATGCGACGAACTATCGCTTAGATAGCAGTACATAATTGCAGCTTTATTGATAAAAATTTCGCTAAAATTTTATACAATTACGACCGACTTCGGCAATGCTGAATCGATACGATATCGGCTAGTCGAGGACCTCATCCCCGCTCCGGCGCAAGGTGAGCAGCGGCCCGATCGGGCGCAGCCGGGGGCGCAGCTTTTCGCTCACCGGCCGCTCGCCCGGAATTTCGTCGGAGTTGCCGAATCCGCCATGGGTCGGGTCCGCGACTGCGCGGATGCCCCGATCATCCGGCGCGGCGCCGGGCTTGCAGGCTGGTACCGAAGCGGCTACGCCTCGGCACCAGCCTGCAAGCCCGCGAGGACCGATCGCCATGCCGCCGAAGAAGAACCCGCTCAACCTCAATGCCCTGCAGCTGAAGACGCTGACACTCATGCAATATCTGGCGACGCTTCCCGGCCAGGGGCCGGCGGGGCCCGAAGGCATCGAGATCGGCGGGTTTCCCCATCCCCATGGCGACCATTTCCATCTGGGTCATGCCGTGGTGGCAACGCGCGATGCCAGCGGCCTCGCCAACCAGGCGGTCTGGCTGGCGCTCGAACGCAAGGGCTTGATCAAGTCGGGTTTTCCCGAGCGCGCGATCGTGACCGCGGCCGGAACCGCCTACGACACCGGGATGGCCGAACAGATCCTGCACCGGTCGGATCACTGAACCGGGGACCAAGCCAACCGATCGATGACATAATCCGGCCGAGGCCGGTCGCCGAGCCAGACCGCGACGAAATCCGGATCGAGCCTCCCGCCGGCAGCGACGCCCAGCTCCTCGGCATGGATCCCGCCGGCCACCAACATGGAGTCGAGCCCGGCCGCCCGGGCGCCGGCAATGTCGGTGCGCAGGGAGTCGCCGACGCAGAGCAGGCGCGACCACTCGGCGACGCCGAGCAGATCGAGACAGGTCGCATAGACCGAACCATGCGGCTTGCCGTGCCAGCGCACCGGGCCGCCCATCGACTCGTAGATTTTGGCGAGCATCCCGGCACAGGCGATCAGCGTGTCGCCTTGCATCACATGGAGGTCGGCGTTGGCGCAGAGCATCGGCAGCCGGCGCCCGGCCGCGTCTTCGAGCAGGGCGCGGTAGCGGGTCGCCTCGTCATCGAGATCGTCGGGCCCGGTATCGAGGATGAAATCCGCGGCTCCCGCACTCTCGACCTCGATCAGTCCCAGCCCGTCCAGCATGCCGCGATGGCGGGGCGAGCCGATGAACAGGCAGTGCTGTCCGAGCGACGCGTAGAGCGGATCGGTCCGAGTCCGCAGATTCTGCCAGACTTCCTCGCCCGAAGTCACGACTGCCTGGTAGAGCGACCGCGCCACCCCGATCTTTTCGAGACGCGCCGCGACCCGGTCGGCGCGGAGCGGGGCGTTCGAGAGCAGCACCACCCGCTTGCTCCGGGCTTTCAGCTGCCCGAGCGCATCGACTACGCCCGGATAGGGAGCGACGCCGTCATGCAGCACGCCCCAGACATCGAGGATGAAGCCGTCATAGCGATCGGCGATCGCCGCGAGCCCGTCGACGACCAGAGCGCGGCCGGGATGAGAGCCGGTCAACGGTGCTCGAACGCCGGTTTGCGCTTGGCCAGGAAGGCGGCCATGCCTTCCTTCTGGTCCGCCGTCGCGAAGGTGGCATGGAACACCCGGCGCTCGAAGCGGACGCCTTCGGCGAGCGTCGTCTCGTAGCTGCGATCGACGCATTCCTTGGCCATCATCACCACCGGGCGGGAGAGCCCGGCGATCTTCTCGGCAGTCCGGATCGCCTCGGGCAACAATTCAGCCAGCGGCAGGACGCGGCTGACCAGGCCGCAGCGCTCGGCCTCCTGGGCGTCGATCTGGCGGCCGGTGAGCACCATCTCCATGGCCTTGGACTTGCCGAGGAGCCGAGTCAGGCGCTGGGTCCCGCCGCAGCCCGGGATGGTGCCGAGCAGGATCTCGGGCTGGCCGAACCGGGCATTGTCGGCGGCCAGGATGAAATCGCACATCATCGCCAATTCGCAGCCGCCGCCCAGCGCATAGCCCGCGACTGCGGCGATGATCGGCTTGCGGCAGGTGGTCACCCGCTCCCAGCCGATGGTGATGAAATCGGCGAGATAGACGTCCATGTAGGTCCTGGATGCCATTTCCCGGATATCGGCACCGGCGGCGAAGACCGTGTCGCTGCCGGTCAGGACGATGCAGCCGATGGCGGCATCTGCCTCCATCGCGTCGAGTGCCGCACCCAGCTCCTCGATCAGCGCCGCGCACAAGGCATTCAGCGCCTTCGGGCGGTTGAGCCGGACGATCCCTACCGGCCCACGTTTTTCGACGGTGACGTTGTCGTCGGCCATGACCACCTCGGGCAAATATCGTGGCCGAGGATATACATTCATCGCTGGCGTTTGGCACAATAGAATGTCGCCCGATTGGATTGCACGATACGCAGAATGCCGTGTGCGCAGGTGCAGCCGGGACAGGGCTCGCCCTCCTTGCCGTAGACGGCCCATTGATGCTGGAAATATCCGAGTTCGCCGCTGGTCTGGACATAATCGCGCAAGCTCGAGCCGCCGGCGGCGATGGCGCGGGTCAACACGTCCTTGATCGCGCGCACCAGCTTTTCGGCGCGTGCCCCCGACACCGTTCCGGCCGAGCGGAGCGGCGACAGCCGGGCGACGAAGAGCGCCTCGGAGACATAGATATTCCCGAGCCCGGCCACGATCTTCTGGTCGAGCAGCGCCGCCTTGATCGGCGCCAGCTTGCCGGCGAGCTTTTCCGCCAGCACCGGCCCACTGAATTCGTTGCCGAGCGGCTCGGGGCCGAGGCCCTCCAAGAGCTTGTGGCGGCCGAGATCCTCCGCCCGGGCATGATCCAGGAACCCGAACCGGCGGGCGTCGTTGAAGCGCACGGCCACGCCGTGGTCGGTGTGGAACACGACATGATCGTGCGTCTCCAGCACCAGCCCCTCGGCCGGGCCGATCAGCATGCGGCCCGACATGCCCAGATGCGCGATCAGGACGCCGCCATCCTCCAGATGGATCAGAATATATTTCGCCCGCCGGCGGACCGCGGCGACGCGCCGGCCCTCGACCAGGGCAGCGAGCCCTGCAGGAAAGGGAAAGCGCAGATCCTTGCGGCGAAGCTCGAGGTGCCGGAGCACACGGGTCTCCAGCACGGCGGCTAGGCCCCGGCAGACGGTCTCGACTTCGGGGAGTTCGGGCATGATCGAGACTCTGGGGCCGAGGCCGGGCGGAACTCAGCCCCGAGCCGGGCCGGCGAAATCCAACCGGACAAAATTACCAGCGAGGAATGGCAGGACTAGGCCATACCTTAGCCGCTCTCTTGACGCCCCTGAAAGATAAGCCATATTTTAGTTCGTTCTCAGTTTATCGTCGGCCCAGCCATTTGGTGAGATATCGGTGACCAACCCGCTTCGTTCCGCTGAAATATCGTTCAGCGGCGAGATCGCTGGCAGGCTGTAAGAAACAGCGGCTGGAGGAACCCGCTATATCTACCACGAAGCGTGGCGGGAGACCATCGCCTGTTGCCTGCCCCCTAGTCGCCGGGAACACGGGTGGCCTGCCGGGCTCCATCCCTTCTTTCAGCATCTGGGCGCGGAGGGCTGGCTGCGCGAGCGGCAGGCACGGATCGCCCATGTCGCGGAAGACGATGATTTCGGCCTCCTGCTCCGCCACGGCGCAGACTGTATCGGTGCAGTCGGCGTTCTCTCGGCTGCCGGCGTCCCGCCGCCCGCCGCAACCCTCGGCGAGGGCATCAATCCTGGGCGAACGGTCTCGGGCGTGCAGCGCAAGCTGCTGGTCTTGCGCGACGAAGCCGCGAAGGTGTTCCGGCCGGCCGGTCCGACCGGGCCGGCCCCCTACATCGCCAAATTCAACTCTCCGACTCTGCCGACCCTCGTCCGAAACGAGCATTTGAGCCTGCGCTGGACCGCAGCCCTGCTCGGCGAGGGCGAAGTTGAGGAATTCACGCTGGGCCGCGTCGCCGAAATCGACGAATTAGCCCTGATCGTCACGCGATTCGACCGGACGGCGGATGGTGGAAAACCGCGAGCGGAAGATTTCGCACAAATCCTCGTCAAGCCGCGCGGGCAAGACTTCACCGGCAAATATGATGCGGGCTACGAGGACGTGGCTGCGATCGTCCGAGCCCATTCGGCGCGCCCCGAAATCGATCTGGCCCGCCTCTTCCGCCGTCTGGTCGTCTTCGTGCTGATCGCCAATGGCGACGCCCATCTGAAGAATTTCACGCTCCTCGAGCGAGCGGAGGGGCTCCGCCTCTCGCCGGTTTATGACGTCGTCAATGTCGGCCTCTACCCGGAGCTCGGTCAGCGGCTGGCGCTGACTCTCGACGGCAGCATCGTCCAGCTCGACGCGGTCACCCGCTCCTCGCTCGCCGCATTCGGGGAAAGGATCGGCCTCCCGAAACCCGCGATCCTCGGCATTTTTCGAGATCTCAAAGCAAAGGCCCGACAAGCCCAGAAGCGGCTACCGGCACCGGACGACGAGGGCCGGGACGCCTTCGGTGCGCGCTTCACCGAAATCGTGAGGAACGGATGCGTCAGACTGCTGGAGGACCAGGCCGGCTGAACTGGCCGGAGCTGGTCGCCGAGGCGATCCGCCGCCGCAAGGCCGAAAAGCTGACGCAAAAAGAACATGCGGCGCTGGCGAGCGTCAGCGTGCCCACCATGATCGCCTTCGACCGCGGCGAACGCACGCTGTCTCTGGGCAAGGCTATGGACATCCTGCGGGTCGTCGGGCTGCTGGAAGAAGCGCCGGCAGGAAGCGCGCAAGACGCCTTCGTCCAAGAGGCGTTCGCGCGCTGGCGCGACTTGATCAAGGATCTGCCGAAGGAGTCGCCCGGTCGATTCCCGGCCGGCTGGTACCGGGTCGATTATGCCCTCGAAGGCGATCTCGCGGAGCTCCCGCTGCACGAATTCACCGGCGTGCTGCGGCAGGCCGTCGTGCCGCATACCGCCCGGCCGATGTTCCGGGTGCCACGCCGCCCGGACCTCGAGGCACGAGAAGCGGACAGTGTGATCGAATGCTGGTTGGCTGCCGGCGACAAGGCCGAGCGCCGGCGACCCTTCTTCTCTGCCGATACCTGCGATTTCTGGCGGGTGGCGCCGTCGGGCCGGGCCGTCATCCTCCGCGGCTACTCGGAAGATGCCCAGGAAACCTTCCCGCCGGGTACGATCTTCGATACGACGCTGCCGATCTGGCGGATCGGCGAAGCTTTCCTGCATGCGGCGCGGCTCGCCCGCCTGATCGCCCATCATCCCGGAGAGATCATGGTGACTCTGCGGGTGCTCTATACGGGCTTGCAGGGTCGTGATCTCCGCGCCTGGGCCTCGCCCGGGGCCGTCTTTTTCGGCGGAGCCCGATCGCGGAGCGATGAAGCGATGCTGGAAGGCAGCGCCACGGTGTCGACGATCGAAACCAACCTCGCCGGGCCGGTCTTGCCGCTGGTCTCTTCGCTTCTGGCGCGGTTCGGCGTGACCGGGACGGCATCGAGCTTCGTCGAAGTCGAGCTTGCACGTATGCGGCAGAACAATTTCAGGGAATGATATCAATCGTGTCCCCGAGACTCCATCGTGTCCACGGGGCTCCCCCGAGACTCCCCCAATCGGGGCCGCCGCCCCTACATGGTCCTTACCGGGCCCTTGCTCATGGGCCATCGTCTCGGCGAAACAGCGTCCGCTGATGGTCATGCATCGCTCCGACGGCGCTCCCGCCTCCGGCATCGCCGTCGGCAACCGCGTATCGAGGCCAAGCCTCCATATTATCGCCGATGAGAAGCCACTGCGAGAGTGGCCCTTTTTGACTGATCATCCAAAGCGGTGCCTGTTGCCCACCGAACGGCGCTCAGTTCATGCCGGAGCCATGGTCCTGCAGGAGGATGGCGTAAGGCGCGGATCGGCGCCGGACCCAGATGTTCCAATACAGCCAGACCGCCTCAGCGCGTGCGTGGAGCATGGCAAGGTGATGAGGACCGGTGCGGTCGTCGAGATCCTGCTGACGCCGGTGGATGGCCCAGGAAGAAACCGCATGTTGGATCTCGTCCAACTTCGCGAAGCGCTCCCACTGCCCATTAAATGGATGGTTCTGTCCATGCCGAAGCTCGCGACGAGCGTATCGAAATCGAGTTGCTGCTCCAGGGCAATGTCGTAACCGTCAAAGGCCGGCGGCTCACAGTCGCGGCAGTAATCCGCGTGGATGAAACAGTGAGCACTATCGGTCCGCCCGAAAATTTCGAGCGTATGGAGATCGCTACCGGCTCCCGGGTAGAAGACGGCCCGAGACCCCAAAATCCGCTGCACGGTTTCCGCATCGAGTTTCGGCAGGCCGACCTACCGGCACGGGGGTTCCTCCCGATTCGCCAGCAGAATATCTCGCATACCCATAAATTCCTCCAAGCAGAAACTATGGACCGAAAGTCTGGTCGCCGCCGGCAAGAACCGTAATTATGGTGACGGCACCGGGAGAAATAAGGGACCTGTTTTACGCGATATCTGGCGCGGCTAGGCTGCGACGGAGCCAACGTAAGGAGAGTACGCAGAGTCTCAGGAGCAGGCGAGCAGAATCTCCGGTTGCAGTGACGCTGCACCAAACGCGACCTCAGTTCGCCGAACCGAACAGCCCCTCGAGGCTGGTTGCGTCCAACAACCGTGCGAGCCAGCCCTCGATCGAACCCGCGTCGGCGGTCTCGATGCGCTCGCGAAGCGCCTGCGGCAGTGGCCCGAACCGCTGCTCGGCCAGAAGGACGAGCGCCTTGCTCTCGCCCTTAACTTCGCCCTCGGCCCGGCCCTCGGCCAAATATTGGCGCTTCCAGGTTTCTGCCAGCCGTGACATCACCGTTTGCATCGCCGTCAACTCCTCAGCGGTCGGAACCGAGGCGCCGAGACCCGCAATCGCCTGGTGCACCAACTCGCCAAACAAGCGCATCAAATCCTCATGGCCCGGATGCCGCCGGAACCACCCGATCACCTCGCCGATCAGCGCTCCCAGCGCCTCCGGCGGATGGTTCTGTTCGAGCCGGAACAGGAGTGCGGTCACGCTATCCCGTTCCACCGGCAGGCCGGAAGCCACCGCCGCCATGTCGAGGAGATGATAGCGGATCTGCGGCTGCCAAGGCCAGAGCGACGATTGCTGCGGCAGGGCGACCAGGGCTGCCGTATCGACCGGCGCGTTCCAGCGCGTCTCGCCATTGTACAACACGACCATAAGCACCGGCGGCAGTCTGTCCCCGGGCTTCAATTTCCGCTCGGCGATCAGCTGCTGCCAGAGCAACCCCTCATAAATCTGCGTCCGAACCGCCATCCACCAGTCGATCCGCGACTGGAACTCCAGCAGCAGATAGAGATAGAGGTCGAGACCGCCCTCGATCGGCAGGCGCCAGATCACGTCGCCTTCCCGGCGGTAGCTCTCGCCGTCCAAGGCTTCGGCGTGGGCCTTGGCATTGACGCGTTCCATCCGCTCGAATCGCAGACCGGCGGCCATGGCGTCAGGGACGAACTCCCGCACGAGATGTTCCATCATCAGCGGGTAGGAGAACAAACGGTGGTAAAGCGCGTCGTAATCAGCCATGGCGAGGCTGTACCACGCAGCGCGTCTCGGCGAAATAGGGGGAAGTGGCCGAGTGGGATCCCTACACTATTCCGATCATTCCCTGTGCGAAATGCGCGGAAGGGACAGGGGTGGGTAACGGGGCGCCGCAATGGAACACATGTTTGGAGGTTCGGCAACGATCGACCCGGCAGTGGGAACGATGATCGCGAAGAAAATGTTTTTTTCCTCTTGACAGATAGGTTTTTACCCGATATGGTCCGACTGCAAACCTGCGCACTGCCCGGGATGAGCCCGGGCCGGGGCGCGACGGTGAAACCAGCGTCCGATATCGGACCCGAGGAGCGACCAAATTCCCACCGGCGGCCCCGACCAGATTGCCTTCGACCCAGACGCGACCGATCCGGATCGCGAGGAGGGGGTCGACGGCGTGTCCGATTGGGACGCGGCGGCGGCGGACTTGACCGAGCGGCACTTGGCGATCCTCGAGGAACTGGCCGATAAGGCGATGGTCCTGATCCGGGGGGCGTTCGCCCAGGCGCTCGAGGAACAGCAGCAGCGGGAACAGGCGAAGAGGGCGCCGGCGGC
>Ga0209274_10000738_pt1 | contig 18005 bp, 17 predicted proteins | sample HubBroMetageREF1_FD_188343 | JGI IMG/M metagenome (GOLD analysis project Ga0209274, IMG submission 188343) | Reference soil microbial communities from the Hubbard Brook experimental Forest, New Hampshire, USA - Hubbard Brook CCASE Soil... | ecosystem: Environmental > Terrestrial > Soil >...
TGACTCCACGCGCACAGGTAGCTTCATCCACCGCCAATACGCCGCCAGACTACCGGCCAGAACAAGGTAATGGACCGCCGGCCACGCGAGCCAGTGCTCCGGTGGACCGAAGGCAGCGTTCATAACCCACACCGTGGGGATGAGCAATGCGACGAGCAATCCCCGGCCGACCAACAGGGTTCCTGCTGCCGATCCACCAATTAGTAATGCAGCGGCACTTACCCAGGGCGCATCGTGTCCGATAGCAACAAGCCAAGGGAACGCGACGAGTAGTAGAAATAGCATGATCTGGGCGGCGCGCAGTGTGTCCACATGTCGCGGAATTCCCAATGCGCCCGCTGAAGCCGCATACCGGACCAAGCGCTCTGTGGCGACGGCGCTAAGACCTGCCGCCGGAATTGCTGCCATAACCGCGATGAGCAGCCCGCGCTTTGGGCCTGTGCTCCCAGTTCCGCCCGCGATTGCGGCGAACACGTAGAATAGTGACAGCAGGCAAACGATGACCGGTCGTCTGATGAGAAGTTCGAACAATACTCTGCGGAGGCGCGTTACTGCATCCATTCGGAGAAAATGGTCTCAAGGTCGGAAGATTGGGTTACGGCACGAACAGAGTCCGGCAAGCTCTCGCAAACTCGGCGGGTCGCGGCCTCGTCGGCTACCAACATGCGCTCTCCATCTCTGGTCTTGCGTACATAACGGCAGCCCTCGTACGGCAAGCGAGCAAGGGTGGCCTCATCGCCTTCGACACGCGTGCGGACCAACTGCGCGAAATCATCAATCGACCCGCGCGTAGCAATGCGGCCGCCAGCCAAAATCGCAAAGTCCGTGCAAAGCCGTTCGAGGTCTGCCGTGATATGCGAAGAAAAAAGCAGCGTCAAGCGACGTTCGATGCGCAGCCGAAGCAGTTCGTCGACGACTGCGATGCGTGTCGCCGGATCTAGGCTAGCAATGGGCTCATCAAGAACCAGCAGCTCCGGTCTCGTGGCGAGCGCTCGCACGATCGACAAGCGTTGTTGCTGTCCCGGCGAGAGCACTGAGATCGGCGTCCTGAGGGATAGTTTCCAGCGATCCGACAACTCATTGGCGTAATCCCAATCGAAAGCTGAATAGAAGGCGGCGAGATACTTAAGCATCGCTCGGCCGGTAAGCCAAAAGAACTGATTCGGCGTCTGCGGCACGTATGCGATCCTGCTGCGAGCCCCCACAGATAGCTCCCGGGGAGACTCCCCGAGAATCTGGAGGTCTCCGCCATCCGCCTGCAATAGTCCCAATAATATCTTGAGGAGCGTGGTCTTGCCCGAACCGTTAGCGCCGAGAAGACCGACGGCTGCGCCGTGCTCAACCTGAAGATCCAAGTTGGCCAGCACTGAGTGTCGGCGATAACTCTTGCTCAATCCGTGAACGTTAATAGCGACATCCATCGTTGGCAATTCTACAGACTTCCATCGCGGTTGCCGCGGCGACGGCTCTCAAAGTGTGACCTACTACGTCTGGCCCGCCCTTCTACCGGTCCAGTCCTTGCGTCGAAGCCATATGTGTACCCCATCGCGCCGGATTTTTGCTATGAAGGGCCCGCGCTCGCCGGCCACCGTTTCTGCAATCCTCTCGCGCCACTTCAGAAATGTTTCCGCCGCCTCGGCCGTAGTGAGTTTGCCGACAAGGACAAACAGCTGCGTGCCGAATTCCATCAGCACGCTGAGCGCGAGCGGCGAATATCGAATGCGGGCATCGCGGGTGACCGCGACCCACCCGCGCCTACCAATCTCTCCAATCCACTCCTCATCGAGGGTTTCCGGCCCGAAATGATCGTCGTGCTGTTCGATTTGAAGGCCCGCTTGACGGAGCGCTGCGGGAAACTGTCGACCAAGATCTCGATCTGTGAAAAATACGAGCTCACGCAGTCCGTTCATAGGCGAGCGCATCCATGATCTCGTCGTCGGTCGCCCCATAGTCCTTCGCGAGATCAGCCGCCTCCTCACCTGCGTTGATCCGGTCGACGATAACGGCAGTCGAAACACCTAAGCGAGCCAAAACCGGGCGACCGAACGACACCCGTGGGTCGAGCATGACCGACTTGGCTTCTGGCCTGCTCGGCAGCGGCGGAAAAAATCGGACAGCCAGTCCTTTGTCCCATTGAATTCTGTGGAGCAGGCCTTGCAGAACTGCCTTAATGCCGAGCTGGCCGGCACGATTCAGGTTGATGAGCTGCCCGTATCGCTCGAGGAACAGCTCACCCGGATGGGCATAAAGATCCTTACTAGCGAGGAGATCGGTTACGTCCAACTTCTGACCCGCGTAGTCCAGTGCCGTGCGGACCGCCGAGAGCTTGAACGCATGCTCGGTTCGCAGCGCCCGAAGGGCCGCCACCTCGATGAGATTACGAAACGACAGCCGGTGATCAGGGTCCATTGGTGTGACCACTACAGGTTTGAAGCGCCCCTTGCCAGACCGCCGCGGATAGTCCCGACCCATCACCCACGACCGCACCGTCGGCGCCGGAATTTTTAGATAGTGGGCAGCCTGCGCGATGGCGTAGGTAGGAGCAAGGCGCGGATCAAGTTTCGCCACGGCTTTTAGACCCTCGCGGTAAAAGATGCCAAATTGTAGCCGGTTGGCAAGGATTCACCATCCAGAAAACCTTCAGAAAGCTCGGAAATGCCCGCTCATCATGCCTGATCCACTCATCTAGACCGTTTGAGCGACGGAAAAGTCAGCGAAAATCGATATCACGTTGGAAAAAACCGCGGAATTGCCCTTTGCAGCGGTTGCAAGGTAAAGAATCTTAAATCGAGCAAGTTCCATACCTGTTGCGGCTGAAAACTGTCCGAGGATTTGTTTTCCGGGAATCTCGAATTTCCATCGATCCGATGGATCCTGAATTAGCGCTTGTAGTTTGACGAACGTCTCTCTAACCATCAGCTCGACATCACTGCTCATGAGAGCCGTCTGGACGCGTGCGAGTTCGGAATTAGCTTTCCCTACAATCGCCGCGGCTAGCTCGTCGACGTTTAGCCCATGAACGCCCTTTGTCATGATGCTAACGTTTCCAACCCGACGCCTAATCCTGGCGGATGTTATGAGCGCAGTCGCGTAGCTTAAGCTGTTTAGCGCAATCTCGCGTAGCTTCGCTTCGATGCGAGTTGGATCCCGAAGCCAAGACCCATCTGGCTCGAGATCCTCAAACATTTTGGCAATTATCGCTGGTTCCAAGAAGTAGTTTTCAAGATGATATCTATCAAGGAATCGCAATCGTTGCTTCGCATCTGTCTGCAACGCGAGAATTTCATCGTGGTCTGCTGAATCCCTGTCGCAGAGCATAAAAAAATCCACGCCCCAAATTGCCTTATCGAGAACATGTTCGACGATTTGGGCAAAAGACCGGATGAGATCTTTTCCGCCTGTAGGTACGAGCACAAGATTCGGGAACCTGTTCTTGAGCAGAAGTCCATAGGTTTGTTTATCAAGACTGGAAGTTGTTCCCTCTATCAGCACGAGCCGCCTCCCTAACGCTACGACGCCTATCGACTGGCCGAGCAGCTTTAGTGCTTCGTTTGTCGAGTCGTCCTCCTTGACGGGAACTGCCTGGTTTGAGTAATCGCCGTTTGGGGTCTTGGACGGAGGCGCAAGGAAGATAACAGTTTGGTCTAGAGATGCAGTAATTATGTCTGGTGAATGCGTGCAGAAGATGAACTGATTGTTCGTTCCTGTAGAACGGAGCGCTTGCAAGAGCTTATAACTTAACTCTGGGTGGAGATGGAGCTCCGGTTCGTCAAAGAAAATAATTGAATCCGATGAAGTTCGCAGAATGAAATCAAAAACGATATTTACAACTTCACGCTCACCAGAACTCAAGGAATTCAGTGGAAATTGATTACCCTCATACTCATAGAAAAGTTGTTGTTTTTTTGGATCAGGGTCCAACAGCTTTTTCGGCGCAACTAATAATGCAAATGCATCCTTAAATGCGACAAGAGGATCGGCAAAATCCAATGGCATGGAAGCTTGCCCGCCTCTCTGCATCTCAATTGCCTTACGTGCTATTTCCTTCTCGTGACTCTGAACTTTGCGGAACAATGAATGAAGAGTGTCCTGGAAGCGCGCTCGGAGTCCGCCAAAGGTTTGGCTCCAGCCCAAATTCTCTAGCCACGGATCAGTAATGTCCCAAGTGAACTGGTAGGGGGTTATCTGCTGAATCGAGCGATCACTTTCGAAATGAATTACGCTGCTATTCCATTGACGCCGGCCGCGGTTCCGATGGAGGGTGCGAATAAGAATGTCGGCGTCAGCGAGGATCGAAGAATCCAGTCGCTTTTTCCCCCACTCCGCAATCTCGGATGTATTTGTCGCCTCGAGGACTATTTGAGTTTGCGGAAGTGATTTTGGGTTCTGGAATTTTTGCAATAAGCCGTCAACAAGCCTGCTTTTGCCAACTCCATTTGGTCCGGCGATGACCACGATTTCGCTTAACTGGTCGACCTTGAAACGTCGAACAGGAAGGACATCGGTCAGATCAACAGCAGCAATGCGCATACGAGTTCATTCGAATTCTTGGTGCTCCGCTTTAGTTGCACGGGGCGTAGAGCTAGATTACCGGGCAAAGTAAACAAAACAATGTGATCGCCATCCCGTGGCAACTTTCGATCAGGCGTTAGTCGTCCCAGACAGCCTATTTAGCTTTCGAGGCCGATTATCCGCCCTGTCGTCGCCGGAAATCCATCGAATCGTCGCGGGTGATCTGCTATCTCGCGAATTCCAGCTGCACCGGTAGCCGCTCCGCGCGAGCCCGCCTGATTGTCGCCACCGTCCGCTCCTGCCAAGTCATCGGGACTTTCAGCGACTGCCGGAAGCGCTCTACGTCGGCGGCAAGGGCGCCCAGACCTTGGCTTTCGAGCGCGGCAGACGTCATGAGCCAGTCGCCCTGCACGGCTTCAGCCGTATCCACAATCCGACCTAGGCCAGGCACCTGTTGCGTCTCGCCGACCCCGGCGGCCTCAAATGCCCGCCCCTCCCGCTCCCACTCCACTCGTGATTCGCGTCGCTGCGCGGCCCGGTAGACGCCATCCTTCTGATGTTCCGACAACCGACCGCGGATCTGCGCGGGCGTGGCGTTGGCTTCCGGCCATGGTTGCGCAAATGATAGGCGGACTGCTCCCGCCATCGCCGTAGATCGGCCTTCTGGATATTCAGCCGCCCGCCGTCACTCTTGTGGGCACTGACGACCAGGTGCACGTGTGGATGGGCTTGATCCGTGTGGAGCACCATCGCGTACCGGTGCTTGAGCGCGAACTCCTCCCGCGCAAACTCCCGGCTGGCCGCCAGGAGCCGATCCGGCGGTGTTTTAGACGGCATTGACAGGATGATGTTGTGCACCAGCTTCGGATTCCTCCGCCCGCCTCGCTCCATGGTGTCCCAGTCGTCGCGCAGGGCATCAAGGTCGAGATCCCAATCATCGACAAGCTGCGCCGCCACCTCCTTGCCCATCAGCCGCTCGCCATCGTCCGTTTCGATCTCGAGCTCCCCTCGCCGGCCAATGTATTGAAAATGTGCTGCGACGCCTTTCGTCGTGTTGGAACCGCCTGAGACCTTGACCATCACTTCCGGCGCACTGCGCACCGTGCGCGCGATCTGGGCGATCTGGTCGCGTGTGAAATGGAGCGGTCGACCCGCCACGCCGCGCCGGCCATAACTCACAATATCGAGAGCCGGGTTTCTCTCGCCGATTCGAAATGTGCGCTTCACTTAAGTTTTCCTCTCGTGTCGACTGCAACTTCTGGGACCCAATGTGCCCCAAGAGTAAGTGCGTTGCTATCCTGCCGTACATGGTTTTTTTGCTCCTCGTAAGAGTTTCGCCCTGAAAATACCGCGAAACTCTCCCCGCCTAAGTGGCGCGAAATTCCGCTTCATGAAATGTACCGGTCGGTTGCGGGCGTACATCCGGCCAGTCTGTGGAAGCATGCGCTCGCGGGCCCCTATCCGGCACTGCCATGAAAAGAGTTGGTATCGCAATTGCGTGGCCGAGCCGCATCGAGGTCAACTAGAATTGGTCGTCATTGCGCTCCCAGTCCGTCGGCGACGTATGTGCCCCAAGCCGTCTGTGGCCAGGTCAAGCGAGCACGTCCCTTACTGGACGTCGTGCGGCGCGGATGGCGGGTGGCACGCCGCCCAGAACCGACAGTACCAGTGCCCAAGCCACGCCGAGTGCAATCAGGTGACCTGACACCGAAAGAACATAAACATTGCGCGCTTGGGTCGTCAGCTTGCCATCGAACAGAAGCCACGCAACTGCCGATCCAATCAGCGCGCCGGTCAGTGCGAGTGTGATGGTTTCAAGCAGAATCGATAGGGCCACAGGCAAGGGCTCGTAACCGATCGCTCGCAGGGTCGCGATTTCGCGTGTCCGGATACTCACCGCCGCGTACATCAGTTTGACGGTGCCAAACAATGCCCCCAGAGTCATTATGGAGCCGACGGCGTACGCAAGCGCGGTGAAGAATGCCGAGAACTGGTGGGTGGTGCGCTGTAGGTATCCGGTCAGGGGCTCCGCCGATTCCTTCAGAGCGGGATGGGTGGTAACCCAATGCGAAAAGGCAATGAATGCGTCGACGCTTTCGAGCTTCACCAGCACGCTCCCATAACCGGTTGTCCGCCCAGCGGCAAGCACGGTATCCGCATCGGCTAGGAACAAACCTTCAAGGGTGCTGCCCGCGTCCGTGAATGATCCGACTATGGGCCAGGTGCCGCCGGGCAGCGGTATCCGATCGCCCACCCGCAACTGAAAGACGCGCGCGGCTGCCTCACCTATCGTCAGTTCGTGTTGACCCGAGTGAAATTGCCTACCCTCGACGATTTTGAGGTGGGGGTGCATCGCGAGTCCCGCGGGGCCAATGCCGCGCAATACCGGGCCGCCGATGAGATAAGCGCCCGAAGGCGGCACTGATAGCAAGATTTCCGGATCGGCCAGCGGATGCCCATCGGGACTTCTCGCGATCCCGGGTGCGTCGAGAATGGTGCCGATGTCGCTTGCGGGAATACCGTGGCCCCACTCGGTAGCGTTGTCCGGCCCCAATACGATCGCCAGCTGCGGATCCTCACCCAATCGATAGGCGCGGAGCATCCCCTCCGTCACCGAGAGCATGGAAAGCAGCACGCCGACCACGCATGCCACGCTGCCGATGAGCACCAACGAGGACCACCTGCGGTCGAGGATCCCCAATAATCCCAGACGTGTCAGCACCAAGGTTTGTTTGACCACGCGCATGCTCAGCGCCCGGCCAAGGCGTCGATGACGCTCATTCGCCGCAGGTGCTGGAGCGGAATCACGACGCCCACCAGCGCGAGCAACAGTGCGCAGACGAGTGAGAAGGCAAATACACCGGGCGAGAGAGTCGGCTTGGGCAGCGATGCAAGATCCGTGGGCAGATAGCCTGTCGGCAGCCGCGCCAGGAGTACCGCGAGACCCAGGCCGATTCCGGCTCCGACCACGCAGGGAATCGCGGCTTCTGCGATCACCAACCCCACGAGGGTTGATTGACGATAGCCAATCGTCGCGAGCACGGCGAATTCCGGAGTTCTTTCGCGCACCGACTGTGCGATCCCATTCGCAGTCAGCAACAGGATCATGAAGATGCCCCCGGCCGCGACCGGCCAAGTCTTGGAAGCAACGGATATTCCTGAATTGACCGCGTCGATCTCGGCCACCTTGTCAGGAATGGTGAGGGTGGGTGAACTGGAGTTGGCCAGTTCCTGATCTATACGCACGCTGATATCGTTCGCCTTCGTGGCATCGCGCACCGCCAGCTTAAATTCCCAGGCGTAGCTCTGCAGGGCCGGCGGCAGCGATTTATCCACGTAGCTCAGGTTTCCGAGTATTAGCGACTCGTAGCCCGGCATAGTCGGCATCACCCCGAGCACCTGGAACTCCCACGACGGCGCACCATCGTCACGAGTCACCGAAGGCGTAATCAGCGGGAGGCTGTCACCCGCCTTGAGTCCCAGGGTCGCTGCCCGAAGGGGGCTAATGAAAATGCCCGTCGGTGTCGCGAGAAGCTGGTCCCATTGAGCGGGTGTGAGTGGCAACTCCGGCCACGCCTCGCGCATGTGTTCATCAACCGCATAGATTGACACGCGTTGGTGAGGTTCCTGATAGTAGCCTCGCAGGTAGTCGACGGCACTGACCGCGGATACCCCTTCCACGTGCGCGATCTGGTCGCGCAGCGCAAAGGGCAGGAGGATTCCCATCGGACTGGCGTTCCCGAAGCGCGCATTGACGTACAGCCGGTCCATTCGCGAATTCTCGATGAGCCGGTCGTAGGTGGCATGCAGACCGACCATGAGTCCGAACAGGGTGAATGAACTCGTCACCGCCAGCCAAATCAATATGGCTTCTGTCGGTTTGCGCCACAGCGCCGCCCAGACCAGTGGAAAGTACTTCACGCAACCCCACGCGCGCTCTTGTTGTTAAGCTCCCACATGCCAATTACCCGGGGAAGTATTGTACATAGCTAAATTTGCTGTCGTCGTTAAGCCAGGTGTCCATGTCCCCGGCACCGTTCTTGAACACTACGCGGTAGGTGTCGATGCCCGTAGGGCCCGCGCGGACGAAAGACAGCGAGACAACTGGACCGAGCTTGGAGAAGACCTCCTGATTCAGCGCACGTATAGATTCGAGATTTGTGGCGAACTCCGGGGTGATCAGGGAATGGTCCACCTTGCCCGCAGAAATATCCTCAATCAACCGCCGCAAACCGCGCTCGCCGCCAGCAGCGGGCACTTGATGCTCGAATCTATCGGTAATCTCGACAAACCTATCTAGAATTGGTTTTGCCGGCGCATCTGCGAGGCGCTGCGCGTTCTTGCCCGTGCCTCCGGCCTCTAAAAACGTCAACTTGCTTGCAGCGCCTTTGCCCTTGAACGTGATACGCATTTCATCGTCGCGATTGAGGAAACCATTCAGCACGGGCTCACCGGATACGAATTCGCCATGCGTTAACGGGAAGAGATGTTGCGCGCCATGGTCGGTGCCCTGCAGAGACAACCCCTTACCGTCCAAGGTGATTGCGACGTAGTTGTCTGCAGAGATCCGGTAAACGCCAACGTATTCGGCAAGCGTCTTACGATCAACGAGCACGGTGCGATGCCGGATGGATCTAAAATCCGGCCAGTGGTATTCCGAAGCAATACTCCGAAGTACATCGATGTCCAGTTCGAAGCCATTGGCTCCGTTTGCCATGACTACTGCGCCCTCACCTCGGTTATAAGCAACGAAAACACACGGGTATCCGTAGTTCCCTCCGTTGTGAGTGAACCAAGGGGTTCGTTTGTCATCACCGACAATCGCGCCGAGCGCGTATTGACCGAGCGGTCCGGGAGTGAGCATCGCTAAAGCGGTTGAAGACGATAGAAGGCTCTTGGATTCCCCAGTCAGCGATCGCTGCACTGCCAAAATGTAGCGCGCAAGGTCCGAAGGCGTGGTCCAGAGACCATCCGGAGCGAGTTCCGGATAGATTCTTGGCTTTTCCGTTACTATGCGCCCCTCCCGGCTATGTGGTACGGCCGCCGTCGCAAGGTGAGCGGCGGACAGCGGCTGCTCAAAGTAACTGTGCACCATTCCGGCTGGCCCTAGTACCGAGTCTTGCAGGAACTTGGGGAACGGTTGCCCGGTGACGTCCTCAACAATCTGACGCAAAATGACGTAGCCGCCGCCCGCGTATCGCCAAATGGTGTTGGGGACTAAATCGACTCGAATCGGCGGATTATTCGCCGGCGGTTCACCGTTTAGAGTTTGCAACAGCGTTGGAAGAGTCTCATCTGGGGAATATCCACCAAAACCCGGGACAGTGATTCCCGCCGTGTGACTTAGCAACTCGCGCACCGTGACACTTTTCTTTTGGGTGAATTCACTGTCCGGAATTTTCCAGCGCTTGAGGTACGAGTTGGCATCCGTATCAAGATAGATTTTCCCCTCATCAACCAACCGCAGGACTGCAAGCGCGGTGATCGGTTTGCTTATCGATGCGGCTTGAAAGAGCGTATCCGGTGTGACCTGAGGGCCGCCGGCCTTCCGACTTCCGAAGCCCCGAGCCCACTCCAGCGCCCCGTTATGTATGACGGCGATACTGACGCCAGGCACATGCAGCGCCGCCATGCGTTCTGTCAACGTCGTTTTTTTCGCCGGTTCATTCTCAATGACAATCGCGGGCGGGATATCGTCACGAATGTGTTGAACGTGCTGCTCACTGACTGGATCGGTAGCGGACGCTACCGACATTTGGACACTCGCCAGTGCGGATAAGAACAGCCATAGTGGGGTCACCAAACCGTCACGCACTATCCTCTCCCAAGTCTGCAGGCGATTATTGTCTCGATTTCATGTTCGTGCTACTGAGCGGCTCAAACGTTGTTTTGAAAGAACTGACTCTTCTTGGCGTCGCTGTGAAGTCGGATGTATCTGAGTCCGTTACGCTCTGCGAGATTGGCGCTGAATACTCCTTGCGCCTACGCGAGTCGGATGTTCGGGTTTAGCCTAAAGAAGTTGTGCGGGTCATACTGCTTCTTGATCTGCACCAACCTTGGTAAGTTCAAACCGAAGTTGCCCCTCATGGCGTTTTGATCAGCACAAGTCAGATTCGCATAGAATCCCGTTATAAACGGCTGCAGTCTCGCCCATATCTGTTCTACTTCAGCCCGCTCTTTCTCAGCGTCCGCTGGATTTTCCCAAAAGGCACGAATTGATAGTAGAAAAAGCTCCCGGCGGTTCGCGATCGCGGTCTCACTGGGCGCGAGGTCGGCAATTGCACCGCCGCAGATTCCCAGGCCAACGCTCCGTTGTTCGGCCATAATCGCTTCAATGAGCGCCGGTGTGAGCCGGTCTACGAAAGCGCTTTTTAGATACTCGGCGAACGGAGCGCGAGGAGGTCCATCAAACGCACTCTGCAGCGTTACATACTCCCAGCCGCGCACGTTGTCTTCTCTGGGCTTCGTTTCTGTCCGCAAGGATTGCAGTGTTTTCTCGGCCATTCGTCTGTCGCCGGCGAAGCAGAAAAATAGAACGGGGTATTTATCCCGCGGTTTGTCGCCCATAACACCCACGCCAAGCGACAGTTCTCGAGGTGCACGCGCTGCATAGTCTGCTACATATTCAAGGACCGACTTAAGTCTATCCGGCGCATAGGTCAGCTCGCCGGAAAATACTTGAGTGGCTACGGGATGCAACTGATATTCGAAGGAAGTGACGACACCAAAGTTACCGCCACCGCCCCGAAGTGCCCAAAATAGATCTGGATTATCAGTAGCGCTCGCGCGCAGGCTTTTCCCGCCTGCAGTGATCAAATCTGCCGAGATCAGGTTGTCGCAGGCCAAGCCAAACTGTCGTGACAGCCTGCCGTATCCCCCGCCCAACGTAAGCCCTGCAATACCGGTATTTGACGCTGTCCCCATCGGAGTGGCGAGGTCGTAATGCTGCGTCTCCCGGTCAACATCGCCAATCCAAGCGCCCGCATCTGCACGAGCTCTTTTTGCAATAGGATCTATCTGCACGCTGCGCATCGAGGACAGGTCGATAACGAGACCGCCATTACAAGTCGAGTAACCCTGGTAACTGTGTCCGCCACCGCGCACGGCAACGAGCAAGTCTCGTTCACGCGCAAACTGAATTGACTTGGCGACATCGGCAGCTCCTGAGCATTGCGCAATCAGAGCTGGGCGTTCATCGAACGTTTTGTTCCAGAGTCGACGTGCTTGGTCGTAGTCCGCATGACTCATTGTGACTAACCGACCTCGCAGGCTTGCCGTGAAATCCTTAATAGCTTTGGCGGGGATTACGGTGGTCTCGCCCGACAAATTGGTACTCTGGGTATCGCGGAACTTCCCAGGAGAGTCCGCTGCGAGACTTCGCACGCTAAAGCTTGGTAGAACTGCCCACACTCCGCCCAGGGCCGTTTTCTTGCAGAAGTCTCGTCGCTTCATGATTGGGATCACTTCAAACACGCCCATGAAGGGTCATTCCTAGGACAGTTCCGGCATCCGGGTTGATCCTGCATCCTTGCAGTCTACCGCGCGCCGTGTTTGACAGCTTACGGGTATGCATTCGTGGTGGTCGATTGACTCAAAGTGGCCCGATCAGAGGCCACGGAATCCCGGTATCGGTCGATATCCTCGATGACGAACTTGATTGTGTTTTCAGCTGCTCCGCTTGAGTTTCGCCCCGAAAATACCGCGAAACCCTCCCCGCCAAAGTCGGCCGTACCCAACTCAGTTAGGGAGGATCTTTGCCTCCAACGTTGCCCAAGCGGTTGCGACGATTGCCGACGCTGCACCGGGAGGTAGCGGGTGTTCCCTTTGCAGGCGTCGAAGCTTTTCGGCGTACTCGCGCACGATATCTGGTCGGCGACGGGCTTCCTTCTCCAGGGTATTCAGGAGCAGGCACCGAGTCCGTACGTTCGTCGGCGTGTCGACCGCTAGAAAGAGAAGGTTATCCACAATGGATCGTTCGCCATAAAGCAACTGGCTCTGTTCCATACTGGCCGTACTGACGGCGAGCGCTTGCTCGGTCGCGACCAGATAGTGCGATAGATTCTTGGATGGCGGCATTGGCAAATCTTCATGCACCTGATTTCGCACAATTGAACCGATGGAACGGATCACCTTGTCGATACTTGCCAACACTGCCGCGCTGGGGTCCTGGTCATTCACCGCCTCCTCCCAAGCATTCAATTTGGCTCCATCCTGACCGTTAAGCAGCGAGAATTGTATTCGCCACGGCAGGGCTCGGGCGTCGACGTGCATCATCACCACAAAATCCGGGTGCATCTGATCGGCTTTGACGTCCTCAAACCGCCAGGGCTTCGCCGAGAGAATGAAACCGCCCGCGTTGAGCCACGGCAAAACAAAGGTCGCTTGTGCGTTGCAACGGAGTTGAACCTCCTCTGCTGGGAACAGCGGAAGGGCACGCGTGAGCCGCCCTAGCTCATTGCTTGGTTGCTTCATAACGGAATCATGTTCACTCACGCCGGGATCTCCGCTTCCGCAAAAAAACAAGATCCGCGGGGCGCCATCCACTTTCGCGGGAAGCAAAGAATCAAAGCCAAGCACACCGTGCGCCCAGATTGGTTGATCTAGCGTTAAGAGTCCTACCTCAAGCTTTGGCGGAGTCACCACGGGACCAAATTGGGCCTGCGCTTTGTCAATCTGATCCTCCCAATACAGCAAATGTTTATGCCAATCTGGTCGTTGAAGTGCACTCAGTTGCGCCAGAATGGTGCGAGCCGCATCGGTGTCCTTGAGATCCACGTAAGCCTTGATCAAATTATTTCCGACTTGCAGGCCGTGGACGCTCGCGTTGAAATGAGGGCGACACAACTCGATGATGAGGCCAAGCTGTCCGTTATTTCCGAGATCGCCACTGATCTGCATCAGCGCATCCGCCGGAACATCAACGAGCTTTCCCAGAACGTCGTGATACAGCTTTGTCGCCGCCTCGAGATCTCCGCGTGCCAAGGCGGCTCGCGCGAGCCATAGTGGCGCACGCCAGCTGCTTGGCAGCGTGGCAGCTCTCTCATACGCAGCGAGCAGCCCGGCTTCTCCTTCACGCTCTTTGAAAATCGCCGCATACCAGCCGAGGCCGTTTTCTTGATTCGGATCAACTTCCAATGCGCGCCACAGGGTCCGTTCCGCACGTTCTGTCTGCCCGAGGCCGGAGTACGCCTTCGCGAGATTGGTAAGGACGTATCCCTGTTCACCCAACTTCACCGTGGCTGCTTCCAATACAATTCGCGCTTCGTCGAATCGCTTCAGCTGCAACAAAACGACGCCGTGCGTACATTCCCCGCGCACCGAGTCCGGATCGATTTTGGCCAGTGTCCTGGCCGGCTCTAGAGCTGCCTCTGCAAATCCATCCCTGAGAGCCTGAGCGATTGAACCGTAGAGCGCTTCCGGATTTGATTTGTTCATTTCAAAACTGGGTAACAATCCGTCGCGAAGATAGCTTTCGCGCGACATCTGGAATTCGCGTCCATAGGAATCAAAAACTCGAATAGTCGCAGGCTTATCTGAAGGAGGTTTCTGCACCTGAACTGGCGTGGGCTGTGCCTTGCGAAAAAACTTCGGTATCAATCCCATTCCGCACTCCAGGTCCAATTAAATTGCCCGTTTAGCGATCGTACCGCCCGGCAATCCATGCTCCATGCTACCGACTTGACGATTCTAGAGGTCGGCCATTTGGATTTCCTCGGCATGATCCCTCTGCGGCTAGATTGGTTGCCCTGTTCTCAGATTCAATGCGGACACCCACCGCTGCACTATTCGAGCGATGCACCTGAAGTGCTTGGGTCCTCGAATTCTTTCTTCAGTGCCAAATAGTCTTGAAACCTCATCGCGCGCATCTCTGCGTCAGTAAAAGCACTCTCTCGAACGATTGCATCGGAACGGTAGCGCCTGACGACTGGATCGGGCGAATCCGTTTCAATAACTTGGACGGACACAGTGGAGCCGACAGCTAGTTCGCTTTCCTGCCACCGGAAATGTTGGCGGATATCGGACTCATCGGGCATCGAAAGCCCCCCTACTGAATATCTCGTCGAATCCTGCCGCGCCGTTGATTCCGATGCGTGGACCTCGCCTCGAGACGCCGTTATATGGAGAGCAAGGATTGACCAGTCAGCCACGCCGGCGACTTGGATTAATTTGCCATCGATCTCAACCTTGAAAGCCAGCATCTCAAGTCCTTTGAGTCTTTGCGCCATAAGGCGCGTGGGTTGGACGCAAAAAACGCTCATTGAAGAAGAAGTTAGATTGTCCCGTAGCGAGCGCGATACGCAGCGACCGTTTGGAATAGCCAGTTGCGATCGCATTTGAGTACGGATGCGGAAATGAGAAAGGGACTTCCGAATCTTTGCAGATTACTTCGTAAGGCCCACCGTCGATAGCCGCTGGCACTGTCGATCAGCCGTTCTGCGTTCCGCATGCCGATCACGAGGCAGGAATAAAGAGGAGTCGACTTTATCTCAAGGGTCGTTGCATCCGACCACGCCAAATTAGAGACGAGGCCGAGACCTTTGCGTATGGATATGCCGGAAGGAGCAATCACCAACCCCGGCCCCTGGCCGATAAGGATGCGGCCGTTCACATAAAGCAAGAAGACGGTCCCGGCTGCAAATATAGCGGAAATGAACACGTTGTCTCGGCCCAATACCCACCAGGCCGCCGCGTAAAGCAATAAAGAAACTAAAAGCCTCAGTAACACAGCGCCAAAGTCAACTTGAATCTCGATAACATCGGGGGTGGCGCTGACAGGTTGAGGATCCGCCGCTAGTTGATCGTCAATGACTAGTGGGCTAGTTCGGGGTGTGAGTACCGCGCCAAGAATGCCACCAGTTACGATCCGAGAAGCGCGGAAAAAGTTGACGACTCCCCAGAAACCGAGTCCCAGACTGGGGCCAAATATTATCGCTGCGCCTAGGTAATTGTCAGGAACTCTGCGCGCCGTCAGGAATATCCACGCGATCATACAAACCCAAGAAAGAAGTGCCTTGGACACATCAACGATCGCGCGCCGAGGCGTGTACGACGCGGGAGGTTGTAGAGCCGAACCGGGCCCGCGCCAGAGCACCGTTGCGAATATCAAAGCTAATATTACGGCCGGTGCGACCTCGTTCGTGAACCATGCCTGCATGAACCAACCGCGCCAGACACTGAGCGATGAGGCCAACCCCAGCAGTTACATAGGCCAGATATAGATAACGCTGCAGAGTCCTGGCGCGCTGGCCTTCGGGTAACGGCATTGGGATCCCTCCCGCTATAAAGCTATCCTGCAGATTATCCGTTACACGTGCTGTTCGCTACTGGATCGTGGGGACTTCAAAATCGACCTCTTTGCAGGTTCCAACATACGTGCGTCTACGATATTCATTGCCACGAGGTCGTGGTTTCTTCGTTTCCTTCATCACGGGAGCGTCCGCTAAGCGGCAGTCACTTCAGGACACAAGGACGGGTCATGGCCGACTGCTACCCGATGCGTTCGATTCCGTATTTCATCGGCGCGTCTCTACCCTGAGCTGACCGCCGCCACTGTCAGCTTGCCTGCACTTCAACTTGGCTTGGTTGGGCTTAACGAGTTCGCCGACCGAAGGGCTCGGTGCTCCGAGTCTTGCACGGTTGAGGAGTGTCTACCCGCCCGATCCTTCCACAGTCCATTCGGCGGCGAGGACGAATCCGATGAATTGGACCATCAATACAAGGCAAACACCCAGAACGCCGGGTTGCAACACCCAAATCGCACTATTGTTGACTACGGCCAACGCCGTACCAGCAGTCAAGATTCCAATGTAGGCAAACTGCCTCCAGCAGTTTGCAGCGACGATTCGCCAAGACAGCACCGCGCTCGTCACGTACGGGAGCATCGCCAGCAGCACATAACTCGCAAGATTGAAACCGTAGTTTTTCAAGTAATCTATATGCCAGACGTTCGATCGCGAGAACCACGATCCAGCGGCGATGAGTCCTAAGATTATATGTACCCAAACGATGCGCTGCCGGGTAGGTGGTACCGGCACATCCGTGGTCTCCATCTCCTCGGCCGCTGTTTCCCCGAGCCCACACGCCACAAGCAGCAAAAATGCCTGCGCCACGGTGAGTTGGGCGACTTCCCATCCGCTCAAAGTGGAATCAAATAAATGTCCCCCATAGGCGCTACACACCAGTGTGGTGACCGAGCACAGCAACATTGTCTGTACCAACGTCGAGATGACGCTACGCGTGTTCAGGTTCGAGGCGATCCAGTAGGAGAATCCGTAGGGCCACCCAGCCAGCAATGCCCACCCACCCAACGCCAGCGCCGAGGGCTCCCCGCCGTGTCCGGGCACGGATTTCGACTGCATCACTAGAACCATAGCAGCCGTGCGGGCGGCAAGGAATTCGTTTTCTCAAGGTGTCGCTGGCCTGGACGGCACTTGAAACAGACGGGTGCAAAAAGAATACGCCGCCAATACAAAAGAACATTAGTGCCGCCCAAGCGCCAAATGAATCAAGCACCTTATAGGTTCCCAAGTCCCGTCGCACGTTCCTGAGCACATGAATCGCAATAAAAAACGGTGACATCACCAGAAACGACAATCCTGCGCCCAAGAGCATAAATAATGGTGAAGGATTCGGAGCGGCGACGTCATCGCCGAAGGCCATTGCCACGCAAGCCGCTCCCACGACCGCCAGCGCGCCCACAGTCAGGCAGCGGCCAAGCACTCCGGAATAGTTCTTCGGGAATCCAAAGATGAGCACAGTTGGATAGAAATATATGATTGCGAGAGCGCCGGCGGAACATGCCGGCATCAGGAAAGAGAGTGCTTTGATGGAACCAAACACCGTAAGAAGGGCGTACGCGCCAAAGAATCGCCAGAAGAGATAGCTCGAAGGTCGATGCGACATCCACCTAAGAATTCTCGACATAATCACAAATACACTCCGAGTCAAAAAAGACTTGCCGCGGTTGCATAAGAATAGGCCAATTCGGACTCTGGATGAACGCTTTCGGGCCGGCAGACGCCTCACGACCCCAAGCAGCCTTGCCCGACCGGCCGCTTTACGGTATTGAGATTAAAAAACCGTCAGTGTCTCTGTTATAAGGATCAAAATACCAACGAAACCTAGGGAGAGAAAGTGTGAGCGCAACTGACGTTACCCTTGGAAGGGCATTGAAAATATGGTGGAGCTTCGTTTGGCGCGCAACGGTGTTAATGCTTCCAGTAATTGATTGTCTCAATGGTTATAGCGGTCTCAATCCTTCCGTTCCCCAAGGCGGGGCACCCCGCCCCCATGCCCCTGCCAGACCAGATTCCGGGAATGACGGGCAAGATGTTCGGGCTCTGGCTCTTTATGATGGTCTTTTACATTGCCGCTCAGGTGCAGGCCGTACGTTGGATGCTTAAGACGAAGTGGAGCGATTTTAGATTGCAAGCCGTTTCTGACGGCTGACGACCCACTGCCGTCGATGGCGACGGTCTGCAATCCGGCATCAG
>Ga0209274_10000741_pt1 | contig 17964 bp, 17 predicted proteins | sample HubBroMetageREF1_FD_188343 | JGI IMG/M metagenome (GOLD analysis project Ga0209274, IMG submission 188343) | Reference soil microbial communities from the Hubbard Brook experimental Forest, New Hampshire, USA - Hubbard Brook CCASE Soil... | ecosystem: Environmental > Terrestrial > Soil >...
GTCGCGGGGAGGCCCGCAGCCCGATCTCGATATCCGAATCCGCGGGCGAACGGCCGCCGACCCCGTTCGACGAGCGCGACGGCGGCGCCGGGGACCCTCCAGCGACGCATCCACCGGCCGGCGAACTGATCGAACCTCGTGCGGCGGGCGGTCACTCCAAGGCCGAGAGCTCGGCGTCGCTCAAGAACGTGCCGATGGGCCGATCAAGGGGGCCCTTGCCAGGGCTCGCTCGCCCGTCGGGAGATGGGCTCTCGACGCCGTCGGGCCCGGACTAGCCGAAGCCGGTGGCGGCCTTGGGGTCCTTCGCGCCCGAACGGCCGGGCGTCTTTCGAAGTTCCTTGGGACACTCGACCAAGCGAACGAGGGGCGCGGACTGGACCACGTACGCGGGCAGGCCGGTGTTCGGGTCGTTCCCGGCTCTCAGGATGTTCATGATCTCGAGCCGGATCTCCACGATCGACCCGTCCTTCAGCTTCAGCCGGACCTTGCCGTCGCCCTCGATCGTCTCGTAGTCGACGATCTCGGCGTTCGCGAGATCGGGCGGCGGCCCTCCGGGGCCCATCATCGGGCGCCCCGGGCGGCGACCCGAGTCTTCAGCAGCGTCCGCGGGTCCTCGCCGTCGACGGTCAGGCCGAGGGAGACGCAGGTCCCGATGACCTGGTTCATCTTCTCCTCGATCGAGCGGCCGTGCATGTCGTCGCCCTTCGCCTGCGCGATCCGCCGGACCGCGTCGAGGTCGACGTCGCCGATGACCTCGCCCTTGGCCTTTCCCGAGCCCTTCTCCTTCCCCGCTTCCTTCAGGAGGAGGGCCGCGACCGGCGGGCGGCCCACGACCAGGGTGAACGACCGGTTGGTCGGGTTGACCTTGACGACGACCGGGACGCGCATCCCGGCGAACTGCTTGGTCTCCTCGTTGATCTTCGCGACGACCTGTCCGACGTTGACGCCGAGCGGCCCGAGCGCGGGCCCGAGCGGAGGCCCCGCGGACGCCTTGCCCCCCTCGACGAGGACGCTGACCTCATCCGCCACTCTTGCCGCCTCCCTTCTCGAGCATGCGGACGTGGTCGCCCCGGACGGTGACCGGGATCGGTACGACCGCCTCGATGAGCTCCACCGTGATCTCCTCCTTCGCCTGGTCGATCTTCTTCACGCGGGCCTTTTCCCCCTTGAACGGCCCCGAGATAAGCTCCACGATAGCGCCCTCGACAAATCCCTCGACGGTGATCTTCGGAACGAGCAGGGGCTCGACCTCCTTGAGGGTCGTCTCTCCGTCCACGAGGCCGCGCGCCTTGCGGATCCCCTTGAGCATCTCGCGGACCCCCTCGAAGCTCATCCCCTCGGCAAAGACGTAGCCGCGCAGGGACGACGGGACGAGGAGCGCGAAGACGACGTCCGCCTTCTCATCGGTGCGCGCGTGCAGCGTGTCGGCGACCTCGCGTTCGTAGCCGCGGGACGTCTTGATCGCGAGGACCGCCTGGCGGGCGACCGACGCGAGCGTCAGTCGAAGCGCGGGGCTTCCGTCCGGGTCGTGCACGCTCAGGCGGATCTCGACGCGATCCCCGTACCGGACGCCGACGGGAGCCGTGATCTCGAACGAGAGGGGGACCCCTCCTCCGGGGAGGATCGTGACGGGATGGGTGACCTTGCGGGCGAACAGCTCGGTCATCGTCCGCTTTCCCGGAGGCGCCCAACGGACCGGCCATTCGGCGCCCTCACCGGGATACGTCGAGGTGTACGCCACCTCGATCCCGATCGGGACCGTGATCGAGTCCGTCGCCTTGCTCGACAGGACGGCCGAGAGAGTAGTGATGGTGCCCGCGGTGACCTCCCGGGCCGAGTCCTCCGCGGCCTTCAGCGTGAGGACCGCCGAGACCTGCGGCTTGGGGGGCGCCGGGGCCGGCGCGGCCGGCGCCGGCGGCGTGAGGGCGGGGGCGCTCGTTTCGACCTTCTTCGGCGGTTCGACGGGCGGAGTCCCCGATAGGAGACCGATCCCTTCGCCGTCCTCTGCGTTCCCTGCCATCGTCAACCTCGGAGTGGGGGCGAACCTAGATCCCCGAGAAGAAGTTTCCCCACAGCCACGGTCCCACCTGCGTGAAGAAGATGTAGATCGCGAACCCCGTGCTGCCGATCAGGACGGCGCCGAGGGCGGTGACCTCGAGGACCTTGACGTACTCCTCCGAGGTCGGGCGGCGGGCCATCCGGAGGATGCGCCCATACTTGCCGTGCCCGACGGACCGTAGGCGACCGTCGAAGTTGTCCTGGACGCGCCGCGCCCGGTCAAGGAAGGCCATGTTGTGTTCCTAGCGTACGACGTCGATGTCCGGCCCCGGCTTCTTGCCCGGGCCCGACCCCGCCGAGGGACCACCGAAAATCTGCGGGGATTTAACTCCGGTTACCACGAGCATGACGCGGATCGTGCTCTGCATCGTGGGGTCGACCGCCGCCCCCCAGATGATCCGGGCGGTCGGGCTGATCGCCTTCTGGACGACCTCGGCCGCCTTCTGCGCCTCGCTGACCGTCATGTCGGGGCCGCCGGTGACGTTGATGAGCGCGCCGGAGGCGCCGGCGATGTCGACGCGCAGGAGCGGCGAGTTGATCGCCTCGAGGACCGCGTCCTCCGCGCGGTTCTCGCTCTCGGACTCTCCGATCCCGATCAGGGCGACGCCGCCGCCCTTCATGATCGTGCGCAGGTCGTTGAAGTCGAGGTTGACGAGGCCGGGCCGCGTGATGATCTCCGTGATCCCGCGGATCGCCCGGGCGAGCACCGAGTCGGCGACCTTGAACGCGGTCTGGATCGGAAGGCGGGGGACCAGCTCGAGCAGCCGGTCGTTCGGGATCGTGATGACCGTGTCGATCGTCGCGCGGAGGCGTTCGAGACCCCACATCGCGTTCTCGGCGCGCACGAGTCCTTCCGAGGCGAATGGCAGCGTGCAGACCGCGATCGTCAGCGGGTTCCCGCCGTTGGCGTCCTTCGCGCACTGCGCGACGACCGGCGCCGAACCGGTCCCGGTGCCTCCGCCGAGACCGAGCGTGATGAACACCATGTCCGAGTTGGCGAGCGACTTCTTGATCTCGTCCTCGGCCTCCTTGGCGGCCTGTTCCCCGACCTGGGGTAGTGCACCGGCGCCGAGGCCGCGCGTCAGTCGCCGGCCGAGGAGGATCTTCTTCGGTGCATGGATCGCGAGCAGGTGCTGCGCGTCGGTATTGCACGCGATCATGTCCGCGCCGCCCAGCCCTTCCTCTGCGAGCCGGTTGATCGTGTTGCAGCCGCCGCCTCCGCACCCGACGACCTTGATGTTCGTCTTCAGCGAAGCGAGGACCGCCTCCAGTTCCGCGTCGTCATTCTGCGGCGGGGGCGGGGAGTCGCTGGCGCGTTTCGAATCCCCCGGCAAGTGAGACAAAATCTCCTGAGCGAGTGGTCGCATCACGGCGGTAACCCTATCGGCCAATGAGCAGTGGTTGCATTATAAAGCGTCTCTCGGTCGGAAGGGGAGAAAATGGAGTACGGCGATTGGGCCCCGTTCTACGAGCGGATCCGCGCGCAGTTCGGGTTCCCGTTCGAGCGCGAGGAGGTCGCGGCCGACCGGCTCGAGGCGCTCCTCGCTCTCGACGCTCGGTCGAACGGCCTGCCGAGAGTCCGCCGCCGCCTCACCGGGCGGGACGTGGTCGTCGTCGGGCTCGCCCCTCGGTCCGGTCCTCCGCCGATCTGGCGACTTACCGCCGACGACCCGCCGGCCGCCGTCGTGGCCGCCGACGGCGCCGCGGGGGTCTGTCTCGATGCCGGTATCGTTCCGGCCGTGATCGTCACGGACCTCGACGGGCCGGTTCCTCGGGAGGTAGCCGCCAATCGTCGCGGCAGCCTTGTCGTGGTGCAAGCCCACGGGGACAACGTCTCCGCTCTCGAAGAGTGGGTCCCGCAGTTCCCCTCGGAACTCGCGGGCTCTTGGGCGGGACCTCCCCGCCCGGCCCTGTTCAACGTGGGGGGATTCACCGACGGGGACCGCGCCGCGTTCCTGGCGGAGCATTCCGGTGCGCGCCGGATCCTGCTCTGGGGATTCGACTTCGAGGCGGTCGAAGAGCCGGACCCGGCCTCGCGGAGACGCAAGCTCGCGAAGCTCGCTTGCGCGCAACAACTGCTGAGCGAGCTCGCCCGTCGGGGCCAATCCCCCCTCCACCGTTGGCAGAGGGACGGGTCGCTCGTTCCCTACCCGGGCGGGAGCAGCGGCGCGTCGACCAGGTAGACCACGTCGAGGCCGTTCTCGTACAGCAACACGAAGGGCAGCCCGTCGAACCACTGGATCGCGGCCGAGCTGAGCGGCGCGGCCGAGCCGGACGGGTTGAGCGCGACCCCACCGTACATCACCGAATCGACGGCGACCAGGTCGACGGGTCGCCCCGGAGAATTCGGAGCGGTCGAGTCCCGCAGCTCCGCGACCGCCGCCGACCAGTTCGACCCGGTGAACAGCGCCGGAGTGGAGTCCCAGGTGGCCGGATTTCCGTCGAAACCGAAGATCATCGAACTCAGACGGTGGTCGCTGGCCACTGCCGCGGTCCGCGGTTCGGCGATTCCCACCCACATCCACAGCGCCGCATCCCCGTGCGTGAGGCCCTCTTCGAACCCCCCGAGGTCCGCCTGCGGCGGGTAGACGATCGCCGCGTTCGCGCCGAGGAGCACGACGACCCCGACGCACGCCGCGAGGAACGCCCGCCGCCCGGCTCGGTCCCCGGTGCGGACGACCAAGCGGGCGGCCCCGACGGCGATGACGAACCCGAGCGGGATGAACAGGTACTCGGCATGTCGCGCGGGAGGAATCGCCGCGGCGAGCCCGCTCAGGGGGGATCCCGCGACGGAGCCGGCCGCGAGGGTCAGGATCGCGGAGAGGGAGAGGGCCCCGAGCCACGTGAGCCCGAACGGCCCCATTCGAGACGGCGTGAGGGCCCGGCGGCTTCCGCTCGCGAGTACCACGAGCGCGAGCAGGGGGGTGAACCACAAGATCGCGGCGAGGCTGGTCGTCTGAGTGGTTCCCGGCAGGGGCACGAACAGGAGCAGCGCGATCCCTCCGAAGATCCCGATCAGGAGGAGGACGGCGTCCCGCAGCACGCTCCGGTCGCTCGGCAGCCGGACCCAGGCGCGGTGGGGGTGGAAATGCGCCCGCCGCCATCGAACGAGGAGCGCGCCGACCGCCAGCGACGCGAGACCCGCCCCCTCGAGCGCCGCGAAATCCGCGAGCGGGCTAAACGGGAGCGCGGGGATGATCACCTTCGAGACGAACGACGTGGTTCCGTAGAACCAGAAGACCAGCGTCGCCGTGAGGAAGGCGCCGAGGAACAGGAACTCTCGCGAGGGAAACCGACGGCACCAGAGTCCGGGCCGCCACAGTTCGAGAAAGACGAGGCCCCCCAGCGCGCCGATGACGAAGAAGTAGGTCGACAGGTGGTGCGTGACGATGAGGGCGCCCCCGGAGAGGGCGAGCGGAAGGTACCACCGGCGGTCGTTCCGGCTCTCCACGAACATCCACAGGGCGGCCACCCCGAGGAAGTCGCCGAGCGCAAGGGGCGCCGGGTGGGCGATCGAGAAGAGCCGAGGCATGGCGACGGACACGATGCCGGCCCCCAGGAGCGCGGTCGTGTCGTGGGGATACAGCCGACGGAACAGCAGGAACAGTGGGAACACCGAGAGGACGGCGACGACCGGGATGATCACCGTGAGGGCCGTGAACGTATCCAGACCGAGGGCGCCGACCCCTGCTCCGGCGAGAAGAAAGATCCCCGGGAAGTCGGGATACGCGGTCCCCCAGCCGCCATAGGCTGCGCCGAGCGGAATATGCCCGGTGCTGACCAACGCGGCGGTCAGGCGATAGTATTCCCCGGTGTCGGACCCGAACAGCGAATAGGACAGGAACGGTTCGAGCGCGAGGAAGACCAGGACCAAGGCCAGCCCTGTGAGAAAGAGCAGGGTCTCGGGCCGCACCGGGACGCCCCCCGGCAAGGTCGGGGACGATCGGTCGCTCGCTCCCGTCTCCCCGGAGCTCATCGTGGGGAACTCCACCGAATCCCGTACTATAGCCATTGGCTCGGAAGCGGGGTGGCCCCCCGTCCCGCGAAATTCCGCGGCATATCCATAAATAGGGAGGGTTGGTGCGCCCGCTTCGAGGCACTGAGGGATGCCCACCTCCCGGCGTCAGAAATCGAAGGCGAAGCCGGCCGCGCGCAAGGCCGCCCGCCCTCGGACGCCCCCGAAGAAGCCCGTACACGCGCCGGCACGAAAGCCCGCAACCTCCAAGCCCGCCTCCCGACCGGCCGCTCCGAGCAGCAAGGCCGTCGCGGCGAAACCGGCCGCCAAGGGAAAGCCGGCCCCGGTCGCAGAGATTCCCGCGGTGCGTCGGTCCGACGGCCGCATTCACGTGCTTTCGCTCTCGTTCGTACGCGACGGCGACGAGTTCATGGCCCGGATGGAGACCGACGCGGGTCAGATCACCGAACTCAAGAATCGATCTCTCGACCAGCTCTTGACCCTGGTCGCGAGCGAACTCGAGGACCTCCTCGAGTGAGTTCTCCCGACTAGGCGTCGGGGGCGCGGCGCTCGGGCCGCTGTTCCGGCACGAGACCTTCTTCGATCTGGTAGGTCCGGCGTCCGCGGCGAGCCCCCCAGATCTCCACCGAGAGGACCGCCTCATTGGAGAGGAATCCCGCCCGGTGTCGGCGGAGGATCTCGACGTGGAGCTGAGGGAGCGGCGGGAACACCCGTCGGTGGCCCCACCATTCTACCACGACCATGGCGGTCGGTGAAACCTCGACCGCCCGCGGCGTGGAACTGAGCGCGACCAATACTCCGCCGACGGCGAGCAGCGCGGCGAACGCGGTGAAGTACAGCAGCCCCGTCTCCGCCGTCGGTCCGGTCCCGCCCGCAGACTCGCGGTCCAGCACGACGAACCCGACATAGAGAACGGAGAGCGCCGCGAGATAGATGGTGCTGAGACGAAACGCGCGTTGAGTGGCTGCGCGGTTCACCCGACGCTCCGTCGTCCGTTCGCTCGCCGGATCCGGCGGGAGGCGTACGCCGCTTTCGGCGGCCGCCGAGGTGGCCGGGATCGGAGGGCGGGCCGAACGGGGGATCCGCACCGCTCGTGGAGTGGCCACGCTCTTGCCTCGAGGAAGAACGGTCGTCGCGCGACCTTAAACCTACCCTCCGAGGGCGCGATCGAGACGGTACGCTCAGGTCTCGAGCTGGGCGTCACCGGCGACGACCGGCCGATGCCGGGGCTGGGGCAACGGCGTCGTAGGGTCGACGATCGGGACCTTCCGGGCGATCTCGGCGGCCATCGCCGAGCAGGTCGAGGGCGGGACGGGCGTGAGCGTGTAGCCGGGCAGCGCGAGGTCGTACGTGACGAACTTCTTCTCGGCGATCGTCTCCCAGACCGCGCGGAAGACGCGGTCCGCCGCTTCGGTCTCCCCCATGTGGCGAAGCAGGAGCTCGACGCAGAGGATCTCGGCGGTCGGGTCGGCCTTGTCGGAGCCGGCGTACTTCGGGGCGGACCCATGGACCGGTTCGAAGACCGCGAGAGCGTCCCCGTAGAGCGCTCCGGGGGCGACCCCGAGCCCGCCCGCGAGACCGGCCGTCAGGTCCGAAAGGATGTCGCCGAACAGGTTCGTCGTGACGATCATATCGTAGTCCTCCGGCTTCTTGGCGAGCTGCATGCACATGTTATCGATCAGCCGCTCGTCGGCGAGGATCTCCGGGTACTTCGGGGCCATCTCCCGGAACGCGGTCTGGAACAGCGCGCCGGTCGTCTTCATGATATTCGCCTTGTGGACCGCGGTGAGGTGCTTGCGCTGGCGACGCCGGGCGAGCTCGAAGGCGAACTTGATGATCCGGTCCGACGCCTTCCGGGTGATCACGTTCACCGTCTCGGCGGCCGAATGGTCGCGGTCAACCCAGTGTTCGACCCCGGAGTAGAGGCCCTCGGTCGCCTCGCGCACGACGATCAGGTCGGTCTCGGGGTAACGGGTCCCTTCGCCCGCGATCGCCCGCGCCGGCCGCACGGAGGCGTAGAGGTCCAGCTGCTGTCGAAGCGCGACGTTCACCGAACGGAACCCGCTGCCGATCGGCGTCGTGATCGGCCCCTTGAGGGCGAGCCGATTCTTGCGGATCGAATCGAGGACCGCCTCGGGGAGCGGATTTCCGGACTCCTTGATCGCTTTCTCACCGGCTTCCACGACCTCCCACTCGATCGCGACGCCGGTGGCCTCGGCGACCCGCCGCGCGGCGGCCGTGACCTCCGGGCCGATCCCGTCGCCCGGGATCAGCGTCACGCGATAGCCCATCGTTCCTCCCGGGGCCGTCCGAGCCCCCGTCGAATTTAAAGGAGCGGCCGCGGGAGGGCGCTACGTCGGCGCCGGGGTACCGGGCGGGGCCGGAATCCGCTCGAGGACGGTGCGCATGATCCGGTCGCGGACCTGCCCGTCATCGAGGATCGGAGACCACAGGAGGATCACGGCGTCCCACGTGCTCGCACCGATGTCCGTCACCTCGAGGCGCGGGGGGGTCCGGGCCGAATCCTTGGGGAAGGCCGCCGCGACGTCCGCCAGGGCCGATTCGAGGAGCGGGAGGCTCACGGAGTACGGGAAGGTCATCCGGACGCGGTGGGCTTTCGGTGCTCCGGCCTTCGGCTGCAGCACGAGGGCGCCCAGCACGACCGAATTGGGAACCTTCGCGACGCCGCCTGCGTCGAGCTGCAGGATCGTGTAGAGCAGTTCGACGTCCTCGACGGTTCCCGAGTAGCTCGGGTACATCATCTCGTGCGGGTAGCTGGGGGCGAAGGCCCCGTAGCTCGATGAAATGAAGCTCACCCGGTCCCCGGGTCGGAACGGATTGGCGAGAACGAGCAGGAGACCGGCGAAGACGTTGGCGAGGACCGTCTGGGCGGCGAGCCCGATGATGATCCCCGCGAACGCGCTCCCGAGAAAGATTGATTCCGCCGAGACCCCGGCGAGTTCGAACAGGGCGAGGATCGCCCCGACCCCGATCAGGAGGTTGAGGAAGATCCGGATCGTCGCACCGTGCTGCACCTGGCCGCGTCGCCGCAGCACCTCGTCCGCCGCGCTCGTGAACGCACGGGCCACGGCGAACGCCACGAGCACCACCGCGCCCGCCTCGAGGAGAATGACTTCCGTGGCGGAAAATCCGTGCAGGACGACGCGGTTGAAAATCGTGAACAGGATGAACAGGCCGACCGCGAGGAGGATCACGAGCACGAGGTTCCGCAGCAGGATCCGGCCCGGGCGGGACCCGTCGGGGGCAGCCATCGCGCTCCCCCAAGGGGATGCGCGCATAGCCCTTTCCCGGGGTGAACGATGCAATTATTAGAATTCTTATATTCGATAGTAATACAATGATTCATGCTTGCCACCCCTCACGCCGAAGTGCTGTCCCACGACTGGTTGCCCCCCGTGGTCCTCGGCCGAGAGGCCGAGGTCTCCGAGCTCGTGCGTCGGCTCGACGCCCCCCACCCTCAGGCCCCGCCGCCGTGGATGGTCGGGGTGGTGGGCCCGCGAGGCTCCGGGAGCTCGAGCGTTGCGCGCCGCGCCGCCCGAGAGGTCGCCGACCGCGTCCGAGCCGCGAGCACGGGTCCGCCGCCGCGATGGGTCGCGATCCGGACCGCCGGCCACCGGGGAACGCACGGGGTCGCCTCCGCCCTCCTCGGGAGCATGGACGAGGGGTTCGACGGACGCGGATTTCCCGTGGCGGAGATCCTCGCCGGGTTTCTCCGCCGCCTGCGGCGGGAGGGACGTGCCTGCACGCTCGTCCTCGATGACGTTCGAGTGGGGGGCCCGGACCTGGGACCGGTACTTCGCGCCCTGGGAGACCCGGACCGGTTCCTACCGGAAGGCGAATTCGGGATCCCACCGGTGTGGACGGTCCTCGCGGGAACGCCGGAGGGGGTCAGTCGCGCGGAGGGGGAACTGGCGGGCCGCTGGCGGGTAGGGCCGTACGTCGCTCTCTCGCCGTACGACGGCCACGCGCTCCGGTCGATGATCGAGGACCGAGCCGCTCGGGCGCTCGGTCGGCCGACTCCGCCGGACCTCCTCGAACGCCTCGTACGCAGCGCCGTACTAGATGGCGGAGGGGCCGTGCGGGCCATCGACCTCGTTCGGCGATCCGTTCTCGGCCCGACCTTCCGAGGTTCGGCCTCGTCCGGTCGACGCCCGGCTCGCGAGACCGCGATCCCGGTCGAATCTCGAGTCGTACGCGCGATCGAGGAGGCCTCCCAAGGGACCAGCGCGCTGGTCGGCGACGTCAAGCGTTTCGAGGCACGGTATGCCCGGGCGCAGGGGGTTTCCCCGTTGCCCGCGACGACGCTGTGGCGGCGGATCGTCCGCCTCGAGCAGGCCGGCTATGTCCGACGGGAGGTACGACCGGGCGGAGTCGGGGGAACGCGGTCCGTGGTCCGCGTGATCGCCCCGGTCGATGAGTGGGTCATCGCTCCGGAGTCGAGGGATACTCGTCCAGGGTCCGGACACTGGGGCGAGATGGGGTCGATCTCGGCGGGGGGACCGCCCGGGGAGCCTCGGGCTCTGCTGAATCTCCCGGCGCCCGACGGCGAAGCTGACTGAGCACCATCTCCGCGAGCTTCCTCGACCGGAGGATCTGCTCGATCCGGTCCATCGGGGCCTGCCGGAGCGACTCGCGGTCGGGGTACCCCGCGCGGAAGAGAAGTCGGGCTCGAACTCGCCCGACCCCCCGCAGGCGGACCAGGTCGAGCAGTTCCTCACCCGCCCCGTAGCGCACGCGAAGCGAGAGGTCGTCGATCGTCCGACCGAGACGCCGTTGAAACCGGGAGGCGAGGCGCCCCACAGCGAACAGGAGCCACTCTGCGTCCTCCACCTTCGTGCGAAGGTCGCCGGCACCGATCCCATAGCGTCGGGTGATCTCCACGATCGGCACTTCGCCGATCCATGCCTCGAGGACCGAGGCGGTCTTCAGCGTGGAAAGGAATCCCTCGAGGTCGAGCTCCAGCGGAGCCTCCTCCGGCTTGACGAGGAGTTCCTCTGCCTCGTCGGTGTACCGGGTCAGGAGGTCGGCTTCCTCTCCGCGCCGAAGGAAGAGCGGCGGGAGGTCGGGCGTTGCCGCGATCGACGCCAGCAGGGGAAAGGCCGCGACCCCCAGGGGAGCCCGCTCGAGTACCTGGCGCAGGACGACCGCGCTCAGCGGGTCGAGGTAGAGTTCGCTCGTCAACGAACCGAAGGGGGTCGCACGGAGCACCCTCCCCGGGACGAGAAAGTCGTTCTCCTCGAGAAAACGCCGTACGTTCGCCACGGTATACCGAAGCTCGGAGAGAGGCAGGGTTTGCCCGTAGAACGTCGCCGCGAAGAACGACTCCAGGTCGTCTTCGCTGCCGACGGCGCCGCTGGCCACGAGCGCAAGGACGTGCATCCGGAGCGCGGGCTCCGCGGCGAGACGGCTCACGACGTCCTCGGGCGGCGCGGACAGGTATCCGTCGAGGAGCCGGTCCTCGTCGTCCGGCGTCCGTGCGAGCAGCAGCGCTTCGCCGGCCGTATCGAAACGCGGACGCCCGGCGCGTCCCAGCATCTGGTGTACTTCGGTAGCGGGGATCGGGGCCTGCATGCCCAGCCGGTCGTCGTACCGGGTGGTGTCGCGCACGATCACGCGACGCGCCGGCAGGTTGATCCCCGCCGCGAGGGTGGGCGTCGCGACGAGTGCCTTCAGCGTCCGGTCCCGGAACGCGTGTTCGACCACGCGACGCTCGGGATTCGTCAGCGAGGCGTTGTGAAAGGCCACCCCGTTCGGGATCAGCGACGCGAGTCGTCGGAGCCCTTCCGTCTCCTCGTCCGAGACGCCCCCCAACTCCTCCACCGCCGCGCGGGCCAGCGCCCGCTCCTCGGGCGAGAGGAGGGCGCGGACCGTCGGGATCAGCGACTCTGCGACCTGCTCGCTCGCTTTCCGTGTGTTCACGAAGACGAGGGCCTGTCCGCCCTCCTGGAGCACCGTACGGACGAGTCGGGGGATCGCTTCCCCGGGGGGCGCAAGTTCCCGGGTGGAGAGGTCGGTGAACGTGATCCGGCCGTCATGGTACACTCCGAGCTTGAGGGGCACGGGACGGAAGTCGCTCGCCACGTGGCGGGCCCCGAGCCATGCGGCCACCTCCTCCGAGTTCCCGACGGTCGCGGAGAGCGCGACGACCTGCAGGTCCGGGTACGAGCGGCGAAGGCGCGTGAGACTGACTTCGAGGGTCGGACCCCGGTCGGGGTCCCGGAGCAGGTGCACCTCATCCGCGACGACCACGCCGAGCCGGTCGAGCCACGGACTGCCCCGTCGAAGGAGTCCGTCCGCCTTTTCGCTCGTCGCAACCAGCACGTCGACCTTCTCGAGCTTTTCCGCGGTGAGGTCGAAGTCGCCGATCGAGATCCCGACCTTGAGACCCAACGACTCGAATCGCCCCAGTTCCTCCGCCTTCTCGTGGGCGAGCGCGCGCAGCGGGACGAGATAGAGCCCGGTGCGCCCGGCGCGGACGGCTCGAAGCAGCGCGAGGTAGGCGACGAGCGATTTTCCGCTCGCGGTCGGGCAGGCCAGTAACACGCTCTCCCCCGCCAGCACCGGCCCGAGCGCGGCCGCCTGCGGGGGGTAGAGGCTTCGGATCCCGTCGGCCTCTAGCACTCGCTTGAGCTCGGGGTCGAGCGCCGTGGAATCGAGGGGGACGGACGCGTCGGTCGCGGCCTTCCGCGCGGAAGCGGGTGCGGACGGACGGACGTGCGAGGGCACGGGCCTCTCGAGGTCGGTCCGCTAGTAAGCGTTTGGCTGGTCCGGGGGCGCGAGGAGGCTGCGACCGAGGATCAGCTCCTGAATCTCGGTCGTCCCCTCCACGATTGGAAAGACCCGGGCGTCCCGCAAGAGTCGCTCCGCCGGATGTCCGGCGCGAGCCCCCGCGGGGCCGGCGACATCGACGCCGGCGGAGGCGATGGACACCGCCGCACGCGAGGCGACGAGCTTGGCGACCGACGCGGCCCGAACGAACGGCTCTCCGGCGTCCTTCTGCTCGGCCGCCGCCTGGACGAGCGCCCGTGCGGACGCGAGTTCAACGTACGCCTGGGCCACGCGGCTTCGTTTCCACTCCTCGTCCCCCGAGCCCGCGGAGCGCAGCATCTCGTCGAATGCCGCCTGGGCCACTCCGAGCGCGCAACTGGCAATACCGACCCGGCCACCGGCCAGGGCGGAAAGCGCGATCTTGAGACCCGCCCCTTCGGCTCCGAGGAGCGTCTCCGACGGAAGACGCACGTTGTCCAGTACGAGCTCGGTGGTCTCGCTCCCGCGGAGCCCCATCTTGTCCAGTCGTTGGGCCACCGAAAAGCCGGCGGTGCCCGGAGGAACGATGAAGGCCGAGATGCCCCGACTGCGCATCGCGGGGTCGTGCGTAGCGAACACCAGGATGACGCCCGCGCTGACAGCGTTCGAGGTGAACATCTTCGTTCCTCGGAGAACGAATCCGTTGCCCTCGCGCCGATACGCGGTCGTGAGCGCCGCCGTGTCGGAGCCGGCGCCCGGCTCGGTCAGGGCGAACGCCCCGACCTGCTTACCACGGGCCAGCGGTCGAAGGAAACGGTCCTTCTGAGCTTCGGAACCCCAATCGAGAATCGGGCGGGCACACACCGAGAGATGCACCGCGAGGGTGACGGCGACGGCCGCACTCGCCCGTGCGAGTTCCTCGAGTACCGCGACCGTGCACCGGGTGTCTCCGCCCGCGCCGTCCCACTCGAGCGGGAGGCCGAGACCGAGGAAGTGTTCGCCGGCGAGTCTCTCGAGGATCTCGTTCGGTATCCGGTCCTGACGGTCGATGTCTGCGGCAACTGGCCGGATGTACCGGTCCGCGAACGAACGCGCCTGCGAGCCCCAGGTCGCGACGTCCGAAGCCGACGCCGTCATCTCGGGGACGGGGACCCCGCCGAACCCTTAAGCTATGACGGCGGGTCGGCGGAGCCGCTCGGGGGGAACGGCGGTGGCAGGCGCTCCAACTCCGAAAGACCGGTTCACCTCCCTCGACACTCTCGCGGTCGTGCGCGAGGTCCGGGCGATGGCGCGCGCTCGAGTCGACAAGGTCTTTGACGTTCCCGGGGGCGGATGGTCTCTCGCGTTCCGGGTCCCCGGCGAGGGCCGTCGGGAGCTTCTCCTGGTGCCCGGGCGGTACGCCGCCCTCACGTCCGGCAGTTCGGAGCACGCAGAGGAACTCTCCCCGCTCGCCCGCGAACTGCGCCGGCTACTCGTGGGTGCAGGACTTCGAGGGGCGTCCGAACCGGCCGGGGAGCGATACCTCGAGCTGGTGCTCGGCCGAGGGGACGACCCCGAGGAGCTGCTGGTCGCTCTCGAGATGTTCGGGACCGGCAATCTGATCGTAGCGCACGGCGGGAAGATCGCGGCCGTCGCCCAGGCCCGTCGCTGGGCCCATCGCCAGGTTCGCATCGGCGCGGAGTACTCCCGCCCTCCGGTCCGATTGGACCCGTGGGTCGTGGGACGAGCCGAACTGGAAGCCGAGCTCGCTCGCTCCCGGAACGACCTCACCAGTACGCTCGCCGCCCGACTATCGTTCGGCGGTCCGGTCGCGGAGGAGTTGATCGTGCGGGCGGGCTTGGACGGAGGTGATCCCGCCTCCGCCCACTCCGCGCGCGTGGCGGAGCGACTGCACGTCGCCGTCGCCGAACTCTTGAGGGAGGTCGGCGAGCGACCCAAAGGCTTCGTCTATCTGCGGGCGGGAACCGTACTGGACGCGACCCCGTATGTCTCCCGCCGCTGGAGCGAACAGCCCGGAGTCGAGGAGGCCTTGAGGGCCACCTTCTCTGAGGCGGCGCACGAATACTTTCGCTCGCTGGTGATCGTACCCCCCTCGGCCGAGGACGCTGAAGCCGAGCGGGCCCGACGCGAGGTGGAGCGCCTTCGCGAACAACAGACTGCGGCGATCGCTGCGCTTTCGGAGTCGATCCGAGCGCTCCAGGGAACCGCGGAGACGATCTTCGCCCACTACCCCGAGGCCGAAGCCGCGCTGGAGGCCGCCCGGACGAGTCCGCGCGACGACCCGCGGGTGGACGTTTCGCTCGGGGGCCAGGACGTGCACCTGCGCGTCGACCGAACTCCGAGGGAGTCAGCACAAGAGTTGTATGGCGAAGCCAAACGTCTCCAATCGAAACTGGCCGGGGCCCGCGCGGCCCTCTCGGAGACCGAGGCGAAGGTTCCGTCCGCCGCAGCTGTGGGGCGCCGCGCGGCCCGGCGCGCCGCGTCGGAGGAGGAACGGCGGAAGAAGCCGCACTGGTTCGAGCGGTTCCGCTGGTTCGTGAGCTCCGAGGGGGCCGTGGTGATCGCGGGACGGGACGCGTCTTCGAACGACTTGGTCGTCCGTCGGAACATGAAGGACGGGGACCTCTACGTCCACGCCGACCTGCACGGTGCGGCGAGCGTGATCGTCAAACATCCAGCCCCCGGGGAGCCCCCCGTGACAGAACTCTCCCTTCGGGAGGCGGGCCAATGGGCCGTTGTCTTTTCGAAAGCGTGGCGCGCGGGCCTGGCTTCGGGGTCCGCCTTTTGGGTCACCCACGAGCAGGTTTCCAAGGCCGGAGCGAGCGGTGAGTTCGTCGCGAAAGGATCATGGGCGATCCACGGAACGAAGCACCTCATGCGCGACCTTCCGACGGAGCTCGGGCTCGGGACGATCGACTATCAGGGAGAGACCCTCTGGACCGCCGCGCCCCCCTCGTCGATCCGCGCACGAGGCACCGTCCGGGTGGTTCTCGTTCCCGGAGTGGAACGAGAGCGGGAGACCGTCGAAGTGGACCTCGCACGCGAGCTCGGTTTGACGCGCACGCGACTCCAGGGGCTGTTGCCGGCGGGCGGACTGGAGGTCCGGCGGCCGTAGACCCGGGTCACGTCCTCCGCCGAGAACTCGTCTCCATCCCGACGCCAGGTGTGGCCTCGGGCGCGCAGGCCGACGATGCGCACGGTTTGCGACTCAACCGGGAGTTCGTCGCCCACTCGCAGGACGGTCCCGTGCGGTAGGGGCCAGCGGATCGACCGGGTTTGGCGCCCCTCGACGACCGACACGAGTACTACCGCTCCCTCGTCGTGGATCGCCCACACGGTCGTGATCTCGCCCGCGAGGCCGTTCGTGATTGACCGTCGCTGAAGGTCTTCGATCCGTTGGATGGTCAGCGGGGCCTTGGACTCTGGGACACCACTTCCGACCTGAAGCTTTCGTCCCCGGGGGAGCGCGACTCGGCTGGGCGTGGACCGCGCCCCGGTGGAGACGATCAGCGCGAGTTCGACCCGGTCCTCCGGAACCGACGAGAACGGATGGGTGAACCGACAGTCCTTGCATCGCGCGACACCGCTCACGCGGGCCGGTACAGCCGTTCCCCGACGGTCGAGCCGAAGGATCCGGTGCGGAGTCGTGCGCCCGCAGTTATCGCAGAAGATGGCGGCAGAGAAAACACCCGGGGCGACTCCAGCGCCGGTCTCGGCGGTGCGGTGGTCCTTCGGTGCGTTCTCCATGGCGCCCGGGTATCCGCGCGTCGTCGATCGCCGGGTATCCCCTCCCTCCGATACGCGGCGGCTCTTGAGCCTGCGGTGCGCAGCTCGGACGTCACCTGACGCAACCGTCCTCCGAATCGGCTCAATTTAGGCACCGTCTTGGCTCTCCGTCGAAGGATCCACGAGTGGTAACCCAGTGTTCGGAGTCGGGCCGCCGGAAACCGTCGACTACCGAGTCGCGGACAATGGGGTCGGGGCCCAGAACTCGTTGCGGGTGAATCCGTACGGTTCCGACCAGAGGGTGGGGCTCGCATGGAGGCGAGAGTAGCCCTTGCTCCTCAAGATGTGGTCCACCCGCTCGGCGGGAACGGCGCCGTGAACTTCGACGATGATGCGAGGCCGTTGACGCACCAACACGGTGTCGGCGCCGGCGAAGACCCCAGCCTCCATCCCCTCCACATCTACCTTGAGAAGACCGATTGGGAGGGGAAGCACGAGGGAGTCTAGACGCAAGAGGGGCACATCGATCTCCCCCTGTGTCGCCCCTAGACCGACCATGTACTTGCTGAGGCGACCGAGCTGAACCGTCCCGTCGTGATCCCCGAGCGCTGCGGCCCGCACGGTCGCCCGGTCCTCGAACCCGTTCACGCGAAGGAGTTCCCGGGTCCGGGCGACGTTTTCCGGATCCGGGTCGAAGGCCACTACCTGTGTCTCCGCCCCGGCGGCGAGAGCGAGGAGGGCAAAGTCCCCAAAGCCGCACCCCACGTCGACGACGAGGCCCCCCGGTCCGGGGCGGAATCCATCGACGTCGTAGCACCGATCAACGAGAACCTCATGCAAACCGCGGCGGAGCTCCTCCGACGACCAGTCGGCGGGAGGTCGCAGCCCACGGATACGGAGTGCGTCGCGAACCTCCTGGGCCTGAGACTCGAGCAGCCGTCGTTGATGGGACTCTCGACCGCCGTGGGTCCATATTTCGGCAAATCGAAAGGGCAGCTTTCGGTGGTCGTCGAGGGCCAGGCGAACAGCAGCGAGCACTCCCTTTTCTGGAGGGCGAGGAGACGAGCCGGCTTGCATAGAGTCCTATCGAAAGGTCTGGGCCATGCTGCGAGCTTCCGATCGACCCCGGCGCGGTCGCTCCAGTACGGGATATCTCGAATTCAGCATATGTCGCGCCGCCGCGTCGAACTCCACGTGCGCTGCAGTCGCCGGGGAGGGGGGTTGCCCGTCTCCGGGGAGTGGGTGCAGACCGCTCCGGTGCTCCGCCTCATTCACCCGCTCCGGCAGTCTCCGGGCAGCGAACGGCCGGTCGGAATAAATAGCTGAGATTCGGGCGGCATCGACGCGATCTCCACCGCAGTCGAACCCAGAGACCGTCGGGCCTACTGATTGGGTTCGGCCGAGCGGCGGAGCGCCTTGAAGCGCCAGTTTCGGTA